>Ga0247609_10000253_pt1 | contig 77784 bp, 63 predicted proteins | sample 172DNAGHGlowgp2_FD_193487 | JGI IMG/M metagenome (GOLD analysis project Ga0247609, IMG submission 193487) | Sheep rumen microbial communities from Palmerston North, Manawatu-Wanganui, New Zealand - 1728 DNA GHGlow gp2 | ecosystem: Host-associated > Mammals > Digestive system > Stomach > Rumen ...
AATGATATATAAGGTTTTGCCAGATGAGGATGGCCTCTATGAATTTCAACTTATATGTGATACTAAGAAATTAATAGATGGTAGAACGGTATATACAGCATTTGCTACAGTTTACAATAGTGATAAGGAGTTTATAGCGAGTGCTCATTGTGATAAGAATAAAGAGGGCCAAAAGGTATATTTGAAAAGTGGTAAGATTTATTACTTTGTGGTAAAAAAAGAAGTTTCTTGTGATTCGCTTAATGCTAAGGTATGTATAAATAAGAGATGGATGGGAGAGTGTGAATATCCTGATACATGTGACGTTTATTTGAATAGGGAAAAAGATACTAATATTACTAAAGCAAATATACAAGGTATAACATACGATAAAGATACTCATACCTTGGAATTAAATAATTACAAAGGTAGTGATCAGTTTATTCTTAATTCTTTTATGACTGTTTTGGCTGATGAAAAGGATTGGTCTTACTTACCAAAATTTAATATAAAAATATCTGGAAATAATACTGTTGAGTATGATAAAACTGCAGCAACTTTATTTACAATATATTGGTGTGGCAATGTAAATATAATAGGTGATGGAACATTAAATATTAAATTTAATGGAAAGAATAAATCAGTGGATGATGCAAGTCTATTTTTGAAGACAGAAAAGAGTAGTGTAGTTATTGATGGACCTACTATAAATATTGAAAAGGCTTTTGGACCTGTTATTTCTACATATGGGGAAGAAGGACCATATGGTAAGTTAGAAATCAAGTCAGGTTCTATTGTCGTTAGCAAGTTTGAAAATGAAGATGAGGATTATTTTTATTCTGTTTTTGAAACTGGATATTTTAAAATGTCAGGTGGTAGCATTATTGTAAATTACGTTAGAAAGAATGATGTTATGCCAAGTCATATTTATGAAACTATTCACTCTATTAGTGATATAAATATTACAGGTGGTAATATTATTGTTATGGGAGATGAAAAAGTTTTAGCTAAACTTAATCCTATATCATCAGCTGGTGGTGTAAGTGATGAAGAAAAAAATATGGTAATAAAAGGAAATAAGCTAGATGTTTCAAAGTTGGATGTTGAACTTGAAAATACTGAATATAAATATGACGGTATGGCTAAAGAACCTAAGGTTACTATATATGGTTTGAAGGAAGGTAAGCATTTTAAGGTTTCATATGAAAATAATGTAAAGGTTGGTACTGCTAAAGTTATTGTTACAGGATTAGGTGTATTTACTGGTAGCAAGACTGTTACATTTAAGATTACTGAAGGTATGGATAAAAATGGATCTTATGATGGTTATCATGGCGCTAAGGCTGGAAGTAAGATAACTGATGGTATCTTTACTTATAAGGTTACTAAGGAAGGAACTTTAGATGCAAAAGTTACAGGTGAAGTAACAGTTACTAGTCTTAATAAGAGATTATTAAAGAAAGTTAGTATCAAATCGATACTTACTGTTAATGGCGTTAAGTATAAGGTGACTGCAATTAGTAAGAAGGCTTTAAAAAATGGTAAGAAACTTAAGAGTATAGTGATTGGTAAGAGTGTGTCAAAAATCAGTAAAGGGGCATTCATTGGTTGTAAGAAACTTAAGAGTATTATAATAAAATCTAAGAAGATAAAGAAATTTGCTAAGGGTACATTTAAGAGCGTTAAGAGAACTTGTGTTATTAAGGTACCAAAGGCAAAGAAGAAGTCTTATGCTAAGAAGATATTAAAGGCAGGATTTAAGGGTATAGTTAAGTAGATATAAGGAGTTTAAGATGAAAGCAAAAAATATAATTTGTAAATTGTTTATGTTGTTGTGCTTAGTTGGTCTTTTTGAATTGGGCTCAATGAAAAACGTTCATGCTGAAATGAAGGATTCAAAGACACTTGATGGCATGAATGATATAGAAGATATTACCGAGGAAACTACATATTTGATTACTCCAAAGGAAACAGCAGTATATGCTTTTTATTTGAAAGATGATACTGATAAAGATGCTTATGCAACATTATATAATGATAAAGATGAAGTAATTGAATTCATTAGAAGTTCAAGTAAAGAAACTCCACATCATGTATATTTAAAAGAGTCAAAGAAATATTATTTAAAGATAAGTAAGGTTGCTAATGAAAAATATGCTGTAGGAGGAAAAGTATGGATCAAACTATATTCAAGAACAATTGATGAGTCAGAATTTGAAACTTCTATTTCTGCTGAGGAAAACACTATATATAGTTCTACAGGACACCATTATTTGGATATGGAAGGAATATACTTTGATGAAAAGACTAGAACATTAGAACTTAATAATTTTCATGGAACTAAACCTATTGATATTATGATGAATTCACTTTATTTTTCTGCTGATCCTAATGATGTGGATGGAAAGAATGTTGTAAATGTTAAAATTACAGGTGAAAATAGTATTACTTTAAGTAATACTGAAGACATATGGGCGATATATGCATATTTACATGTAAAAGTAAAATTTATAGGTGATGGTGTTTTAAATATTAAGTTTGATAATAAAAATAAAGAGTCTAAGTATGAGGAGTATGGTCGTTACTTAATATCAGGATTATGTGATGTTATTTTTGATGGTCCGACTATTAATGTCGAAGAAGAATGGGGCAATTTAGTGGATACATGTTCTTGGTGGGTGCCATATGGAAGTATCGTTTTTAAGTCAGGTGAATTAAATGTAAAGAAATGCACAAATAGATGTGATAGTGAATTTGGGCCTATTCTTTTAGCAACATATATTGAAATGTCGGGTGGCGTTATTAGAGTTGATTATGAGTTTGAAAATGGTGCCACAAAGATTGAAGAATTTTGGGATCAAGATACATTCTGTTCTTTTGGTGAGATGAAACTTACAGGTGGAACAATAATTATAACTGGTGATTCTAGAATTACATCTGAACTCGGTACGTTTAGATCATTAGTTAGTGGGGGCGTTCAGGATAAAGGAGTTTCTGTTTTAAAAGGTGATAAAATCGATATAGCAAAAGCAAAGGTTAACCTTGATAAGACTGAATATAAATATGATGGTACAGCTAAAACACCTAAGGTTACTATTGATGGCTTAAAGGAAGGCGTGGACTTCTCTTATACATATGCTGATAATGTAAAAGCTGGTAAAGCTAAGGTAATAATAAAAGGTTTAGGTGTATTCTTTGGTACTAAGGAAGTAACATTTGATATTGTTGCTGGAAAAGATGCTAATGGTTCATATGATGGTGTTCACGCACTAAAGGTTGGTAGTAAGTTTAATGATGGAAAGCTTATTTATAAAGTTAATAAAGAAGGTACATTAGATGGTAAAAATGTTGGAAAATTAACAGTAGTTGGACTTAAGAAAAAGTCTTTAAAGAAAGTTAGTATCAAATCGATACTAACAATTAATGGCGTTAAGTATAAAGTAACTGCTATAGGTAAGAAAGCTTTTAAGAATGGTAAGAAGCTTAAGTCTATTGTAATTGGTAAGAATGTATCTAAGATTAGTAAGGGAGCATTTGCTGGTTGCAAGAAACTTAAGAGTATTAAGATAAAGTCTAATAAGATTAAGAAGTTTGTTAAGGGAACTTTTAAAGGTTTGAAGAAAACTTGTGTAATTAAGGTTCCTAAGGCAATGAAGAATGTTTATGCTAAGAAGATTAAGAAGGCTGGATTTAAAGGAATAGTTGAGTAGAAGTATGTTAGGACTTTAGGTCTAAAAAACACATCCTCAGAGTTGTGACTCTAAGGGTGTGTTTTTTGTTTTGTGATGTGTTTACGGGTCAAAATGGCCAAAACGTTGATTTGCCCCGTAATTTATATGTATAATAAGTTGATTCTATGGATGATTATTGAGATATTTTATTTATAAAAAATATCGCACATTTGTTCTAAAAGTGGTATAATGTTTTCATGGGTAAATGAGAATGCTTGTTCTAAAAAAGGATGATAGGAGAAGTAGATGAAGACTAGAGAAGAAGCGTTGGAGTATGGGATGGCATACCTTGTTTCCGTGTGGTTAACTCCAAGGGGATGCTTGCTGATACATTTGTATTTGGTGGAGTTAATATGCAGGAAAAGTTATTGAAGAATGAAGGTGTTGAAGTTGTTGATGGTAAAGTTGATTTGAAGAAATTTGGTATAGATATTGATAGTTTAGATAGATAAGGAGGATATTAAGTATGTGTGAAGTTGTATCACGATTGACGATAAAGTTTAATGAAGAAGAGTTAAAGAAGAAGGGATTGACTGAGGATTTCTATATGACACCTATGAGATTATATTTTAAGGAGAAAGGTGTTGAAGAGGTTGATGAAAATGTTTTTGAAAAAGAAGGTAGTGGTTCTTGGGCTATATTAACGAAAAAAATAACAAAGAATATTGTTAAGAATCATGATTTTGTTTTTTTATTATCACAATGTGCTATATATACATTACATGATAGTGGTTATGAAGAAACAGAAGATATAATAAAAGAAGCATCAGAGTATTATAATATAGATTTGGCAAGGAGCTAGAATTAATTATGGATGATGGAAAATATAGAAAAAGATTATTGTTTGATGTAGATACATTAGTTGCTAGGGAAATACTAGGTGAAAAGAAGTATAGAAAGATATATAAGTATATAAAAAGATTTATGTATTCTAAAGGTTTTAACTGGATACAGGGGAGTGGGTATGAAAGCATTGATAGTATTTCATTGTTAAAAATATCAATCATATTGGAAGAATTAATTGAAAAAAATGAATATATTGAGAAATGTATTAGGGATATTAGAGTTGCATCGATAGTTGATGATAAAAGTTTGAATGATGTATTTGATTATGATGGTACACCAGGAAAGTACAAGGATATGTATAAGAAACAGAAAACTAATAATTTAATACTTGTGGATTGGATTGATAATTATAAGAAACATAATGTATTTTTGAAACGTAGATTAGAAGCATATGTTAATACGTATTATGGAGGTTGTGCATGAGGATAGACGGACATATTCATATTGAGCGTGGACCATATACGCTTGAGTGGATAAAGCAATTTGTGGATAAGGCAGTTGAGATGGAACTTGATGAGATTAGGTTGCTTGAACATAATTTTATATTTGAAGAGTTTGCGTGTATGTATGATGAGGTTTGATATTTTAAGGGACATGAGGCTTTTATAGATAAGATGACAAGGGATAAAGGGCTGGATTTTATAATTGGAAGTATTCATTTTGTTGATAAGTTTGCTTTTGACCATACGGCGGAGCTTTGGGAAGGCCGAGACGTTGATAAGATTTATAGAAGGTATTTTGAGGATTCGGTTGATTTGGTAAGAAGCTTGGTAAGAAGAGGCTTGTTTTTTTGTCACAGATTATAATGGATATGTGTATAAATAGTGAAGGCATTTTTTTAGAAAGGTTGTAAAAATATGAAGGAATTAAGAAAAATAAAAATTTTTGTTTTAGTGGCATTTGCTGCTATTGGTATTATGACTAGTAAAAGTTCAGTTAATGCTGAATTAGCATCAAGTTCTTATGAGAGACCATATGATATGGAGATTAATAAAGAATGTGGTTTTGAAATTAGAATTAAAACAAATAATAATTATGTTGTTAAGTTTAGTCCTGATAAAACTGGTGTTTATAATTTTAATTATTATTTAAGTTGTACTGAACAACAGGATGATAAGAAATATATTAGTTTATACTATTATAATGGAAACTATGATAGTATTCGGTATGGAAATTTAGAGGTGGACAGTGAGCATAAAGATAGCATGTATTGTGTTGCTGGACATACTTACTATGTGGTGTATTGTAGGTACAATACTAGTAATACATTTAACATTGATTGTGCAGTTTCATATGGTGGAGACATTAAAATTGAACCGGAATTAAAATGTTCTGAGTATTATGATGGACCATTAATTGATTTAAACCAACGAAAAGGTGTAAAGTTTGATAATAATAGTAGAACATTGGAGTTAAATAATTACAGTGGAGATGGTTTTTATTTTTGTGTTGAACTGAAACAGAATTATTTGATATGTGATATAAATGAAGTATTGCCTAAAGATTATGGTATTACAATTATTCTTAAGGGAAAGAATATAATTAAGGCCTGGAAAGATTCAGCAAATATTATTGGAGCGGATGAAGGAATTTCGTTGAAAATAATAGGTGATGGATCGTTAGAATGGGAAGATACTACAGATATTAGAAATGACCAGTGGTATTATCCAAGTGATTATTATGCATCTATAGTAAGTGGGAAAAATCTTACAATTGATGGGGTAAAGATTAATAGTATAGGAATTACTGCTCCAGGTGAAATTTATATTAAATCAAGTGATTTACATCTTTCTGATATGGTGAAATCTGGTAAAGAATTAAGCATTTCGAATAGTAAGGTTGTTGTTGAGAATACATTAGAAGATGGAAGTGCATATACGGTGGATAGCACTAATATACAAATAACAGGATCTGATATTTATTTAAAAAGTAATAGGGCTTCTGCTTTGATTTATTCATATGAAACATGTATGCTTAAAGATAGTAATATTCACTTGATTAGTGAAGCTTTTATACCATATGGTACAACCAATAGTAGAGATTTAATATCAACAAATAATATAGATATATCAAATTGTGATTTCGTGGTTGAATATTTAGATGATAATAAGGTTAATAATTCAACAGAATATATGTTACATAATTTGATATTTAGTGCATATGGTAAATTTATTATAAAAAATATAAATCTAATTATAGTAGCTAATGATTCAATTATTAATGCAATTGTTGATGAAAAAGATGACGCTGATAATAAGTTTGAATATGTTATCTTTGAAAAGTTATATTATCAAGATGTATATGATGTAAATATGAGCACGGTTAAGATTATTAAGACAAGCAGTTATGACATTAAAGGATATAATTTTAAACTTAAGAATGATTCATATAATTATAATGGTAAAGAGATAAAACCTGAAGTTGATTTAAATGGATTGATGGAAGGTATGGATGTTGATATAAAGTATGAAAATAACATTGATCCTGGTAAGGGAAGAGTAGTTATTACAGGTAAAGGTAAATATACAGGTAAAGTTGTTTTTGATTTTGTGATTAAAGGTACTAAGCCTAGTGATAAAGCATCTAAAAATGTTGTAAAAAAGGGTGCAATTATTACTGATGGAAAGTATAAATATAAAGTTTTAAAAACTGGAAGTTTAGATGGTAAGAAAATCGGTAAAGTTTCTGTGATTGGTCTTAAGAAGAAATCACTTAAGAAGGTTAGTATCAAATCGAAACTAACTATTAATGGAGTTAAGTATAAGGTTACAGCAATTGCTAAGAAGGCTTTTAAGAATAACAAGAAGATTAAAACTGTCGTTATTGGAAAGAATGTTAAAAAGATTGGCAAGGGTGCATTTGCTGGATGTAAGAATCTTAAGTATATAAAGGTTAAATCAAAGAATATGAAGAAGTTACTTAAAAAGAGCGGATACAAGGGAGTAATTAAATAGTTTATTGGAGGGAATAATGAAAAATAATAGCCTTAAAAAATTATTGTTGATAGTTGTATGTGCAATTGCAGTTATTGTTGCTTCAAATGTTTGGAGTGAATTTGCGTATGCTTATGAAGTTGGTGCGGATACTGAAATTAATAAAGAATGTACAACAAAAATTACAACAAATAAAGATGGTTTCAAAAAATACGATGAATGTAAAGTTGAAGCTAATTATTTGATTAGATTTAAACCAGAAGAAACTGGTGAGTATGACATTACTTTTTCAGCAAATATTACTAGTGGTAGTAGTGATTATAGTATACAATATTGTTTTATGAATGCTGAAAGTGATTATCTTCAAAAATTTTGTTATTTTGGAAAAAATAATGTTATTGAAAAAATGCATTGTGTAAGAGGAAAAACATATTATATTCCAATACTTAATAATGATGATAATTCATATAATGTAATGATTACTTTTAATTATTTAGGGAATAATAATTATAAACCTGAGATTCTTTGTAATAATAGAGAAACTGAAAGAATAAATATGTATAAGGGTGCAGAGTATGATCCTAAGAGTAGAACTTTGAACCTTGAAAATTATGAAGGTTTAGGATTTGATTTTTCTTTGGATAATGGTGGATATGTTTTTGATACGAAAGATTTTTCTAAAGAAGATTTTACTATTAAAATAATAGTAAAGGGAAAGAATAAGATAAGTGATAAAGCTTATGAATACTACACAAATTATTCATTTGCTGGTGAAGGACTTTCTCTTAAATTTGAAGGTGATGGAGAATTAGAAGTCTTAGCGATTGATGGTAATACATATAGCTATGAATCTGGTTGTGGAATTAAAAGTGATAAAGATATTATAATTGATGGACCAACTATTAAAACTGATACCATTTATGCTTTGAATAATTTATATGTTAAATCTGGTAGTATAAATTTAATAGGTCGTATTAGAGCAATTAATGCATACTTTAATGGTGGAGAGGTAAATATTGATTATACTTCTGAAAGTAATTATTTGGGATATTCATATTCTGATATTAAAACAGCTGGTAATTATACACATGCGATGGATATAGATAATTGTAATTTGAATGGTACAGATTTTAATATTGTTGCTCATAATTTATCTGCTATTTTTGCAACGAAAGAGTTGAATTATAAAGCTGGTTATATATATGTAAAACTATATCATACTGTTTATGATTATTCTTGGAGCGGATATGCAGGATATGCTGATGTATTTACAGGAGAAATAATAAAAATAGATGGTGGAGCTCTATTGGTAGAGTATGAAAAGAAGCCGGATAATATTCAAAATGTAACTAAAGAGAGATTTTTAAATAAAGTAATATATGCAAGTGAGGAATGTGAAATTAATAAGTTAGATATTATTCTTTTAGGAGATGAATCATTTTTAAAGTTATTTAAGGATGAAGGTATGGCACCTGAAAATGTAAATGATTTTGTAGTATTTGCTAAAGGTAAGGACACAAAGAAATTTAATGTTAACATGAAGAATGTTAAATTGACAAAGACAAGTAGTTATGATGTTAGTTCATTTAGACCTAAGAAGAATGATAAAGTACTAAATACTAGTGATGTGATTACAGGAACTAAGAAAGGATCCAAAATAACGGATGGTAAGCTTATTTATAAGGTGATTAAGACTGGAACATTAGATGGTAAGAAAGTTGGTAAAGTATCAGTTGTTGGACTTAAGAAGAAATCTTTAAAGAAGATTATAATTAAAGCTACAGTTAAGTTTAATGGCGTTAAGTATGAAGTTGTTTCAATTGGTAAGAAGGCATTTAAGAAGAGTAAGAAACTTAAGTCTATTGTGATTGGTAAAAATGTTTCTAAGATTGGTAAGGAAGCATTTGCTGGTTGTAAGAAGCTTAAGAGTATAAAGATAAAGTCAAAGAAGATTAAGAAGTTTGCTAAGGGGACATTTAAGGGAGTTAAGAATACTTGTGTGATTAAGGTAGCTAAGGCTAAGAAGAAAGCTTATACTAAGAAGATTAAGAAGGCTGGATTTAAAGGTATAATTAAGTAGTTTATAGCCTCTCAGAGTTGTGGCTCTGAGGGGATATTTTATATTGAAAATGTGGAATAATAGAAATGTTTGAGAAAAACTAGGAGGTTTAAGATGAGAGTGAAGGAATTAATTTGTAAGGTTATTATGCTTTTGTGTATGTTTGGATTTTTTGAGGTAGGAATAAGTAGTAAGGCATATGCAGATGAACAGAAGATTTTAGATTATCCATCTTTGGATAAAATTGTTAAAGTGAGTGGTGAATCTGATGTGACTTATAAAATTTTCCCCGAAACATCTGGTGTGTACAATATGTTTTTGTATGCTGCAGAAGTTGGTGCTGGTAATCGCGCAGCTTACGCTACTTTATACAATAGTGATATGGAATTTATATGTGATTTAACGGATATTAGTCATTATAGTAGTGATGGAATACTAGTGTTTTTAAGCGGTGAAAAGGATTATTACATGGTTGTGAAAAAAGAGGCAACATGCGAAAAACTTGAGGCACAAGTTAAAATTTCGTATAAATACTATGTTAATCCAAATAAACGTAACGGGTTTTATGTATCTGAAAAGAAAAGCGGAGATACAGTTGATGGGGAATATAAAGATGGATTATCGTATGATAAGAATACGTATACATTAGAGTTAAATAATTATAATGGTGATGGTGAGATTAGTATTGATTCTTCATGGGAATTTTTTGTAGATGAAAAGGATATGGTTGATTTTCCGACTTTTAATATAAAAATATCAGGTGTAAATAATGTTACATATTCTGAAGGACCATCAATTTTATTTAATGTAAAGGGTCATTGTAATATAAATGTTATTGGTGATGGAGTATTAAATGTTAAGTTTAGTGTAGGTGATGGACATTTACTAATACAAAATGGTCTACTTGTTAGTGGTGGATGTGATATTATATTTGACGGTCCTACAATTAATGTAGAAAGTATTGATTCGCATATTATAACAACTAGTTATGATTCAGATGAAATAGGAAAGTTGACTATTAAATCTGGTAATATTTGCGTGAATAATTTTTTGAATGTTGGTAATTATTATTTTAATGCAATAGTTGCTGGAAAAATTGAAATGACTGGTGGTAGAGTTTTAATTAATTATTCAGGAGATTCTGAGATAACTAACTATGAGAAAATTATTGCAATAAAATGTAATGATATAGAGAATACGGATGGTAAAATTATTATTACTGGTGGTGATAATGTGCTTACTAAACTTGAACCGGTATATGCTAGTGAGGGGAGATATGACATTATAAAAGATGCAGTTTTAAAGGCTAATAACAATATTTCAAAGATTGATGTTAAGTTAGAAAAAGACGTATACAAATATGATGGTAAGGTTAAAACACCTAAAGTTATTATTGATAAATTAGAAGAAGGTGTGGACTATACTGTTACATATGTTGATAACAAAAAAGTTGGAACTGCGAAGGTTATTATTAAAGGTATAGGTGTATTTACTGGTAGTAAGAAAGTTACTTTTAAGATCGTAAAAACTATAAACGGTAAGGATATTGATGATAAGACTAAAAACGAATCTGCTAATGATATAAAGGGTGTTAGTAGTATTACTGATGGCAAACTTATATATAAAGTTACTAAAGAAGGTACATTAGATGGTAAAACTGTTGGTAAAGTAACAGTTGTTGGTCTTAAGAAGAAATCATTAAAGAAAGTTAGTATCAAATCAGTACTTACTGTTAATGGCGTTAAGTATAAAGTTACTGCTATTGGTAAGAAGGCATTTAAGAATAGTAACAAAATTAAGTCTATTGTGATTGGTAAGAATGTATCTAAGATTAGTAAGGGAGCATTTGCTGGTTGTAAGAAACTTAAAAGTATTACGATAAAATCTAAGAAAATTAAGAAGTTTGTTAAGGGTACATTTAAGGGTGTTAAGAAAATTTGTGTAATTAAGGTACCTAAGGCAAAGAAGAAAGTTTATGCTAAGAAGATTAAGAAGGCTGGATTTAAAGGAATAGTGAAGTAATTGATAACCTCTCAGAGTTTTGACTCTGAGAGGTGTTTTATTGAGAAAAAATATTCCTTAAGTGCAAACCTTATGAAGATGGCTAGAGATTATGGTAGAAAGATTGGTTTTAATGGAACATTCTTAATTGAACCTAAGCCAAAGGAACCTATGAAACATCAGTATGATTATGATGCAGCTACTGCAATTGGTTTCTTAAAGGAATATGGTTTGGATAAAGAATTTAAGATGAATATTGAAGCAAATCATGCAACATTAGCTGGTCATACTTTCCAGCATGAATTACGTATGAGTCGAATTAATGATATGCTTGGTTCAATTGATGCAAATCAGGGTGATGTAATGCTTGGTTGGGATACTGATTGCTTCCCAAGTAATGTATATGATACAACACTTGAAATGTATGAAATTGTTAAAAATGGAGGACTTCCTGTAGGTATCAATTTTGATTCTAAGAACCGTAGACCAAGCAATACATATGAAGATATGTTCCATGGATTTATTCTTGGTATGGATTCATTTGCTTATGGTTTGCTTAAGGCCGCTCAGATTATTGAAGATGGCAGAATTGAAGGATACATAAACAAGAAGTATGAAAGTTTTGAGACTGAACTTGGAAAGAAGATTAGAAATGGTGAAACATCTTTGGAGGAAAGTACTGAAAGCTTGCTTGAATGTATTTAATGCATGGATTATAATATTTTGTAGAAAATGACTATAAAAATATAAGGAGCAGGGTATGGTAAAAAAGATAGTTAGAAACGTTATGTTTCTTAAGAAAAAATCAATAGAAGCTACAAAGGATGATAAGCAGATTATTACTGATTTAGAAGACACACTTAGAGCAAATACTGACAACTGCGTTGGATTGGCAGCAAATATGATTGGATATAATAAGAGAATTATAATTGTTTCATTAGGATTTGCTAATATGGTTATGATTAATCCTGTTATAGTTGGTAAGAAGGGTGAATATGAAACTGAGGAAGGTTGCCTTTCACTTGATGGTGAAAGAAAAACCAAGAGATATGAAGAAATCTTAGTTGAGTATTATAATAAGAATTTTGAAAAGAAAAGTCAGAAGTTCACAGGGTATGTAGCCCAGATTATTCAGCATGAGTGTGATCATTTAGAAGGAATAATTATTTAAATTGTAGATTAAAATCTTTATTGATTAAAATCAAAGATTATGTGAAAGGACATTATTTATGTGTGATAGAAATTTTAATCCTGGTGATGTTGTAAAACATTTTAAAAGGGAAACATTATCAGATGAAGAATTAAAAACAAATATGTATCTATATGAGATTGTTGGAATTGCAGAACATACTGAAACTAAGGAAAAACTTATAGTGTATAAGGCTTTATATGATAAGGAGTTTATGTGCGCAAGACCATATGATATGTTTATAAGTGAGGTTGACAGGAACAAGTATCCTGATATCAAGCAGAAATATAGGTTTGAAAAAGCCTAGAAATTATAATTATTTATGATATAATATCAAATTGTGTGGGGACAAATATACTAAGGATGAGAGGAAGAATGGATGAAGTTAAAATTGTTAAAAAAGGGAATTATATATTTTAGCATTGCAGCTTTTTCTTTTATGAGTTTACAGAGTGAGAATGCATTTGCTGATGAATTAGGAGCATATGTTGGGAGTGATGCTAACGATATTATTCATATTAGAAAAGATGATGAAGATAATGTTAATACTGAATCAGAAAAAACAAATAAAGAGGTTAAGTATGGACCTAAAAAAGGAAAGAAGATTTCTGATGGTGTTCTTAATTTCAAAATAACTAAACGAGCAAATACAGGGACTTTCGGTGAAGGTAGCGTTGAAGTTATTAGACTTAAGAAAAAGTCTGTAAGAAAAGTTGTAATTAAGGATACAGTTAAAATAGACGGATTTAAGTATTTTGTTCGTTCAATCGGAAAGAATGCATTTAAGAATAATAAGAAGATTAGACAGGTGAGAATAAAGTCTGTTTATTTGAAAAAGATTGGAGCTAAGGCTTTTTACAATTGTAAAAAACTTAAGAAGGTATATATTTATTCTTTGGTTTCATTAAGATATGGAAAGAAGGCATTCTATAAAAAGGGTAATAGCAAAATGACTATTATTTATTCAAGTGAATGCATCAAGAATATGAAGTTACTTTTAAAGAAAGCAAAATGTAAGGGATATAGATATACTATTAAAAAGTTAATGTAGTATATAGTTAACACAAAAGACCTCAAATTGTTAGAAGATTAATTCTAATGATTAGAGGTCTTTTGCTTTATTTATAAATATCAGATTTAATAACAGTTTCGTCATAGCTAGAACTTGCTGTTGGTACTTTGATTTCTTCGCCGAGTTTTAATGAATTATCTATTTCATTTTGTATATCATCGCTATAACCAGAGATGATTCTAATTTGTACATAATCATCAGAGTATTGTGAAAATATACTGTTAATATTTTCTTTTAATTGCTCTGCATCTGTCCTATTAAAAATGATGTAAGTAAAATCTATTTTATATTTTTGTATAAATTCTTCGACTTCTTCAGGTGTTTGTATAATGGGAACTTCTGAAGAAAAACCGTCGTGACTACCAAGTTGGCCAAAAAGATGAAGGATCGTAGCATTTTGATTGTATTTGCTGTCTAGGTATTCTTTTAGTAGGGGCTCAAGTTGAGTATTATAATAGGTATCACTTTCAACTACTGGTGTGGGATTCTTTTTACTTTTATATGTGATATATGCTCTATATGATTTAGTTGAATCCATATCATCTTCTTGTGATTTAAAATATATGATTCTATAACTTTTTTTACCTTTTTCTATTATGCTCGGATTTTCTGAAATGACAAAATCCTGATTATATTTTTCTTTAAGATAACCTTGCAGTGCTACTTTTGATATTTTTTCATCTGGTAAATATGATGTTTCGTGGAATGATTTCATAATGCCATAAGTACAACTAGTTAGACCAAAAACAGTATATAATATCACTATAAGTATATATATCGAAAATAATACTGCAACTCCTGTTAAAATTTTTTTCATGTATCGAAATCCCCCTATATAAGTATAATCTTTTTATATCATAATATATGGTATTTAGCAAGAAAGTGTTATAATAGGGAGTGATTGATGAAGAACGTAAAGAGAATTTGGAGGCTTAAAATGAGAGTTGTTTTAGCATCGGCATCACCAAGAAGAAAGGAATTACTTGGTAATATATATTCAGAATTTGAGGTTATACCTTCAACAGTTGAAGAGAATATAGAGTTTACAAATGTTGAGGAATATGTGAAAGAACTAGCTTTTATTAAGGCTATGGATGTTGTAGAGATGATTAAATCTACAGCAAATGCTAGTGAATCAAAGAAAGATGACATTTTAGTTATAGGTGCTGATACCATAGTTTATAATGATGGCAAGGTTTTAGGTAAACCTAAGGATGAGGAAGATGCTAAGAAGATGATTAGATCGCTAGCAGGTAAGAAACATCAGGTTTATACAGGTGTTTGCTTGATTAGTAATGTAGACGCAGGAGTTGATAGTGCTTCAAGAATTGGGGATTTACTCATCCAGAAATTCTACTCTAAAACTGATGTATACGTTGATGATATTACAGATAAAGAAATCGCTGATTATGTTGCAACTGGTGATCCTTTGGATAAGGCCGGTAGCTACGGCATACAGGGAGTATTCTCTAAACACATTAGAAAGATAGATGGAGATTACTTTAATGTAGTTGGATTACCTGTTAATGAAATATATAGACAATTGGATGGTTTGTTAAATTGGAAATAATAAAGAGTAAGAGAAAGACGATTGCAATTTCTGTAGATAGAAATGAAGATGTTATAGTTAAGGCTCCACTTCGCATGTCAAATAAAGCGATTAATGAATTTATAAAAGAACATGAAGAGTGGATAATAAAGGCTATAAATAGACAACGAAAAATAAATGAAGAGTATGAAAAACTTGATAGATTTACATATGAAGATATAAATAATATGGTCAGTAGGGCGTTAGAAATTTTTCCAAAGTTAGTTGAAAAATACGCAAAGAATATAGGTGTTTCTTATAAAAAAATTACAATAAGAAATCAAAAAACTAGATGGGGAAGTTGCTCAGCTAATGGAAATTTGAATTTTAATTGTTTGCTTATGGAAGCCCCTGATTATGTAAGAGATTATGTAATAATACATGAACTTTGCCATAGAATACATATGAATCATTCAAAGGAGTTTTGGAATTTAGTCAGGAGTGAAATGCCTGATTATAAAATTGCAGAGAAATGGCTTAAAACAGAAGGTAAAACCTTAATGATGCGCGCATTTTAAGGTCGTTAAATAAATGGAGTATAAAGGAGTAGTATGTTAGAAAAAATAAAGGAAGCTATAGATAATATAATTAATCTTGTAGAAGATTATATGGTCATGACAGGAGAAAGTGATGACGATATTGATAGGGGAATAAGATTAGAACTTGCTCTCTTTGCAGTTGCTATTGCAAAGAAAGATGGCGAGGTTACTGCAAGTGAACTTAGAACAATTCATAAAATGGTTGGGCTTGAAGCTGAGGATATACTTGAAAAGGCTAAAGTATTATCAGATGAGAAGTTTTCAGAAGTTTTCTTTGAGTGCCCATTTACACTTGGATTTATATTAAAGATTGATAAAGCACTTAAGGAACAGGGATATTCAATAGATGGAGATGTTACACTTACTGAATACATAGTTTATTTATTCCAAGTTATTGGTTTATTTATGGTATATGCTGATGAAGAGGACGTATTCGGTAAGGATAAGTATGTTAAAAACTATATTAAGGAAATGAGAGAGTATGCATCTAAGAAGAATGCTAAGTATAAAAAGCGTTTAGAAGATGGCATTTCTATGGATATAGCGAACGACTATTCAGATGCAAAGCCAGCTAAAAATAGTGAGGCTAAAAAAGATAGTAGCAAATGCGGAATAACTAAAGGTTTAAAATTAAAAGGAACTAAAGATGAAGAAGAAAAGAAGGAAGAAGATCCAAGAACTCTTGAAGAATTAATGGAAGAATTAAATTCATTAATTGGTCTTGAATCTGTGAAACTTGAAATAAATAATTTAATTCATCTTCAGGAACTTAATAGAATTAGAGTTGAACGTGGAATGGTTTCACTACCTGTATCTAATCACTTAGTGTTCTATGGTAATCCTGGTACAGGTAAAACAACAGTTGCAAGACTTCTTTCAAAGATATACTGTAAGATTGGTATTCTTTCAAAGGGACATATGGTAGAAGTTGATCGTTCAGGCCTTGTAGCTGGATATGTTGGACAAACAGCAATTAAGACAAGTGAAGCTATTCAAAGCGCCATGGGTGGAATACTATTTATAGATGAAGCCTACACTTTATGTTCAAATAGTGAGAATGATTATGGTAGAGAGGCGATAGATACTCTTCTTAAAGCAATGGAAGATAATCGTGATGATTTTATTGTAATTGTAGCAGGTTATCCAGATCTTATGATGGACTTTATTAAGTCTAATCCTGGTCTTGAATCAAGATTTAATAAGTATATTCTTTTTGAGGATTATACAAATGATGAGTTGATAGAAATCTTTAAAGTTGTTTGTAAAAAGAATGGATATGTTCTTGAAAAAGAAGTAGAGGATGAAGTTAAGAAATTATTTGCTGAAATGTATACTGATAGACCTGATAATTTCGCAAATGGTAGAGAGGTTAGAAATTATTTTGAAAAGGTGGTTACTAACCAGGCTAATAGACTTTATGGTAAAGAGAATATTACAAATGAGGAACTTGCACAGATTACCAAGGAGGATTTGAAGGTTAATTAATGGACGATATACAAAGATTACGAGAATTAGCAGATAGAAGTTATAATAATGAACAGTTTGTATTTACGGACTTTTTATCCATGGCAGAGCTTTCGGTTTTTTATGATTATGAGAATGAATTAAGATATGCATCTCCTCAAGTTTTCGGTGGGTGTGAAATAGCAGAGCGAAAGATGATTAGATTTGGAAGCGAAGATGATATAGGATATGTTATTGATTTTCCGATTGTTGCTTTAAAGATTTCACCACTTGCAGCGAAGTATGCCGACAAATTAAATCATAGAGATTTTCTTGGGGCGCTTATGAATCTTGGAATTAAGAGAGAGGTGTTAGGGGATATATATGTGAAAGATAAGGCAGCGCTTGTGTTTTGCAAGGATACAATAGCTGATTATATAATTGAAAATCTGACAAGAGTTAAACATACATCAGTTAAAGTAGTTGTGGCAGATGATATAGAAGATTTAACTGCTCCAACTTTAGAAGATAAGGTTATTCAAGTTGCAAGTACAAGAATTGATGCTGTTATTGCAAAAGTTTATAACATGTCAAGACAGGAAGTATTAACACCTTTTAAATCTGGATTTGTTTTTTTGAATGGCAGAGTGTGTACAGAGAATGTTAAGACCTTATCAGGTGGAGACATTATTTCTGTTAGAGGTTATGGAAAGTTTGAATTTGCAGAAGAACTTAATGTAACTAAAAAAGGAAAAACAAATTGTAAAATAAGAATATATAAATAAAGATGCCGCATACAGAAATACATTGGAATAAAATTTGAATAAAAAGTAAAAATACTCTTCACGACAAAATTAATGCAATTCACGACAATTTTTTAATGAAGAGGATAACGATTGTTATAATTCAAAATGTGCTTGAAAAAAGGAGATAAAGATGGAAAAGAACAAGAAAAGTTTTCAGGGCAATTTGAGGAGTTATTTCTTGGATGATGAAGAGATAACTAGTAAAAGTGATTTATTAAGGAAAAGGCGATTTACAAGAAATCTATATCTTGCTACAGCTATTTGCTGGGGACTAATTCCAGTGATGAGAATTGGAATGGGGAATAAGTTAAAGTTTAATGATATTATTTTCATTGGACTTGCAATTCTCTATGCTGGATTGGTTTTATTGAAAAATAAGAGTATTAACGAAATTAAAAAAGAAGTAGAAAAAGAAAAGAAAACGGAAATTATAATATAATTGAGTAGAAATAATCGTGAAAAAATTTATGAAGAGGGGAAGGTATAAAAGTATAGTCGTACAAACATAGAAAGTTGAATGGGGGGAATTTTTATTTTTTAATATCTGTGATATAATGAAAACTGAGGTTGCGTAAACAACCTCGGTTTTATTATGCTTATTTAGAGGTATGTTATGAGAATTGCGGTATGTGATGATGAGGAATTATTCGGTAGGCAAGCTAAGGAGTTGATAGAAAAGCTGACACGAAGTATTGACGTTTGTGTTGATATGTATGATGATGGGAAAAAACTGCTTGCAGCTTTTGAACAGAACCCCTACGATTTATTGTTTCTTGATATTGAAATGCCTAAGATGGATGGCATTTATTTAGCGAAGAAGATACGCGAAAAAAGTGAAACTGCGTATATTGTTTTTCTTACTGGGCATGTGGAGTATGCCTTGGAAGGATATGAAGTTAATGCACTTAGGTATTTAACAAAGCCAATTAAAGAAGGAAAATTAAAAGAGGTTTTAAGATTCGTAATGGATAAGAGCGTTAGCATGAATCAGCTTATGATTAAGGATGAAGGCTATGAACGTTTTATTAACATTGCGGATATTATTTATCTAGAAGCACAGAATCAGTATGTTATGATTTATACTACTGCTGGAAATTTTTTGGTAAGACATAACATTGGAGATTATGAAAATGAACTTAAAAATGACGGTTTCTTTAGAGTGCATAGAGGTTATATAGTTTCACTTGCGAGAGTTAAAAAACTTGTTAAGAATGAAATTATTCTTGAATATTTTGGTGGTGAAGTTGTTGTTCCAGTTAGTAGAAACAAAATCAAAGAATTAAAAAGTGCCTTATATGCATATGTTGAAAAAGAAGCTTTTTAAATATATTTAATTTGGAGGAACTATGGATATATATCAGTTACTGGGATATATTGCATCTGCATTAACAACTATTCATTATGTTATTGCGGTATTTACATTATGTTTGATTGCACATTGTTTTCTTGGATATACAGTGGAAATAACAAGGAAAAAAGTCGCATTTAGTATTATTTCGATAATTATTGTACAGGCTGGATATTATATAATTGAGGCGATATATGAAGCATCCCTTCCTAAGGAAGTAGTGCAGGGAGTATTGGAAGGAAATATTAATGATCCTAGAGTGGTTGCGTTTTATGAACATTCAGGCTTTATGTCGAAAGCTGTAAATGGGGCTATGTATGTTGCAGCCTTTTTATTTTTCTTTATGGTTTATAAAAACAGAAAATTGATACGTGCTATAGAAAGTACAGTTTGTTTATATGGATATTATTTCTATGTGAATAAGGCTATTGTTTATTCTTATATATTTTTAAGAGGAGGAAAGTCATCCATATTTGATGAGATATATAGAATTACAACAGAAAAAACATATGTACATATGTTTATTATTGAACTTACTAGCTTTATTATTGCAGTTATTATTTTGATGATACTCTACCTTGGATATTATAAAAAGGATAAATTATATGTTGTAAGAATACGAGATAGAATTGCAGTTGTATCGTGGTTTGTTTTAACATCATTTTGGATTGAAAAAGTATTTGCTAATACAGATTTACCTATCGAAAAAAGATATGAACTTTTAAGCGTTCTTGGCGGCTTTATGATACCAATTTTAGCAATGTTTGTTCCTTTTTATATCATTACAAAAACAGCGGATATGGCGATAAAGGAAAAGAATGTAATGCAGGAGACATATCTTCAGGCTGAACTTGAATATATTAAACAGTATAAAAAAGCTCAGGTTGATACGAATGCATTTAGGCATGATATAATTAATAATTTGTCGCTTATGAAGATGATGATGGAAAGTGGTAAAGAAGAGGAAGCTTCAAAGTATTTAGATACATTGATTGGTGATATTAAGGCATTATCACCTGAGTATAATACAGGTGATGAAATGCTTGATTGTATTGTTGCCATGAAGGTTGACAAGATGAAGGAAGAAAACATTAAGTTTTCACTTGATGGTGCTATAGAGGGTGGCCTTAATATGAAACCTATGGACATTTGCAATGTATTTGCTAATGCGACGGATAACGCAATTGAAGCCGCTAAAATGGTTGAAAATGATACATGGATTAAGATGATAATTAAAAGAACAGATAATTTTTGTATCGTTAAATTAGCAAATGCTGTTGCAGATAAGGTGGATGTTGAAACTATATTTGAAAATACAGGATATACTTCAAAGGAAGATGACATTCATCATGGATTTGGGCTTAAAAGCATTAAAAATACAGTGAAAAAATATGATGGTATTATTAAAGCAGAATCAAATGATAAGGAATATGTTTTATCAATTATGATACCAAGATAGATATTAATGATGAAAAAAGAGGCTTGTTGTTTGCAAGCCTCTTTTTGATTGTCTACGTATTTGAAATATAAACGGATAAACTAGTTATTAATTATTGAAAATTGTTTATTTTTGTAATGTTTATTTAACTGTAAAATTCCAGATATTAAGAATAATAAAGCGATTGAAACAACAAAAATTGAATAGCTTATAGTATAGTCTGATTTTGATGCATTTGATAAGACTTTAGAAGTATTCTTCGCAAAGGCACCCCAGAAATTTCCAGTAAAATCAACAAGGCCATGGATGATTACAACTGACCAGAAGTTTTTTGTTCTGTAGTAGATTACACAGAATATAAAACCAAAGAAAGTTGCATATAATACTTGAGAAATAGTTGCTAAAACTATTTTGGGATTTCCAGTAAGATTTAGCAAATGCAAAGCTCCAAATATGCCTGATGATATAAGCGCAGACTTGGTAATTCCTGATTTGCTTTCACCAAAACGAGCTTTAAATGAATTAAAGAATATTCCTCTAAACAGTGTTTCTTCAATTAAACCAATTGACATGGTTTCGAAAAAAATCATGAAGACTTTAGGTAATGCTTTAATTAAGCCAATTTCAGGTTTCATGAATTCATCATGAATGTTTAATGTGTATATTACTATGAAACACAAACCATACCAAAAAACTCCTAGTATAATGTTTTTAGAATTACAACCGAATTTAATGTTCAGCTTTTTTTTGATTACTAGAACGCTGATTACGAAAAGAGCTATTCTAAAAATAATTCTAGCACCATAATTCATAAATAATTTTTGGTCGTTAGTTTCTTTTATGATTTCCCCAATCACATTTATTCCTATTAGATAAATAAATGTAATAAATACTCCAAATAATACACCTGATAATAATTTTTTTGTTTTCATTTTATTCCCTTTCTTCTCAATTTTTCATAGTTTGTATTTCAAATACATATAAATAATAATCTGTAATGCTTAATTTTCCCTTAATCTAAATCTTAAAAAAATCTTAATTATAAATGTTAAGGATTAATTAAGGATTTTTACATTACTTAATGTTATAATGAATTTAAGTTATAAGGAAAATGGGATTGATATGGTAATCTTTATATAGATTACGTGTGATAAATATGAAAAAATTTATAAAGACGAAAGGAGCGGTATGAAAAAAAGAAATTTAGTATTTCTAATTGCAATGTCAATGCTTGCATTAACTTCTTGTGATAAATTTTCTTCAGATGTTACAACAACGACGATGGTTGTTCCAGAGGAAAGTATAGTTGAAGAGACGACGCTTAAATCTGAGGTTGAAACAACCACAGAGAAATTAGAACAAGATGATGAATTAAACTTTATGGACTGGAAGGGAAAAAGAGAAAAGTCAGGTAAGGATATTCTTAAGAATGAAACTGGAAGAAGAAAAAACTATTATGAGCTTAATGTTGATTTTGATGATAAATCATCTACACTTGATATTGATCAGAAATTAATTTATGTAAATGATAGTGAAGATGATCTAAATGAAATGTATTTTAACATAATTCCAAATGCATATAGTAAGGGATATGCATATAATAAAAAGGATAAGAGTTCAAGTGATTCTGATAAGGATATGACTTGTGTGCAGTCTATAAAGATTGGAGATAAAGATTGTAAATTAACAAGGGTTTCTGGAACTGTATATAGTCTTACACTTCCAGAAACTTTAAAGAGTAATGATACTCTTGAAATCTTGATGGATTATAAAGTGACAATTCCAAAACTTCAGAATCGTTTTGGATATTATGATGGTGAATATAATGTTGGTAACTTTATAATTACGCCAGCTATTTATGAGAATGGTGAATGGGCTTGTAATCCATATGTTGAAGTTGGTGATGCATTCTATACAGAGATTGCTGATTATAAAGTTAAGATAAATGCTCCAGAAGAATTTAAGATTGCAGCTACTGGTACTTTGGAGGATGGAACATATTATGCCAAAGATGTAAGAGATTTTGCTTTCTTTACATCAAAGAAGTGTGAAGTGATGAGTGATTCTTATGATGATATAGATATAAATGTTTATTATCCAAAGAAATATAAGGTAAATGCGAAGGAAGCGCTTAAGTGTGCAAAGAAATCATTTGAAATTTATAATGAATTATATGGTGGTTATCCATATGATGACTTTGATATTACAATGACTGCTCAGTCACAGGGCGTAGGTGGTATGGAGTATCCAGGCCTTATTATGATTTCAATTAGTGAAGATGATTTGAAATTCGCTAAAACAGATAGAGAATATTTTAATGAACAGGTACATGATGTTGTTTGTCATGAGATAGCACACCAGTGGTTCTATGGTATTGTTGGTGATGATGAAATAAATGAACCATGGCTTGATGAAAGTTATGCTAATTTTAGTGAGAAGTTATATAACTATAAATCAGGTAAAAAAGATTATGATATGGGCAATATCATAGATGCATATATGACTTTGTTTAAAGATGTTGAACCACCAAAGGATAAATCAGAATTCATGTCAAATCTTTATGAGTTTAATAAGGATAAGGATTTATTATACATGGCCATATACATAAAAGGTGGCAAGTTCCATTATGAGATGTATAAGCAATTAGGCGAAGAAGAGTATCTTAAATGTCTTAAGGAATATGTTAAAACCTTTGCCTTTGATGAAGTAACTACAGAAAAGTTTTTAAATTTCTGGAAAGATAAGGGCGACTTTAAAAAGATGTTTAAAGAGTATCTTTATGGAAATGAGATTGTTGATGCTATGTAGGGTAGAATATTAGATTATATGAATTTGAAGATGAAGAACCAGAAATCAGATGATTTCTGGTTCTTTTTTATAGAATTTGGGATGCTTGTGTGAAAGTAGAGCCAAGTACGGCCGTTATGGCTAAAGATGTAGAAACGGCCGTAAAGATAAGTTGCTTATGTATGTAGAGGATAGTGTAAATATAGGAAAATAGAGAAAAATTTACATTCACTCATTAATCTAGATATAGCCAAAACACAAGCGAGAGATACAGATATAAATAACAGCTATAACAAATGATAGGTTATCAATATTTTACAAAGAATGTTTCATCAATTATCATTTATATTGTCAATCGACAAGGACATGAGATATTAAAAATAACTTGTGAGAAATATGTTATCAAAATTGATTCTCATAAGAACAAGTAATTCTTGTTAGGCCTATAGGGGATTAAGAACTCATTCGTTTTTAATTGTTTATATGTTTTAGAGAATGAAACTTAGAAAGGGTGCTAATTATGTCAGAGATTTCAATTAAGAATTTATCCAAATCATTTGTGGATAAAAACGGGGAAGTGATTGCTCTTGATAATATAAATATCGATATTGAAAAAGGTGATATTTATGGAATCATTGGTATGTCGGGAGCAGGAAAATCAACATTGGTTCGATGTATAAACTATCTTGAAAAACCAACAAGTGGAACTGTTGAGGTTGCAGGTAAGGAACTTGGAAGTTTAAAGAAGAAAGAGTTACAGAAACATCGAGAAAAGATTGGAATGATTTTTCAGGGCTACAACTTACTAATGCAAAAGTCAGTTGTGGAAAATATATGTTTTCCTCTTTATATTCAAGGGATTAAAAAGAAAGAGGCAAGAAAGAGAGCATATGAACTTCTTGAAATTGTAGGATTATCTGATAAAAGAAAAGCTTATCCTTCACAGTTGTCGGGTGGACAAAAACAAAGAGTTGCCATTGCAAGAGCACTTGCAGCAAATCCAGAGATTCTACTTTGTGATGAAGCAACAAGCGCACTTGATCCTCAAACTACAGCTTCAATTCTTGAGTTACTAAAAGACATTAATGAAAAGTACAATATTACAATTGTTATTATTACTCATGAGATGTCTGTTGTAAAAAAGATATGTACAAAGGTTGCAGTACTTGAGGGTGGACATGTAAAAAATGAAGGCGAAGTAGCAACGATATTTAAGGAGGTGATAAGTGATGTTGGAGCCTGAAATTAGACAAATGATAATCAATGGAATAGGCGAAACATTATATATGACTTTAGCTTCAACATTTGTTGGTTATCTGGTTGGACTACCACTTGGTATATGCTTAGCTGTTACAGATAAAGACGGACTTACACCTAATAATGTAATATATAAAGTTCTTGATTTTATAGTAAATGTTTTAAGAAGTATTCCGTTTTTAATACTACTCATTTTACTAATACCATTTACAAGACTTGTAGTTGGACGAAGCACTGGTGTGAGTGCAACGGTTGTTCCACTTGTGGTAGCTGCTATACCATTTATAGCACGAATGGTTGAATCGTCAATTAAGGAAGTTGATAATGGCGTAGTTGAAGCAGCAAGATCGATGGGTGCTTCGAATTTAAGAATAATTATTCATGTTCTTATTACAGAAAGTAAAACATCCATAATATCAGGAATTACAATTGCAATTGGTACCATACTTGGTTATTCAGCAATGGCTGGTGTTGTCGGAGGCGGAGGCCTAGGAGATATAGCAGTAAGATATGGCTATTATAGATATCAGACTAATATTATGGTAATAACAGTAGTTTTACTAATAGTTTTAGTTCAGGTATTTCAAACTTCTGGAAATCTTATAGCTAAGAAAACTGACAAGAGAAACATATAAGATTTTAATAATAAAGAAAACTTAAAATGATACTAACAATATATGAAAAAAAGAATTATAGCACGAAAGGAAATTAAAAGTATGAAAAAGAAATTATTAGCAGTAGCATTAATAGGAGCATTAGCGGTATCATCACTTAGCGGATGTGGAAAGAAATCAGCAAATGCAAAAGGTAAGGACAAAAAAGAAGAAACAAAGACAATTAAGATTGCAGCAACACCTATTCCGCATGCAGAGATTTTAAATGAAGCTAAGAAGATTTTAAAGGATAAAGGTTATGAATTAAAGGTTACAGAATTTGAAGATTATGTTCAGCCAAATGAAGTTGTTGAAAGTGGAGAGTATGATGCTAACTACTTCCAGCATGTACCATATCTTGATAGTTTCAATGATGAAAAGGGTACACACTTAGTAGACGCTGGTGATATTCATTACGAACCATTTGGTATTTATCCTGGAAAGAAAAAATCACTTGATGATGTTGAAAAAGGTGACAGAATTGCAATACCTAACGATACAACAAATGAAGCAAGAGCTTTACTTTTATTAGAAGCTAATGGTCTTATTAAACTTAAAGAAGGTGCTGGTCTTACAGCAACTGTAAATGATATTGAAGAAAATCCAAAAGAAATTAAGTTTGATGAACTTGAAAGTGCACAGGTTGCAAGAGTTGTTGGTGAAGATGAATTCGTTGTATTAAATGGTAACTATGCTCTTGAAGCAGGATATGTTGTTTCAAAGGATGCACTTGCATATGAAGCTAGCGATTCAGAAGCAGCTAAAACATATGTAAATATCATTGCTGTTAAAGAAGGTAATGAAAACAACGAAGGAATTAAGGAACTTGTTAAAGTATTAAAATCAGATGAAATCAAGAAGTTCATTAATGATAAGTATGAAGGAGCAGTAATTCCTTTTGAATAAGATATGGGTACAATAGAATAATGATGATACATTAATTTTTATTAATAATATCATCGAAGATTTAATATAATAATTATATTAAAAAGAACTTAATTACATGTGCAAAATACGTCAGATATACATTTACAAATGTAATCTGGCGTATTTTATATATAAAATAACTTGCCAAAATGATATGAGTAAATTAGCTATATTTTTTAGAATATGGAGAATGATGTATGGACAGAGGAATTAACACACGATGTATACACTTAGAAGAAGATGAAGGAAAATGTTTAAATTATGGAGCATTAAGTTTTCCTATATTTCAAACAGCAACATATGAACATCCAGAAGTAGGTAGAAGTTCAGGGTTCGATTATACGAGACTTCAGAATCCTACTAGGGAACAACTTGAAAAGATTATTGCAAGCATTGAAGGCGGAATAGATGCATTTGCTCTATCATCGGGAATGGCTGCAATTACATTACTTATGGAATTGTTCAAACCAGGTGATCATATTATTGTTGAAGCAGATTTATATGGTGGAACTACCAGACTTTTTGATAATGTTTCAAAGAAGAATAATTATGAATTTACATATCTTAATTGTTCTAAGGATGATATTGAAAGTGAAATAAAAGATAATACAAAGGCTATTTTTATTGAAACACCAACTAATCCAATGATGAATGTTTCTGATATAGAAAAGATTGCTAAGATAGCTAAAGCTCATAATTTAATATTTATTGTTGATAATACATTTTTATCTCCATATTTTCAAAATCCACTTGAACTGGGGGCAGATGTAGTAATACATAGTGGAACTAAGTTTATAGGTGGTCATAATGATACTCTCGCAGGATTTATAGTAACTAATAATGATAGTATCAAAGAACAACTAAGGTTCCTTATAAAGACAACAGGATCTGGACTTGCTCCAATTGATTGTTGGCTTATACTTAGAGGCGTAAAAACATTAGGTGTTCGTATGGAAAAATCACAGGATAATGCAATAAAAATTGCTAATTGGTTAAAAGAGCAAAAACATGTAACTAAAGTATTTTATCCAGGATTACCAGAGCATCCAGGACATGAACTTATAAAGAAACAGGCAAGAGGTTTTGGTTCAATGCTAACATTCTATGTGGATAACAAAGAAAATGCTCTAGCAGTTTTGGCAAATGTTCGACTTATAAAATATGCTGAAAGTTTAGGTGGAACAGAAACATTAATTACATATCCTGTAACACAGACTCATGCAGATGTACCAGAAGAAGTTAGACTTAAAAATGGTATTACAAATGAAACGCTCAGATTATCAGTTGGCATAGAGGATATAGATGATCTTATTAATGAATTAGATAGAGTGTTTAGTTTATTAGATGAGAAATAAATATAATAGATATGTATAAAAATTGCACATAATTAGAAACTGAATTTATACATATAAGGATGTGAAGCAATGGAAAGAAATTTGAATTTTGACGAGATTATAAACAGAAAAGGTACTGATTGTTTGAAGTATGATTTCGCTGATCGTCGTGGTTATCCATTAGATGTTTTGCCTTTTTGGGTTGCAGATATGGATTTTAAAACATCATCATATATTGAGGATGCTCTTGTAGAAAGGGCAAAACATGGAATATTTGGATATAGCGAAGGACGAGAAGAATATTTTAATGCAGTGAAACGTTGGATGAAAGTGCACCATAACTGGGATGTTGAGAGAAGTTGGCTTGTAAAAACTCCTGGTGTTGTTAATGCATTAGCTCTTGCAGTTAAAGCATATACTGAAGTTGGAGATGGTGTGTTAATTCAAAAACCTGTATATTATCCTTTTTTTGAAGTAATAGAGGATAATGAAAGAGTCGTTGTAAGTAATGACTTGGTTTTAGGAGATGATAATAAGTATCATATTGATATTAAGGATTTTGAGCAAAAGATTAAAGATAATAATATTAAATTATTTTTCCTTTGTAATCCTCATAATCCATCGAGTAGAGTTTTTACTAGGGAAGAACTTATAGCGATGGGTGATATCTGTCTTAAGTATGGAGTTATTGTAGTGAGTGATGAGATCCATAATGACTTTGTATTTGAAGGAGAACATCATGTATTTACTACGGTGAAGGAAGAATACAAGGATATAACTTTAGTATGTACATCTATAAGTAAGACATTTAACTTGGCATCATTACTTATGTCTAATATTTTTATTCCAAATCCTAGACTAAGAGGTATGTTTAGACATCAACTTGATGCTGCTGGAATAAGTCAGCTTAGTGTATTTGGTCTTGAAGCTACAAAAGCAGCATATAATTATGGCGATGAATGGTATGATGCCATGCTTAAGTATGTCAAGTCAAATATTGACTTTGTAAAGCAATATGTTGATGAAAACTTACCTGGAGTAAAGGTTGTTGATGGTGAAGGAACTTATCTTGTATGGCTTGATTTTAGGAGGACTGGAATTGAGTTTGAAGAATTGGATCGAAGGATTATTCACGAAGCTAAGTTATGGCTTGATAGTGGCAAGATATTTGGTAAGGTTGGTGAAGGTTTTGAGCGTATAAATGTTGCAACACCAAGAGCTATAGTTAAGGAATGTTTAGATAGAATCAAAATGATACTAACTTAAAGTATATAGATGGGATGTAAACTGAAATATAATAATAAATATTTAAAAATATGCATATTAAAAATCATAGATTATATAATAAACATTTAATTGTTGTTATAAAACTAATATATAACCAAATCTAATATGACACACTTTGCTATAAATAATGCTTATAACTAATGATAAATATTAAAGATTTTTCAAATAACTTGATAAGTGATAGAATATACACATATTAAGAAAAGAACTTTTTGAAGGAGGATATGACATATGAGTAAAATTAAACAAAGCGCATTAGAATTAATTGGAGAGACACCATTACTTAAACTTAATGGTTACTCAAAAAAGAGAGAGATTACAGAAGCAACTGTTCTTGCTAAACTTGAATATTTAAATCCAGCAGGATCAGTTAAAGACAGAGTTGCCCTTTCAATGATTGAGGATGCTGAAGCAAAAGGTTTATTAAAACCTGGTGCAACAATTATCGAACCAACTAGTGGTAACACAGGTATTGGTCTTGCAGCAGTTGCAGCAGCTAAGGGTTACAAAGCAATTTTAACACTCCCTGATACCATGAGTGTTGAAAGAAGAAATCTTTTAAAAGCATACGGTGCTGAAATTGTTCTTACTGAAGGTGCTAAGGGTATGAAAGGTGCCATTGCAAAAGCAGAAGAACTTAATAAAGAAATCGAAGGATCAGTTATTTTAGGACAGTTCATTAATCCAGCTAATCCTAAGGTTCATAGAGAAACAACTGGTCCAGAAATTTGGGATCAGACAGAAGGTAAAGTTGATATTTTCGTAGCAGGTGTTGGTACTGGTGGAACAGTTACAGGTGTTGGTGAATATTTAAAATCACAGAATCCTAATGTTAAGATCGTAGCAGTAGAACCTGCAACAAGTGCAGTATTATCAACAGGTGTTGCTGGTCCTCATAAGATTCAGGGTATCGGCGCAGGTTTCGTGCCTGATGTTTTAAATACAAAGGTATATGATGAAGTTATCGCAATTGATAATGAGGATGCATTTGCTGAAGGTAAAGCATTCGCAGTATCTGAAGGTATCTTAGTTGGTATTTCTTCTGGTGCCGCTTTAAAGGCAGCTGAGATTTTAGCTAAGAGACCAGAGAATAAGGGTAAGACAATTGTAGCTCTTCTCCCTGATTCAGGCGATAGATACTTATCTACTCCATTATTCAATAACTAATGGATAGATTAGTTAATCGTAAAAAGGATTCTCGTAAAGGGAATTTTGACTCCATTAATTAAGGTGGAGAACTCTCTTGAATTTGAATTTAAGAGTAGAAATATTGAATAATCTGACCTTGCAAAAAAACGCTGATTTTTTTGCAGGGTTATATTATACCTTTTTTTGGTCAAAAATGAGTAAAAATGGAGCATTTTAAGAGAAGAAATGGAGGATTTTCGGATGAAAATCTTTGACTCCGCTCTAAGCCGCGGAGGGCTCTCTTGAATAAAAATTCAAGAGAAGAAATGGAGGATTTTATGAGTAATACATACAAGGATTTACAAAATTCTCATCCATGTTTTGGAGGCCATAAAAACAATGCAGGCAGAATTCATCTTCCAGTTAGTCCGGGTTGTAATATAGCATGTAGGTTTTGCGACAGAACAATTAATGATGTCGAAGAAAGACCGGGAGTTACATCTAAAGTGTTAAAACCTGAGGAGTGTGAAGATATTTTAAAGAAGGCATTAGATATATGCCCTGATATAAAGGTTGCAGGAATTGCAGGACCTGGAGATACATTAGCATCTAATTATGCTTTGGATACTTTTAAGATTATAAAGGAAAAATTTCCAAATCTTATTAAGTGCATGAGTACAAATGGTTTGTTACTTAGCGAAAGAGCACAGGATGTTATTGATGTAGGAATTGATTCTCTTACAGTTACAGTAAATGCTGTTGATCCAGAGATAGAAAGTAAGCTTAATGCATACATTATCTATCATGGTGAAAAGATAGAAGGAGTTAAAGCAGCAGAAATACTAATTAAGAATCAGCTTGAAGGAATAAAGAAAGTGGCAGATGCAGGAATTACAGTTAAGGTCAATACAGTATTAGTTCCAGAAATCAATGGTGATCATATTGAAACTATTGCAAAAACTGTTAAGGAAGCTGGAGCTAAAATCTATAATATAATCCCACTTATTCCACAGCATGAACTTAAAAATGTAAAAGCTCCTGTTTGTGCAGAGATAGATGAAGCACGAACAAAAGCATCAAAGTATATTGATGTATTTAGACATTGTCAGCATTGTAGAGCGGATGCCGTTGGCGTCCCAGGTAAATCTGAATATGGAGATCAGATTTATCAAAGACGACTAAATGTGAAGGAGACATTTTCTCATGGATAAAACATTAGTCGCAGTTGCCTCAAGTGATGGAATTGTTGTAAATAATCATTTTGGAAAAGCATCAAAATTCTATATTTATAGTATTGATGATGACGATGTAAGTTTTAAGGAAATTAGAAACTTAACGCCTGTTTGTGAAGCGGGCAATCACGATGAAGAAAAACTGGAAAGTAATTTAAAAGCTTTATCTGATTGTGAGTATTTGCTGGTAAGCAAAATAGGATTTGGCGCACAAAGTAAGGCAGAGGCGTTTGGAATTGAAGCTTTTGAAATTCCGGGAATCATAGAAGATTCAATTGAGCAAATGATTAAATATATTAAGATAAAAGAATTATTTAAGTAAGAAAGGAAACCGATATGAGTGAGATTAGACAGATTGCAATTTATGGAAAGGGTGGAATTGGTAAGTCAACAACAACACAGAACCTTACAGCAGGCCTTGTAGAACATGGCAAGAAAGTAATGGTTGTAGGTTGTGATCCTAAAGCTGATTCTACTAGACTTTTATTAGGAGGACTTGCACAGAAGACAGTACTTGATACTATCCGTGAAGAAGGTGAAGACATTGAACTTGATCGTATCATGAAAGAAGGATACGGCGGAACAAAGTGTGTTGAGTCAGGTGGTCCAGAACCAGGTGTTGGTTGTGCAGGTAGAGGTATTATTACATCAATTAATATGCTTGAAAACCTTGGAGCATATACTGATGATTTAGATTATGTATTTTACGACGTTTTAGGTGACGTTGTTTGTGGTGGTTTCGCAATGCCTATCAGAGAAGGAAAGGCTAAAGAAATATATATAGTAGCAAGTGGAGAGATGATGGCTTTATATGCAGCAAATAACATCTCAAAGGGTATTTCAAGATACGCTAGAACTGGTGGAGTTAGACTTGGTGGTATCATTTGTAACTCAAGAAATGTAGATAGAGAGTTAGATCTTTTGAGAGCATTTGCTAAGGAATTAGGAACAAAACTTTTATACTTCGTTCCTAGAGATAACATCGTTCAGCATGCTGAAATTAATAAGAAAACTGTTATCGAATATAAGCCAGATTCAAATCAGGCCCAGGAATATAGAAATCTTGCTCAGGCAGTTATTGAAAATGAAGATTTTGTTATTCCTACACCAATGACTCAGGAAAGACTTGAGGAAATCTTAATGGAATACGGCATGATGGAACTTGCTGATGATTATAAGATTTAATTTTTGAAGAAAGGATATGAGATAGTGGTGATTTGATACTATCTCTTGGTAGGAAATGAATTATGGGAAAAATTAATAAGTCAATTACAGAACTAGTAGGAAGAACACCTTTACTTGAATTAGTTAACTATGAAAAAAAGAATAATCTTGAAGCTAAGATTTTAGTTAAACTTGAATACTTTAATCCAAACCAGAGTGTAAAAGATAGAATCGCTCTTGCAATGGTTGAAGACGCAGAGAAAAAAGGTTTGCTTAAACCAGGTTATACAATTGTTGAAACAACAAGTGGTAATACAGGTATTGGTCTTGCAGCAATTGCAGCAGCTAAGGGATATAAGTTTAAAGTTTATGTTCAGGATAATGTAAGTAAGGAAAGATTCCAGGTTATTCAGGCTTTCGGTGGTGAAACAATCAAGTTATCAGAAGAGCCAGTTGTTGCAAGAGTTTTAAAGGAAACTAATGGTGATTTTGTAGCTGCAATTGACGCTTTGAGAAATGAAGTTTTGGCTGGTCAGGAGAATATCTTCTTCGTTGATCAGGTATCTAATCCAGCTAACCCTGCAATCCATGAAGCTACAACAGGTCCAGAAATCTGGGAAGATACAGAAGGTAATGTAGATATCTTAGTAGCAAATGTTGGTACAGGTGGAACAGTTTCAGGAACAGGTAAATTCTTAAAGAGCAAGAATAGTGATATTAAAGTTGTTGCTATTCAGCCAGGCCCTAATTCACTTCCTAGTGATAGTAATCCAGAGCCAGAAGAAATTACAGGCGTACACCCATTTGAAGGAGTGCCTAAGGAAAGAATTCCTTCAACAATGGATTTAAATATATATGATGAAAAAGTTGAAGTAGAAACTATTGAAGCATACAAAGCTGCAAGAGAAGTTGCTAAGACAGATGGTATTTTGATTGGCACATCATCAGGTGGTGCAATTCATGCAGCAACAGTTCTTGCAAAAAGACCAGAAAACAAGGGTAAGACAATTGTTGCAGTTTTACCAGATACAGGTCTTAGATATCTTTCAACAAATCTTTTTAACGAGGAATATCAAGGCTAAATAGAAAGGAATGCGAAAATGGCTATTAATTTAAGTAATTCAAATATAGCGACTAGAGAAAATCGTATAGGATCAATTACTGGTTATGTAGGTACACTCAAGGATCTTGCAGAGAAGAGTGAGTGTGGAACACTTAAGGGTTGTTCAAGATGTTTTTCTCAGTCAAGTACATGTTTATCATCATGTGGATTAGGTCAGTTATCTGGAATAAGAGATGTTGCCATAATTCATCATGGACCATCAGGATGTTCAGTTGCAGCAGCTAATTCATATTATATGTCAAAAGTTATGGCTAAGAAAAGAGGCGTAACTTCAGATACAGTTTATGTTGGAACAGATGTTAATGAAAATGATACAATCTTTGGTTCAACAGCAACTTTAAGAAATGTTATTTTAGAAGTAAACAAGAGATATTCACCTAAGGCAATATTTGTTTCAAGTTCTTGTACAACTGGTATCATAGGTGAAGATATAGATAGTATTGTTGATGAAGTTCGCGACGAAGTTGGAGTTCCAATCGTAGCAGTTCATTGTGAAGGTTTCAAGTCAAGAATCTGGGCTACAGGTTTTGATATTTCAGACCATGCAGTTTTACAGGAAATCGTACAGCCACCTCGTGAAGGTGTTAAAACAAATAAAATTAACTTTAAGAACTTCTTTGAAAGTGCTAGACCAGAAATTATTGAAATGTTTAAGCAGTTTGATTTAGAGCCAGTGTTCTTATATTGTAACTCAACAGTAGAAGAGTTATCACATTTATCAGAAAGCATTGCAACAACATGTATCTGTGGAACACTTGGTAACTATCTTGGAAATGCACTTGAAGAAAAATATGGAGTTCCATATATAAGAAGTATAAATCAGTGTGGTATTAAAGGTTTTGAAACATGGCTTCGTGAAATCGGAAGAGTTACAGGACGTAGCGATAAGATTGAAAAATACCTTGAAGAACAGAGAGCAATCTACTTACCACAGATTGAAGAAGTTAAGAAAGAACTTAAGGGCTTAACAGCAGTTCTTGGTATGGGTCCAGGTTATACATTTGAAGTATCTCGTGTACTTGAAGAGCTTGGAATCAAGGTTGTATGGGCACTTGCATGGCATTACGATAAAAAGTATGAGAATGGAGATGTTCCTCCATCAATGAAATACCTTCTTGATAATGACATTGACTTTGAAGCTAGTGTTGCTGATCAGCAGAACTACGAAGTTATGAATATTCTTAATAAATATCAACCAGATATGTACTTATCACGTCATCCAGGCTCAACTGTTTGGGCTATTAAGAATGGTACACCTGCTATTTATGTAGCTGACGAATATATGATATTCGGATATAAGCATACATTAGAATTTGCTAAGACTATTTTAGATGCAATTAAGAACAGAAGTTTTGAAGAAAACTTAGCAAAGAGAAGCAAACTACCATACACAGATTGGTGGTATCAGCAGAACGTAGATACATTCTTAGAGGAGGCGAAGTAATGGCTAAATTATTAGATAAACAGAGATATAAATGTGCACTTGGTGCAATGCAGAGTGTTCAGGCTATAGATAGAGCTTTACCAATACTTCACTCTGGTCCAGGTTGTGCACAGAAACTTTCTGAATCAACAGGAAGTTCAGGATATTTTTCACCAAATATCTTTCCTTGTACAAGTATAAATGAAAAGGACGTAGTATTTGGTGGTGTAAAGAAACTTAATTCTACAATTGAAAATGCACTTAAGGTTATTGATGCAGATCTTTACGTTGTACTTACAGGATGTATTCCTGAAATCGTAGGTGATGATTCAGGTGAAGTTGTATCTAGATTTGAAGATGCAGATAAGCCAGTTTTATATGCACCAACAGCTGGATTTAAAGGAAATAACTTTAAAGGACATGAACAGGTTGTAGATGCAATTATAGATCAGCTCTTAGAAAAATCAGAAGAAAAAGAAAAAGGATTAGTTAATATTTGGGCTGATGTTCCTTATCAGGATTTATTCTGGTTAGGTAACTTAAGAGAATTAGAAAATTTAATTAAGGAAATTGGTCTTACACCAAATACAATTTTTGGTTATAAGCGTGGTATTGAAAATATCAAAAAGATTCCAAAAGCAGAGTTTAATTTACTCATATCTCCATGGGTAGGGCTTAGTAATGTTAAAAAAATGGAAAGAAAATTTGGTATCCCATTCCTACATTACAAAACCCTTCCTATTGGGGCAACTGAGACGAGTAAGTTTTTAAGAGAAGTCGGCAAATTCGCCGGTGTAGATGAAAAGAAGGTTGAGGATGTTATTACAGAACATGAGGATTATTATTATTACCTCATTGGAAGATATGCAGATCTCTTCCTTGAAAACCGTGTAATTAATAAGCAGTTCACTGTAGTAGGTGATGCTCATTACACACTTGGCATTACAAAGTTCTTAGCAAATGATTTAGGACTTATTCCTGCTAAGCAGTTTGTTGTTGATGATACTCCAAAGAAATATAGAGATGATATCGCAGCAGAATTTAAGAATTTAAATTTTAATCTTGAAGCAGAAGTTTCATTTGAAACAGATGGATATAAGATTCATAATGAAATTAAGGAACATGATTATCATGGTTATCCACTTATTTTAGGTGGTTACTATGAAAAAGAAATTACTGAAGAACTTAAGGGCAACTTCATTAACATATCTTGGCCAGTTCAGGATAAGGTTGTACTTGATAATTCATATGTAGGTTATACAGGTGGTATCAGACTTATTGAGGATATTTACACTGTAGCTGTTTCAAGATTTAACTAAAATATAAATAGTATAATATTATAGACTTTGATATATTATATAATGTTTAAATAGTTTATATGTTGAATATTATTTATAAGATAATTCATATGGCTATAATTAATACTTAAATTAATTTCCAAACGGGCACAAGCGTTATGCTTGTGCTTGTTTATAAATATAAAGGTGATAATAATGAAATATAAGATAGCAGTAGGTTCATCAGATGGAGTAAATGTAAATTTGAAGTTTGGTGAAGTTTCAGAATTTTTAATATATGAAGTTGATGGACTTAAATTTAAACTTCTTGAAGAAAGAGAAGTAAAAAAAGAAAATGAAAGTATTGATATAGATGATGATAAAAAACAAGATGTAGCAAATGATGCGAAAAATAATTGTGGAAATATTTTACAAGGATGTGGTAATCAAAGTAGCTGTGGATCAGCTGGTAGCGGTTGCGGAGGAAATGGAAAGGGTTGCAATGGTTCATCAGATGTTGCAGCTAAGATATCTGTTATAGATGATTGTAGATGTATCCTTTGTAAGAAAGTTGGTTTCCAGGCTCAAAAACAATTTGAAAAAAAGGCAATCGCTGTTTTTGATATAGAAGTTGATATTGATAGTGCGATAACAAAAATCGCAGATTATTTTGACAAACTAGATAATCATAAACTTAATAAGAAATTTGAGGTTAGAAAAGCAACTAAATCAGATCTTGATGGAATAGTTGAACTTGAAAGTCTATGCTTTCCTGAAAGTGAAGCAGCAACAAGGAAATCTCTTAGTGAAAGATTAGATGCATATGCCGAGCATTTTTTAGTTACTGTATACGATGGTAAGATAATTACTCTTGTAGATGGATTAGTAACAGATGAAGAAGATTTGCTAGATGAAATGTATGAAGATATAAACTTTCATAAAGAGGATGGAAAGTGGCAGATGATATTTGGTGTTGAAACTCATCCAGATTATAGAGGTAAAGGTTTAGCTAAAGCATTAGTGGAACGCTTTATTCAATTAGCAGAAAGCGAGGATAGACTTGGTCTTGTTCTTACATGTAAAGAAGAATTATTAGACTTTTATGAAGATTTAGGATTTGTAAGTGAAGGTCTATCTAAATCCAACCATGGTGGAGTGGTTTGGTATCAAATGAGATACAGATTTTAAATGATATAAATTTATATTAAATAAAAAGGATTCAAGTGTAATATTATTACCTTGAATCCTTTTTGGGTATATAAACAATTTAAAATGTGGTGAATTATGTTTTTAATCATCTACATATTCAAATAAGTCTGCTGGCTGACAATTTAAAACCTTGCATATGCTGTTCATGGTTTCAAATCGAATACCTTTCATCTTTCCATTTTTTAGATTGGATAGATTTACATTGGTTAATCCAACTTTTTCAGCAAGTTCATTAAGTGATATTTTTCTATCGGCCATGACTCGATCGAGTCTAACGATTATTGCCATATTAATCCCTCCAATCTTTATGCTATACTATCTGAATCTTCTTGCAATTTTACACCATATTGGAATACATTTGCTATAAGTGCTGTTATAGCGGATATAATTAGCAAATACATCCATTTAATATTAAAACTACCATGGCTATTAGAAAATCTTATCATTGTCATTGTAAATGATATCATACCTGGTAATACAGCAAATAATAATTGTAATATAGATATGGCTTTAATTCTTTTTACATTAGTTTGTGTAAATGGTGTTTTATCAGCAGAATCTTTGGCAATTAAAATTACTAATATCATCATTGCAGTAAGAAGTAATGTGCTTGTATGAGCATTCACATCTTCAGTTAGTGCACAATATTTATAATCTGTTTTTCCATTATTGTCAACATAAGAATAATTATTTATATCTATATCTTTGCAATATGTATCATTTCTATATAAGCGATATAATTTTTGTTGCTTATTTGTATCTTTTGATTCATTTTGGGTAGCAATATCTACTAAGTCTTTTTTGTCAGAATCTTCGTTTACTTCTTCGGATGATTCATATCTTATTTCGTAATTATTCTTATTAGTTTTTATATCCTTTACAAAATCCATAGTTATGGAGAATGAAAGCATTACTACCATAATAATTAATGCTGAGCTCCAAGCTCTGCTACTAACTGTTTTTTCGTTTTTTCTTTGTTTTTCATTCATAATTAGATACCTCGTTTCCCTGAATATAAATTTTTTCTTGTTTTATTTATTTTTGTTTGGTACCAAAAGTTTAAAAATTTAAAGTGATACTTTGATTATAGATTTATAATAACATTAGAATTTAAGTTTGTCAATAAAAATTTAAAGTAAAACTTTAAATAATTAAACTTTTTGGCTTGATGATGGGAGAAAGGCTGAAATTATAATATAGTATTAGATAATATAACATTTGGAAATGGTATATTTGTTTTCTATTATTATTGCGAAGATAAACACCGTATAATATAATTATAAAAAATAAAGGAGGTAAGGTGTGTTAGGGGATTTCACATCGAAAAATAATGAAAAAGAAAATCAATGACTTAAAGAAAATTACTGCAGTAACACTTAGTTTCACTATGTTACTAACTATGAATGGATGTAGTAACAACAAAAAAAGTGAAGATACAACTAATGAGGTTACAACACAAAGTACTACTGAAGTTAAGACTACTCAAAAAGAAAGCGAAGCAGAAGCAAAAAAGGATAGTAATTATAAGTATGAAGAATATGCTTCGCTTAGTGCAGAAGAAATTGTAGAGAAACTTTCATTAGAACAGAAAGCTTCACAGATGGTAATGGCAGATTGTAAGAAGACAGAAGCAAGTGAAGTGGAATCAAAAGATTATGGTGCAATACTTTCAGTGCCTAATGAAATTTATACAAAGGATGATTGGGTAAAGTCAGTTGATGAATTTCAGCAAGCGGCTATAGAATCAGAAGCTGGCATCCCTATTATATATGGTAATGACCAGATTCATGGAGTATATCAGGTTGATAATGGAACCATATTTCCGCATCAAATTGGTATAGGCGCAACTCATGATAAAGATTTGGCATACAGAATTGGTCAGGCTACAGCTAAGGAATCATTACTTTGTCATAACATATGGTCATATTCTCCTATTGTTGCACAAAGTGAAGATCCTAGATGGGGTAGAACATATGAAACATATGGAACAGATATAAAAAACATTACAGATTTAGCAACATCATATACTAAAGGTATGAATGAAGTTGGCATGATAACTTGTGCTAAGCATTATCTTGGTGATGGTAATGTTGAGTTGGGTTCAGGCGAAGGAGATAGACTTATAGATAGAGGTGATGCAAAAATTTCTGATGACAAGATTAAAGAATTACTTTCTGTATATCAGGCTGAAATAGATGCAGGTGTTCAAACTATTATGGTAAGTCATTCAGCACTTAATGGTGTTAAGATGCATGAAAATAAAGAATATATTATGAAACTTAAAGATGAAATGGGCTTTAAGGGATTTATATCAGGTGACTGGGATAGTGTCCATAATACTTCAGCGAGTACATACTATGAGCAGGTAGTTAATGCGGTTAATGCCGGTATCGATATGTTTATGGAAGTTGATGTTGATAATCAGGAGGTATGTCGTGGTCATATTATAGACGGTGTTAATAAAGGAGATATTAGCGAAGAAAGAATAAATGATGCTGCAACAAGAATTATTAGAGTTAAACTTGAAGCGGGGGTATTTGCTGATCCTTTATTTGCTAATCAGAAATTAGACATTACAGATGTTGGCTGTGATGAGCATAGAGCACTTGCTAGAGAAGCGGTTAGTAAGAGTCAGGTTTTAATTAAGAATGAAAATAATATCCTTCCTTTAAAGAAGGGCACTAAGGTGTTTGTTATGGGACCTGCTGCAGATAATGACAGGGTTCAGTGTGGTGGTTGGACACTTCAGTGGATGGGACCACCAGAAGATCAGGTTACTGGACTTACAACAATTAAGGAAGGTTTAGAAGAAGTGGCTTCTGAATGTGGAATTGAAGTTTTAACTTCTTCAACAGAAGTTGATAAAGCAGATGTTATCTTATTATGTTTAGGTGAAGAACCATACGCAGAGTGGAATGGTGATACAGCAGATCTTAAACTTTGCGGAGAACTTGGTTGTGCAAATAATCAGACAGCCATTAATGATGCAAAGTCTTATGGAAAGCCTATAGTTACTTGTATTGTTGCTGGACGTAATGTATTACTTGGCGATGATTATAAGGATTGGGATGGTATAGTTATGAGTTATCTTCCAGGTTCAGAAGGCGCAGGTGTCGCTGATGTTTTATGTGGAAAGACTGAATTTACTGGTACACTTCCAGCACCTTGGTATTCATCAGTTGACCAGATTGGAACAGATAAGTGCTGGTTGAAGGAAGGTTATGGACTTAAAACCAAGTAGTTTAGGTTTGTAGGGCAGTATAAATGAGATAATTAAAACTATGAAAAAATTTAAGTTTGTGATATAATGAATTCACTGGTAGCTAGTGAGATTTACTTCGTGGTCATTGAATAATCTTACAATTCACCAGTTTTAGGGAGATTACAAATTTATTGCGGATATAGAGAAGTGAGCTGATTATACATATGTGTAACAGTTCACTTCTTTTGCATAAAAATATCGTATATGAAAATATACTCTATTTTTCATATGGAAAATAGACTAGAAATTGGAGGTAAGAATGTTAAGAACGGTAGAGACAAAGTACGGAAAATTAAAAGGAATGAGAGGAAATAATCCTAGAGTTACAGCATATAGGGGAATTCCTTTTGCAAAACCACCAGTTGGGGATTTAAGGTGGAGAGCACCACAGCCTGTTGAACCATGGGATGGAGTAAGAGAAGCTTATAATTATGGCCCTATATCTATGCAGGATACTCCAGGACTTGGCGATGATGTATATTGTAGAGAGTGGCATGTGGATCCAGAAATTCCAATGGATGAAGATTGTCTTTATTTAAATGTATGGACACCTGCTAAAAGTGCAGATGAAAAATTACCAGTTTTAGTTTGGTATTTTGGTGGTGCATTTAACTGGGGATATACAGCAGAGATGGAATTTGATGGTGAAATGCTTGCTAATCAGGGAATTGTAGTTGTAACAGTTAATTATAGAATTGCAGTTATGGGATTTTTAGGTCATCCTGATTTAACTAAGGAAGCACCTGATGCACCAACTAATTTTGGTTTGTTAGATCAAAAAGCAGGTCTTGATTGGACTATAGAGAATATCGCAGCATTTGGTGGTGATCCAGATAATATTACTATAGCTGGTCAGTCAGCAGGTGGTGGTAGTGTTCTTAATCAGCTTGCTTGTAAAAAGAATCAGGGTAAGATGAAAAGAGCAGCTATTTTTAGTGGAATCATTAAGATGGATGATGAGCAAATGGATATATTTACACCTGTAGATTTAAAGAAGCATGAACAAAAAGGTGTTGAGTTCTTTAAGTTTTTAGGCGTTTCAAGTATAGAAGAAGCAAGAAAACTTGATGCAAAAACAGTTAGGGATAAATATGGCGAGTACGCTCAACTTTCTACTGATCCTATGAAGATGGGACTTAGATTTTTCCCATGTGATGATGGAGTTACATTTACCGGTGATCCAACAGATGCACTTTCAAAAAGTGATGTTAATAATGTACCGTTAATGACAGGTTATACAACAGATGAGTTTGTATTTGGTGGTATAAATACTGTTAAAGCTTCAGTGGACATTACACTTAATGATGCAGTTAAAAACTATCCAGATAGACCATTGTACTATTATTGCTTTGGACCAGAAATACCTGGATGGGATAATCCTGGAGTATTTCATTCTGTTGATTTATGGTTCTGGTTTGAAACACTTGGAATGTGCTGGAGACCATTTACAGGAAAGCATTATGATCTTGCAAGACATATGAGTGGTTACTTTGTTAATTTTATTAAGACTGGTGATCCAAATGGTAAAGATCATAATGGTGAAGAACTTGCTAAGTGGAGTAAGTACACTGGCAAAGCAGATGAAGTTATTAAATTTGATTAGCAAATGTGTATTCTTTAATAAAAGTGTATTGTTTTACATAGGTATATTTGTTAACAAAATTATATTTGTTCATAAAAGTATCTTGACTAATCAAAGAGTATTGTTTAATGAGAATGTTATTTAGTGTTATAAATAGAAATAATATAATACTATGTATATAGCGTATTATAAAGTGGTCAACCCGATGATATCATCGGGTTGATTTAAAAAGGAGGAAAAATGAGATTAGGAATTTCAGGAGCTCTTGAACATGAAAGTGTTGCTGAATGGGCAAAAAAACAAAGTAAACTTGGATGTAAGAGTATCGTATTTCCAATATCATGCAATGAAAGTGATGAATTAATTGACGAATATGTTAAGGCAGCACGAGAAAATGATTTAATGATTGCAGAAGTTGGAATCTGGAGAAATGCACTTTTCGGAAGTGAGGATGAGGTAAAGAAGAATCTTGATTATTGTGTTAATCAGTTAAGACTTGCAGACTATATCGGAGCAAGGTGTTGCGTAAATGTTGCGGGTGCAATTGGAAGTAGATGGGACGGCGGATACAAGGAAAACTTTTCAAAGGAAACATATGAAAAGATAGTTAAGATGGTTAGATATATCATTGATACAGCTGATGTGAAAAATACATATTTTACATTAGAACCTATGCCTTGGATGATTCCTACTGGACCGGATGAGTATTTAAGATTACTTGAAGATGTTGATAGAGACAGATTCGCTGTGCATCTTGATGGAATTAATATGATTAATTCATCACAGAGATATTTTGCTATGGAAGAATTTATCGATGAATGTGTTGAGAAACTAGGCAAATATATAAAAAGCTGTCATATTAAGGACATTCATTTACAGGATGAATATACATTAATGCTTAGGGAATGTGCACCAGGTGTTGGTGAATTCCCACTTAAGTATTACATGAATAAACTTGGTAGTTTAGATGAAAATATGCCAATTATTCTAGAACATTTAAACTCTGATGAAGATTATTATAAATATTTTGATTATATAAAGACGTTATAATATACATTATTAGAAAGATTAAAACTATGATATTTACATAAGCGAAAACATTTATTATATCTAAGCAAACAATTTGAGTTTTCCGTTAAAAATTTAGTTTGAGGTTTGGTCTACCTATGATATGAAATATCATAGGAGCCCTCCGCGGCTTTGAGCGGAGTAAGAGATTCTTCGTAGAAGAATCTTCCACTTGATTATTTTTCAAACGCGTAGAAGGCGTAGGCCCCATTTCGGAGCGGTTAGAAAAATACCAAGGACGAAAGCTGAATTTAGGAAACACTCAACCGTTTGCGTGATATATAAATGTTAAGCTTATGTAAATATCATGAGTATACTTTCTAATAATGTATATTATCGGAAAAAGTAAAATTATCTAAATGAAAGGAAATATAATTATAATGGAACATAAGAGAAATCAAGATGCTAATTTGATTAATGAAAAATACATTGAGTCATTGGTGGTTGAACAGAGGATTATTGATTCAGTTAAACCAAGTTTAAAGACAAATTACTTTGGAAGTGAATTTGATATGCCAATTCTCACACCGGCATTTTCACATATTGGAAATATTAATGGTAGAGAAAAGACAGGCCTTTATGAGTATTCAGTTGCCGCTAGAAATTTAAATATGTTAAATTTTGTTGGCATGATGGAGAATGAAGGTTTTAAGGATATAATGGATGCTGGTGCAAAGACCGTTAGAATAGTAAAGCCTTATGCTGATAATGGAAAGGTGCTTGATCAGTTTGCATATGCAAAGGAGATTGGAGCATTTGGTATAGGTATTGATATTGATCATATATTTGCTAATGGTGGATATGATGTTGTAATAGGTGAAGAAATGGCGCCACAGTCATCGGACATGATTAAGAACTATATTGATACATATAATTTACCTTTTGTTGTTAAAGGTGTTTTAAGTGTCTCTGATGCAGTAAAGTGTAAGGAGATTGGTGCATCTGCTATTATAGTTAGTCATCATCATGGTAGAATGCCTTCTGCTATTCCTCCTATGATGATTTTACCAGAGATTAAGAAGGCACTTGAAGGAAGTGATGTTAAGATATTCCTTGACTGTCAGATTGCAACGGGTATGGATGTGTTTAAGGCATTAGCACTTGGTGCAGATGGTGTTGCACCAGGTAGAGCTATGATGGATGACCTTAATGCAGAGGGCACAACTGGTGTAGAAAAGTTTATTAGAGGAATGGCTGATGAACTTATGTTTGCAATGGGAAATACAGGATTTGATAAAGTCGAGAATATTAATGATTCCGTGATACATAGATTGAATGGCTAGATATAGTTTTGAATAAAAAAGAAATGAGAATTATTTTGCTTTAATATATTGGCAAATAGTGATAAAATAATATTATAGTGTAGGCATAAACTATGAAAGGTATTTTGGTCTTTTTTTGTATTTGAGTGATGTTTTGGGGGAAACATATGATTATTCAAGAGAGATATTTTTTGTTATATATATGCCTTATTATGATTCAGCTTTTTTGTTGTATTAAGGCTTATAAATCTGATAAACCAATTGGAAAATACACTAGTTTTGTGAATGCTTCTATTATTCTTCCAATAGTTGGAAATATAATTATTATAATGTCTGAAAATAAGCATATATCTTATTTGGGATATTTGCTATATTATATTGGCATGACTTTCGTTATGCTTTCTTTAGTTGTGTTTACAAATGTTTATTGCAAGGGTGTTGATGAGTATAGTAAGAATAAACATAGTAAACCATATTTTCTATATGTACTAGTTATTATTGATATAATTCAGTTGTTACTAGGCGATATGTTTCATCATATTGTATCTTTAGAACCAACAATGTTAGATGGTAAAATCCTTTATAGTGATGTACCAAAGGTTGGATTAACTTTCCATAGAATAGCGGATTATTTTATTTTAGTTTGTATTGTTTTAATTTATTTTATTAGTATATATAAAACTTCTAAGTTATATAGGGAAAAATATGTATTATTACTTATTATTCTTGTAGCTTCCGCTGTGGCTCAGTTTATATATATACAAAACAGGAAAATTATTGATCATGCAATTATTTTTCATGCCATATTGGGTGGCGTGATTTTCTATTTATCCATTATACATAGACCGTTGCGTTTGTTAGATGCGATGCTTTCAAATATTATATCGGATATGAATGATGCGGTATATGTTTTTGATAATACACATAGGTGTGTATGGGTTAATGAACAAGGTATGAATTTGCTAGAATTAAAGGATAGTAGTTTAAAGGAAGTTAAAGATACATTATTTGAAAAATTTAAAAATATAACTAATAAAGGTGATAGCTGGACAGAGAACAGAGTTGTTGGAAAAAAATATTATATTCTTGAAAAGAAGTCAGTAAAAGCAGAACGTGGAAAGTTGGCTGGTTCGATGTTGATAATTAAGGATGATACTAAGAGACATCTTGCCGTTGAAAGAGAAGTTTATGATTCAAGACATGATTCTCTTACGGGAATCTATAATATGAAATACCTATATTCAAGAATTTCTAATCAATTAGCATATACTGATGAAGAATATGTATTGCTATATTTAAATATTAAAAGTTTTAAATTAATTAATGAAAACTTTGGTAAGACATATGGAGATGTTGTATTAATTGAATTAGCTAATTGGATAAGGAATAACGTAAGTGATGGATTGTATGGCAGATTGGTATCGGATACATTTGGAATATGTATTTTAAAGAAAGATTTTGATGAAGATTTTTATATAAGAGAACTAAGTGATTTTGTTGTTATATTAAAGAATGTAGAACTTAGAATTAATATTCATATAGGAGTATATGAAGTTTTGAATAGAAGTATGGATGTGTCGGTTATGTTTGATAGGGCGCATCTTGCAATATCTAATGTTGAAGAAAAATATAAAACAGTGGTCAAGTATTACGATGAGAAAATTAGAAATGAAATGCTTGAAGAACAAAGATTAGTTTCAGATTTTCCAGTGGCCATAAAATATGATCATATTATACCGTATTTACAGCCTATAGTTGATGAAAAAGGAAAGGTTGTTGGAGCGGAAGCTTTAGCAAGATGGAATCATTCGGAAATGGGATTCTTACCACCGTATAAGTTTATTCCATTATTTGAAAAGAATGGTTTAATTACACAATTGGATATGCATATATGGGAACAGGCCTGTAAAATTCTAAATGAATGGAAAAAGTTAAATCTGGATTTGTTTATTTCGATTAATATTTCTCCTAAGGATTTTTATTTTACAGACGTGGTATCTGTTATAGTTAAATTAATTAAAAAGTACGATATAGAGCCAAGAAAATTAAGAATTGAAATTACTGAAACAGCTATGATGTCTAATCCTGAAGAAAGAATAGATATTTTAAATAAATTCAGAGATGCTGGATTTATAGTTGAAATGGATGATTTTGGAAGTGGTTATTCTTCACTTAATACGCTTAAGGATATGCCAGTAGATCTTTTAAAGATAGATATGAAGTTTTTATCTAAAGATAATGATGAAAGAGCTAATATAATTATTAAGAACATTATAAATCTTACTAATGATTTGGATATTGTTTCTTTAACAGAAGGGGTAGAAACCAAGGAACAATTTGAAGGCTTATTAGCAATGGGGTGTGAATTATTCCAAGGTTATTATTTTTCAAAACCAATGCCGGTTGAAGAATTTAGTAGTTTTATAGAAAAAAGTGCATCTTTGTAAAGGTGCACTTTTAGTTTATTTGTTGTTGCTAAAGAATAAGTATATTTTTTGAAAGTTAGCGTAAACTAATTGAAAAAAATGGGCATTTAAAGTATATTATATTCGAAGAAGAAAATGATTTATAGGTATAGAAATTAGGAGTAACATATAAAATGACTTTAGACAAATTAAAAATCGGTCAGAGTGCAGTTATAAAAAGTGTAGGTGGTGAGGGTACACTTCGTCAGCACTTTTTGGATATGGGTGTGATACCAGGAGTACGTATTACACTTATAAAATTTGCCCCAATGGGTGATCCTATGGAACTTAGAGTTCATGGATATGAACTTACACTTCGTCTTGATGATGCGAAAAATATTGAGATTGGAGATGTTCTTGATGAGGGTGAAGAACTAAGTGATGTTTCAGATGAAAGCATACAGACTGAAATTAATAAAAATGAGGAAACTTCTGAAAAGAAGGATTCAGATATCAAAGAGAATCAAAGTGATAAGAAAGCAAAACATGGAGATAAAAAAACTTCTAAGAAAGATAATGATATAAAGAAGGTTAAATATAATGAGCATCCAGGTTTTGGTGAGGAAGGAAAGTATCATAAGAAGAACGATGGTAAGAAACTTCCTGATGGAACGATTCTTACATTTGCTCTAGCTGGTAATCAGAATAGTGGTAAGACAACACTTTTTAATCAACTTACAGGTTCAAATCAGCATGTTGGTAACTTCCCTGGGGTTACTGTTGATAGAAAGAGCGGTGAGATAAAGAATCATCCTAATACTGAGGTTGTTGATTTGCCTGGTATTTACTCGCTTTCGCCATATACGGAAGAGGAAATAGTTTCGCGTCAATATATCATCGGTGAAAAGCCTAAGGGCATTATTAATATTGTTGATGCGACTAATATTGAAAGAAACCTTTATCTTACAATGCAGCTTATTGAACTTGATATACCTATGGTTTTAGCGCTTAATATGATGGATGAAGTTAGAGGCAATGGTGGTTCCGTAAGAATAAATGATATGGAGCAAATGCTTGGTATTCCTGTCATACCAATTTCTGCTTCTAAAAATGAAGGTGTTAATGAAGTGATAAGTCATGCACTTCATGTTGCAAAGTATCAGGAAAGCCCAGGAAAAAAGGACTTTTGTGATAAGAATGATCACAACGGCGCGGTACATAGATGTGTTCATAGTATTATGCATCTTATTGAAGATCACGCAGTGGCAGCGGATATTCCACTTAGATTTGCAGCAAATAAAGTTATCGAAGGCGACAGTAGAGTTATTGATGCTCTTAAACTTACTCAGAATGAAAAGGAAACTGTTGAACATATTATAATTCAGATGGAAGAAGAACGCGGACTTGATAGAGCGGCAGCTATGGCAGATATGCGTTTTTCGTTTATTGAAAAATTAGTTAGTAGTACGGTTATTAAACCTGAGGAAAGCAAGGAACGCGAACGTAGTGAGAAGATGGATAAGATCTTAACTGGTAAGCATACTGCAATACCTGCATTTGCTATTATTATGTCATTGATTTTCTATCTCACATTTAATTTGATCGGAGCTTTCTTTCAAGAAAAACTTGAATACATAATTGAAGTTGGTACTGATAATTTGGAAAAAGGTCTTGTTAACATGAATGTTAATAAGGTTTTGATATCGCTTATAATTGATGGAATATGTAATGGTATAGGAATTGTACTTAGTTTCTTGCCGATAATTATCATACTATTCTTCTTTTTATCTTTATTAGAAGACAGTGGTTATATGGCAAGAATTGCATTTGTTATGGATAAGCCTCTTAGAAAGATTGGTTTATCAGGAAGAAGTATAGTTCCAATGCTTATTGGATTTGGTTGTTCTGTTCCAGGCGTTATGGCAAGTAGAACGCTTCCATCACAGAGGGATAGAAAGCTAACTATATTATTGATTCCATTTATGAGTTGTACAGCGAAACTTCCAATTTATGGATTTTTTGCAGCAACATTTTTCCCAGGACATGGCGCACTTGTTATGATTGCCTTATATTTATTTGGTATATTTATGGGAATCTTAACAGCGCTTGTTTCTAAGAGAACTGTATTTAAGGGTGAGGCAGTTCCATTCGTTATGGAACTTCCAAACTATCGTATGCCTAGTGCGAAGAATGTATTTCAGCTTCTCTGGGAAAAGGCAAAGGATTTTATTACAAGAGCATTTACTGTAATATTCCTTGCAAGTATCGTTGTATGGTTTTTACAGAAATTTAGTTTACAGTTTGAATATACAAATAATGTAAATGAAAGTATTTTATATCATATAGCTAAGTTTGTTGCTCCGATATTTAAACCACTTGGATTTGGAGATTGGAGAGTTGCAGTTGCACTTATTACAGGATTTATGGCAAAAGAAAGTGTTGTTTCAACATTACAGGTTTTATATGGTAGTGGTAAGGCTTCGTTATTAACACTTGGCAATGCAGCAGCAGTTTCACTTCTTGTATTTTGCTTATTATATACACCTTGTGTTGCAGCTATTGCATCGGTTAAACGAGAACTTGGTAAGAAGTGGGCAGCAATCATGGTTATATTGCAATGTTCCATAGCCTGGGTTGCAGCATGCATTATTTATAATATAGCAAGTATGATAATGTAATTAGTTTGATAGTGTAGGAAGCTAGGATTAAAAAATAATAAGTATTTTTGAATATGAAATTGGACTTCAAAATAATTATCTTTTATAGGTATTTAGTGTTGAAGTCCAATTTTTTTAGAAAAGATATTGACAACCTGTATATAACTGTGTATACTGTGTATATAAACGGTGAGTGATATCAGTATAGATATTAAGAATTAGTGATTAGTATTAATTAAGGATGTGAAAAGATGAATAATAACGGGAAAACATTAAAGGTTGAAGGTTTAAACAAAAAAATAGGTGATTTTGAACTTAAGGATATTAGTTTTGAATTAAAGCCAGGAGTTGTAACTGGACTTATTGGAGTTAATGGTTGTGGTAAGACTACACTTATGAGGACTTTGATGGGAAGTTACATTAAGGATTCAGGAAAACTTTCATATGTTGATGATAAAGGAAATGAAAATGAAGTATCAGATATAAAGAAGAAATTGGGTTTTATATTGGAAAGTTTTCCTTTTTCAAAAAATTATAGTGCAGAGAACATTGGTAAACTTTATGGAATATATTATGATGATTTTGATTATAAAAAATATATTGATTTATTAAAGGAATATAAAGTTCCATTAGGTAAAGCTAATGTTTTGATGTCAACAGGTGAAAGAATAAGAATAGAGATTGCATTTGCTTTAAGTCATAAAGCAAATATTTATGTTATGGATGAACCGGTAGGAAATTTAGATGTTGTTTTTAGAGATAAGTTTTATAAAATCATAAGAGAAATTGTTAGTGATGAAGTTAGTAGCGTTTTGATATCAAGTCATATAATTGGTGAACTTGAAGATGTTATTGATGAAGTTATATGGATGAATGAGGGTAAAGTATTCTTTAACGGCAGTATAGAGAATCTTAGGGATTCATATAGAATTGTGGAAGTGGATAAGGAAGATGTTGTATCAATTCCTTCTAACATGGTTGTTAGTAGCAGGGTTAGAGAGTATAGTAGTGAAGTTTTAATTAAAGTTGATGATAAGAATGATTTACAAAATCTAAGTGATTCCATAAGAGAAAAAATTAGATTTGCAGAGCTTAAGGAAATAATATATTTTGTTGAAAAAGAAAATGAAAAGAGGGGGGCATAAACATGAATGGGAAAAGAAGTATCTTAATGGATGAATTAAGGAAATTTAAAATTCTTGTAATGAGTAACAGAGGAATCTTATTATTTGTGCTTATCTTTGCAGTGATATGGACTATTAAAGATCTTAAGTTTTGTTATATGGGATGTTTTGTATCTTCGTTTATATTTGTGTTATGGTCATTAGAAAGTTTTAAGGAGGATGCTTCATTTTATATTCCTATGACATTTAAAGAAAAGAACAGACGAATTTTTTGCTTTGGAAATATAATAGCTTTTTGTTTTGTGATAATTTTTATTTTAATTAATGTAATAAATATTATTATTCCAAATTTAAATGAGGCCAGAGTGAAATCAGGGTATACAAATATATGTTCACTTAATAATATATTACTTTTGGTATATTTGTATTTAGTAATTGTGGCATTTGTTCTTAGTAATAAAATGGTGATGGGATTTTCAGAAGATGTATATTTATTTGGAATTAAATTACCACGTTTTGTAAGGTATATTTTTACGGTGCCTGGAACATTTTTATTTTCATGGACAGCAATGTCAATTGCAATTGGAAACTCGATTAATAAATATAAATGGATAATTTATATTGGTATTGTTTTAACTTTGATTGATATAGTTTTAGAATATAATCAGAATAAGGAGGCGGATTGTAAGTGGTTTCCTGGAAGTGAGTCAAAATAAAAAATTTAAATATTACTTTAATTATTAATAAATGGAATATGCTAGAAAGGAGGAAAATATGAATATTGTTGTAAATACTAAAAGTGGGATTCCGATATATGAACAGGTTTCAAAGCAGATCAGGGATGAGATAATTGGGGAAAGAATAAAAGAAGGAGAAATGCTTCCTTCAATTAGAGGATTAGCAGCAGATCTAAAAATAAGTGTTATTACAATAAAGAGGGCCTATGAAGATTTAGAAAAAGAGGGATTGATATATTCAGTGGCTGGAAAAGGATTTTATGTTGATAATCCGGATGTACAATACTTAAAAGAAAAGATGACACTTAGTATCGAAGAGAAACTAAGTGGTTGGATTAATGATGCCAAGCAAAGCGGAATGAGTAAGGAAGATGCTAAAGACATGATTGATATATTATGGTAAATAATATAGAAAACATCATAACAATTTAAGATGAGAATTTATAGGAGGATATAGTCAGTAATTGATTATATGATGAATATGATAAAGGTAAGAAATTTAAATTATAAATATAAGAATGATAAATTTGAATTAAGAGATATTAATTTAGATATTGAAGCTGGATTCGTAACGGTTTTAGTTGGAAATAATGGTTGTGGTAAAACAACTCTTATGAGAAACATATATGGATCTCTTATATCAAATAGTGGAGAAGTATATTTGGATGATGAAAAGATATTTTTTGATAATCTTGCAGATTTTCATAAGGATGTAATATATATCGGTAAAAGTATGTATGCGGATTATTATACAGTTGCTGATAATATTGAATTATTTAGAACATTATATGATAGATTTGATGAGGAAATCTTTTTAAAGTTAGCTAATAAATTTGGACTAGGTAACAGAATTGATTCGAAATATAGTATTTTATCAAGAGGGCAGAAAGTTAAGGCTGATATAGCATTTGCTATTGCGGTAAAACCAAAATACATAATTCTTGATGAACCATATGCTGGGCTTGATGAAGTATCTAAGCAAGACATTACGGAGATTTTGCAAAGTAGGGTAAGCGAAGATAATGTTGGTATTTTTATTTCAACTCATATTATTGATGAAATAGAAGATGTTGCTGATTTTATAGTTATGATGAAAGATGGGAAAATTGTAAAAAGTGGAGACAGGGATAGTGTTATTGGTATTGGAAAAACACTTACTGAAGAAACTATAGACTTTATAGAAGATGAGGAAATATAAATGGAAAAGTTTTATAAAAAAATGAGGAAGGATAATAAGCAGAATAAAATATGGATGATTATGTGGATTATTGCTGTATGTTCATTTGTTCTTGAATTAAATAGTAACAGGGTAATTGAATTATTGATTTTTGTTACGCTTTTATCTCTTTCGACTTATGAGTATTTAACAAAATATTTTTTCCTGTATAGGGAAGGAAAATATCAGTTTGAACGATTTAAGTTTTTGGTGTTTTTGAATTCAATCAAGTATTCAAATTTATCTGAAATATTAAGACAGCATGCTTTTTCACTTAAAGAATATATGGGAATATTGATACGTAATTTCGTTCCAGTACAGGTAGTAACTGTTATTGGTGCGATTGTCTATGAATGTTTATATTATTTGGGAAGTGGAGAGATAATCACAATATATGCTATTGTAAAAATAATGAGTATTGTTATTATACCTTTCCTTGTTGTAGGTTTATTTTACCTGACAAAACGTAAGGAATTAACAAGTGATATTTCTAAACCAAATAAATTTTTATTTGGTTTTGGTGATAAAATTCTACAGCTTATAAAAATAGGATTAACGATGGTGTTTTGTGCTGAAGTTGTACTTATAGGATATGCCGTAGTTATTAGCAAATTGATACTAAGTGCCAGCGAAGATAATAAATGGAAATTTGCTATCGTTTATACACATGAGTTTGCTGTTGCTTTAATTGTTTTGGTAGGTTTATTGGTATTTCTTTCTATATCAAGATATAGAACGACAACATTAAGAGTTTTCTTGGGATTTTTAACAATGGCTATGCTTATGGCCATGATAGTATTTATGTTTAAGAAAAACATAATAGTTGATAATGGTGGAATAACTGTTACGATGAAATATAAGAGTATACACTATGGATATAGAGATGTGGATTATTATAAGGAATATGTAAGTGAAGATAGTTCTACTTTACAGCCAGCATATGTGTATATGTTATATATGAAAAATGGTAGGAAAGTAAAAATTGATTTTAATGAGATTCTTTCTGAAGATAATATTGAAGAAAATGGACAGATAACAGATGAGGCTAATGAAGAAAAAATAAGAAAGATTTTTGTGAAGACTTTGGAAGACAAGAAAATTCCAAAAAGGCAATAATATTACAAAAAATATTTATATTTGTAATATTAAAAAGCATATTTTAATATTATTTTAATATGTTGTTAATATGTGAGAAATATGTTGAAAAATAAAGAAAAAATATGCTGGTATCCTCTTGAAATGTAGAACTTATGTGTTAGAATTTATATTTGTTGGGTTATGGGGAGATGCTTGGGGCATCTCCCTTTTCGTTTCCATTTTTTAAGAAAGAGTAATAAAAGTGTGTTAATTGTTAGAAATATGTTCAATTATAAACATATTAATGTTATAATATAAAAGCCGTTTATGTGAAAAAATTAACACAACTAAACGAGGAGAGTGTAAGTCTATAAATTGGGGTTACATGAAAAAATAAAAAAAGGAGTATATGTATGAGAGACATGTCAAAGTTTGGCAGAGCTGTTTCTAAGGTTTCTAAAAAAGCAGTTGCAATTGCGATTGCATTTGCTATGAGTTTACCTAATGCAGCTTATGCCGAGGGAACACAAATACCTGAAACTAGTTATACTAGTCAAACACAGGAAGAGAACTTTTTTGTAACACCTGAAGAACATCTTCAGGATATTATTGATGAAGCTAGAGCACTTAATGTGCCAGATGCTTTTATCAGACATTACTTAGCGAGTGATTTTCAGGATGAAAAGATTGCTGCTTTTGATAAAAATATGTCTGTAGTAACTAACGACGAGGGCGTTGAAGGCGTTGAAATTAAAAGTGTAAAACTTACTAAGTTTGCAAAGAACAAGATTGATCTTGGTAATTTTGATTTCGGCGAGTATAAGGCTGGTAATATGGTTTATAACTTTATTGCTAGTAGAAAACTTAAAGGTAAAGCTTACCTTTATACTGAAAAATCAGAAGAACCAATTGCTACTTTCGAGATTAAGAGAACAGTTGATGATTCTTGGGGAAAGACAAAGAACTTAGCAGTTGATGTTAGAAAGGCAAATCTTACAGGAGAACAGCATTTATATTTAAAGGTTGTTCCAGATAGTGTTTTAAATACAGATGGAACAATTAATGAAAGTGCTAGTGGGAAAGGTAGTTTATATCTTGAAAGTCTTTTCTTTACAGAGGGAAGTACACCAGTTGTAAGTTTTGACATTGATAAAGAATTTAATACAATTGAAGATGTTAATGGGTCGGAAACTCATACTACCATGGGATATGGTACTATGAATATTCAGGTCCCAGATGGCTATAGATCACCTGTTAATGATGAAGTTTTATCGGATAGAACATATGATCTTGATTTTATTAAAGGTAGAGGTAATTCTACATGGAAACAGACTAAGAAGCCTTATAAGGTAAAATTAGATAAGGCAGAAGAGGTTCTTGGGATGCCTAAGAATAAGCATTGGGGACTTCTAGCTAATTACTTTGATTACACACTTCTTAGAAATAGATATACATTCTATTTAGCAGAAAAATTAGGTCTAGATTATACACCACACAGTGTAGCAGTTGATGTTGTTATGGATGGTGAATTTTATGGAAGTTATCAGTTAGCTGAAACTGTAAGAATTGGTGAAAACAGAGTAGATATTGGGGATCTTGAAGAAGATCCATCAGATGTAACAGGTGGATATTTATTACAGCACATGGCTTCATGGTTAAGTGGTGAAGATCTTCCAATGGTTGGTGATCCTAAGGGAACTCATCTTGTTGTAGAAAAACCTGAGTATGATGATGATTATGATGAGGATCTTAAGCAGGAACAGCTTAATTATATAGATGGATTTTTAAGAGATATTGATGCAGCTGTTAAAAAGACTGCGGAAAGCGACAGCGATGAAGTATCAGCTGAAGTACCTAATTGGAGAGATGTATTAGATGAAGAGTCACTTATTAAATATACATTAATGCAGGAATTGTCTTTAAATGGTGATGCATATGGTGGAAGCACATATTATTATAAGCCAAGAGGAGAAAAAGAAAAATTATACTGTGGACCGGCTTGGGATTTTGACTTTGTAGCTTGGGGCGCTTATCAGACAGATTTTGAAAATCCACAATCAGAAGCTGGAGTAATAGACGGAGAAATTGAGATTGAAAATGTTGATGATTCAAAAGCTTCAGTAGCTCAAACTGAAGAGGATGAAGATATGGGCTATGGAGTTAAGAATTTTGGCCCAATAACAAGAGCACCTTGGTTTATGAAGTTATATTACCATGATGCTGATTTTAGAGAGAATGTTATTAAAATATGGGATGAGTTTTCAAAACTTTTAAAAGAAAGTGCTAAAGAAGGTGGAGTGCTTGATCAGATGGCAGATGAGACATATATGTCAGCACTTGCAAATTATCAGGTATCTACATCATATTTAAGTGATGGAATTGATTATTGGACTGAAAGTGAAATTCCTATGATTTCTGATGATGGAAGTAAGTACACACTTAATTACTATAATGAAATTAACAGACTTAAGAGTTTTGTAAATAACAGAGCAGATTGGGTTGATACTCATATTTCTGAATTAGATAAATATATTGGTGAAGAAGTACTTAATTTTGATTTTGATGATGTTGAATTTTATGTAGATGATAAGTTATATGCAACAGCTCCAGTATATATGGGATTTATATCACCTCTTGATATTCCAGCAAATCCAGAAAAAGAAGGATATATCTTTAGAGGATGGTATTACTACGATCAGAGCGGACAGTTACAGGAATTTGATCCATTTGGTGCTCATGTATCTGTAATTTATGATGAAAATGGTGATCTCGTTGATTATTACTCAAGAAAATATTATGCAAGATTTATTCCTGTTTCAGAAGTAGCTGCTGCTAAGGATTTTAAATTCGTTAGAGATACGGTATATGTACCTAAGTATGATAATTATGATGAAGAAGATGAATTTAATGAAGAATATGGATATGCAGTTGGAAATGTACCAGAGGATTTAGAGGATTCTGAAGGTGATGACCTAAATGAAGGTTATAGCAGGGCTGACTTTGATGCAAAGGATTTATTAAAGATTACTCCATTTGATGTAAATCCTGAGGATATTAAATTTGAATTGGTGGATGAAAAAGGAAATCCTGTAGGAAAATATAAGGCAGACTTAGAGTTTGATAATGATTCAGAAGAATTAAATGAAGAGTATGCAAAGATAGACGTTTCAAGAAATGGCCTTGTTGCAGTTAATGATTTAGGTGATTACTACATAAAGGCAACATATCTTGATAAGAGTGCAGTTCTTAAGATTTCAGTAATTGAGGGAAGCGAAGCTGTTTATCCAAAAGAACTTACTGTAGATAAAGAAGTTAAACTTAATGTTGGTGAATATGGTGATGTAAACTTTAAGTATGATGTTGAAGAGAAAATTCCATATTATTATTTCACAGACATTAGATTTAAAGCATTAGATAAGAGCATGGTTGAATTTGGATCATGTGGTTTATTTAAGGCTAAGAAGGCTGGCGAGACATCAGTTATTTCATTTGCCGAGGGGGACGATGAAATGCTTATGGATGTTACTAAGGTTATCGTATCAGAGAAGAATGCCAATAAGCCTTCACAGACAATGAAAAAAGATAAAAAGAGTGATGAAAAGAGAGCTCCTAAAAAAGGAACAAAACTTACAGATAAGACATATATTTATAAAGTAACTAAAGAGGCTTCTGATGATGGAAAGAAGGCTGGCGAAGTTGAAGTAACTAAGTTATTTAAGAAGAATCTTAAGAAGGCTACAGTAAAGAATACTGTAACAATTGATGGATTTAAGTATGATGTTACATCAATTGGTTCAAAGGCATTTACAAATCATAAGAAACTTACAAAGGTTACTATTGGAAAGAATGTAGAAAGGATTGGGACTAAAGCATTCTTTAAATTAAAGAAACTTACAAAGGTAGTTATAAAGAGTAATAAACTTCCAAAATTTGACAAGAAAGTTTTCGTAAAGAAGGGTAAGAAGTTAACTATTAAGGTTAATAAGAAGCTTATTAAAAAAGTTAAGAAAGCTTTAAAGAAAGCTAAATGTAAGGGATATAAAGTTAAATAATATGTTATTTAAGTTAGTTTTGAAAACAATATTTATTTAAACAAATAATAGGGAGATGTGATTTTCACATCTCCTTTTTGCTTGTTTCCATAGTATGCTTGTGTTATGAAAATGTTAGAAAATATTTATAAATCGTTTATAAAAAGATAGTACTATGTTATAATTACAGTGGCATATTAACGATTGTTAATATGTGTATAGGTAAGAGTGTAAATCTTTTATTAGGATTACATGAAAAAATAAAAAGGAGGATGTGTAATGAGAGACATGTCAAAGTTTAGCAGAACTGCGGCAGGTATTTCTAAAAAGGCAGTTGCAATTGCTATTGCATTTGCTATGAGTTTACCTAATGCAGCTTATGCGAATAACGTTACGGCAAATTATCAGACGGCTCAGTATGAAGAAGAGTTTGAAGATACTGAAGAATTTCATGCGGATCATATGCAGGAAATTCTTGATGAAGCCGAAGCGATGGGAGTGCCAAATGCATTTATTAGACATTATTTGGCAAGTGATTTAGAAGAAGGAAAAATCGCAAAACCTGCAAAAGCATTGAAGATTAAAAATGCTACAAATGCAGAAGGTGTTGTAGGTCTTTCAACTGGAAAGGTTAATCTTGCAACATTAGCTAACACTAAAATTGATCTTGGTAAGTTTGATTTTGGTGAGTACAGCCCTGCAAATTTAGTTTATAATTTTGCAGCAGGTAAGAAGGTAAAAGGTAAGGTTTACTTCTATTTAGATGGAAGTGATGAGGCATTTGCTGAGGGCGTTGTTAAGAGAAGTAACGATGATCCTTGGGCTAAAACTAAGAGTTTAGCAATAGATGTTAGAGATTTAAAACTTACAGGCGAAAAGCAGATTTCAATGAAGTTTGTTGCTGATAGTGTTCTTAATGGAGATGGAACAATTAACAGCGCTGCTACTGATGAAGGTAAGATTTATATTGAAAGTCTTTTCTTTACAGAGAGCAGTACACCTGTTGTAAGTTTTGACATTGATAAGGAAGTTAATACAGTTGATAGTATTAATGGATCATCAGTTCATTCTACTATGGGTTATGGTATGATGAATATTTCTGTACCAGAAGGTTATGTTTCACCTGTTAGCAAAAATGTAGTAACAGATAAAACATATGAACTTGATTATATTAGAGGTAGAGGCAATTCTACATGGTTACAGAGTAAGAAGCCATATAAGGTAAAACTTGAAAATTCAGAGGAAATTCTTGGAATGCCAGCTAATAAGCACTGGGCACTCCTTGCTAATTACTTTGATTATACACTTCTTAGAAATAGATACACATTCTATTTAGCAGAGAAGTTAGGTCTTGATTACACACCTAATAGTGTGGCTGTTGATGTTGTTATGGATGGTGAATATTATGGTAGCTATCAGCTTTCAGAAACAGTTAGAATCGACGAAAACAGAATTGAAATTGATGATCTTGAAGAAGAGGAAAATCCAACAGATCCAGATAAGATTACTGGTGGATATTTATTAAGTCATGGTTCAGGTTGGCTTAAGGGTGAGTCATTACCTACTGTAGGTAATGGAGATACAAGACTTTGTGTTGAAAAGCCAGAATATGATAGTAATACAGATGAAGAAGTTAAGCAGGCTGAACTTGATTACATGGGAGATTATTTAGCTCAGATTGATGAAGCGGTTGCTAATGCTGGTTCTAATGAGGAAGGTGTAGTTGATTGGAGAACTTTACTTGATGAAGATTCATTAATTACATATACACTTATGCAGGATTTCACAGATAATGGTGATGCTTATAGTGGAAGTACATATTACTATAAGCCAAGAAATGATAAATTATATTGTGGCCCTGTATGGGATTTTGACTTTGTAGCTTGGGGTGCATATGATACAGCTTATTCTGATTTTGAAGGATTTGGTATGTCAAAGGAAGCACCTTGGTTTACAGAACTCTATGGGAAAGATGAAAAATTTAGAGAGAATGTAGTTAAGAAGTGGAATGAATTTTCAGCTTTATTAAAGGACAGTGCAAAAGACGAAGGTTATCTTGATGAAATGGCAAGAGGAACATATATGTCAGCACTCGCTAACTATCAGGCTGTTTCATCATATTTAATTGATGGAATTAATTACTGGAGTTGGGAAGAAGACGAGCACTTTGAATGCTACGATGAAGATGGAAATCCATATACTCTTAATTACTTTAATGAAGTTAATAGATTAAAAGCATTTGCTACAAGAAGAGCTGCATGGTTTGATGAGAACATTGAAGATATGTCAAGCAACTACAATAATAATGATGATTATAAATTTGAATTATATGTAGATGACAAACTTTATGCTACTGTTTCTGTAGACGATTTTGGTGTAATAAAGAAAATGCCAGAAGAACCAAAGAAGGATGGTTATGCATTCTTAGGTTGGTTCGCAAAGACTCAGGATGGAAATGAAATTGAGTTGAATTCTGATATTTCAATGGTAACATATGTTTATGATGATGAATTGAAAACTAAAATTCCTGCTCCAAGAAAGTATTATGCTAAATTTGTAAAAACTTCAGATGTTAAAGAAATAGAATCATTGAAATTTACTAAGGATACATTATATGTTCCTCTTTACTTTGATGATGAATTTGCATATAAATTCTATGATGGTGAATATGGAGATGACGTATTTGAAGGTGAATATCAGCGTGAAGTAGTTAAATTACGTAGATTCTTAGTAGTAAAACCTGATGATATGCTTAAAAAGAATGTTAAATGGGAACTCGTTGATGAAAAGGGTAATCCTATTGTAACAGAGGGTGCAACTCTTAAAGAGGAAGGTGTTGTAGATATTTCAGCACTTGGTACCTACTATGTAAAAGCATCTTATAAGAATCTTAGTGCTACTATTAAGCTTGTAGCATTTGATTCTAGTGAAGAAGTATATCCAACAAAGATTACTGCAACAAAATCTTTAGATATGGAAGTTGGTGATACTTCAAACATTGAAGTTAAATTTGATAAGGAAGAAAAAGTTTCATATGCTCTTTACGATAAATGTAAGTACATTGTTGCAGATGAAGATATTGTAAAAGTGGATGAGTTAGGTAAAGCTACTGCTAAAAAAGCTGGTGTAACATCAGTTATTACAATGCTTGATTTAGATTATGAGACTGGAGCTACATTAGTTGCTAGTACTAAGATTAATGTTTCTCCTAAGGCAAAAGATATTAAGAGTGCTGATAAGAGCGTAGCTCCTAAAGCAGGAACAGTTCTTAAGGATAAGGCATTTACATATAAGGTAACTAAGGCAGCATCTGATGATAAGAAGGTTGCTGGTGAAGTTGCACTTACAGGTTTAGTTAAGAAGAACATTAAAAAGGCTACTGTTAAGGGTAGTGTTGTAATTGACGGTTATAAGTATAATGTAACATCTATCGGTGCTAAGGCATTTGCTAAGGCAAAGAAACTTACTAAGGTAACAATTGGTAAGAATGTCAAGACAATTGGTGCTAAGGCATTCTTCGGACTTAAGAAACTTAAGAGTGTTTCAATTAAGTCAAAGAATATTACAAAGATTGGTAAGAAGGCATTCTTCCGTAAGGGTGGAAAGAAAGTTACATTTAAGGTTGTAAAGGCTAAGAAGAAAGCTTATAAGAAGCTTTTAAAGAATGCTAAGACAAATAAGTATAAAGTAAAATAATAGGAGGGATATAGATGAGACTTAAATCTAAGTTTGGTAAGTTGACAACTAAGGCAACTGCAATTGCTCTTGCTTTTGTGATGACTATACCAACAGCGGCATTTGCTAATGTGGATTTTGGCGAGTATAGCGAATATCCATATACAGGAATGCCAGAGGATGATATAACAGTTGATAATTTACAGTCTGTTTTAGATGAAGCTATAGAAAGAGGCGTTCCTAATGCTTTTATTAGACATAATCTTTCAGAGAATCTTGATATTTTAGCTGATTCAAAAATTGATTTAAATGATGGTGAGAAATTACCAAGTATAAAGATTTCTGATGTTGAAAATTCAGCTGGAATGCATGGATTGGAAATTAAGAAGATTGATACAGGTCTTCTTGCAAGAACAAAATTATATCTTGGAGAGTATGATTTTGGAAAATTAGAGGCTAGCCGTCTTGTTTATAATATGCTTGCAAAGAAGAATTTAAAGGCTAAAGCATATTTATATCTTGATGATAGTGAAGATGCATTTGCTGAAATTAAAATCAAGCGTTCAGGTGACAGCGATTGGGAAAAGACTAAGGCTTATACAGTTGATGTTAGAGGCGAAAATTTAAGTGGTAGTCATAAGGTTTATTTAAAGGTTGTTGCTAATGAAGCAGTTGATAATGAAGGTAAAATCATTGCTAAGACTGGTGTTAATACTAATTTATTCTTAGAAAGTTTATTCTTTATAGAAGGAAGCACTCCAGTTCTTGATTTTGATTTGGATTCTGATTTCGCTAGTATGGATGCTGTTAATGCATCAGAGAATCACACAGTTGAAAGTACTGGTGATATGATTACTGAAATTCCTGGTGTTGATAATGACCAGAAATATGAACTTGATTATATCAGAGGTAGAGGTAATTCTACATGGCAGGCAAGTAAGAAGCCTTATAAAGTTAAACTTAATAAGAAGGCTGATTTGTTTGGAATGGGTGCAAATAAGCATTGGATTCTTTTAGCAAATTACTATGATTATACACTTCTTAGAAACAGATTTACTTTTGAAATTGCTAAGGAACTTGGACTTAATTATACACCTGAGAGCGTGTGCGTAAATCTTGTAATTAATGGTGAATATTATGGTAGTTATCAGCTTTGTGAACAGATTAGAGTTGGAAAATCAAGAGTTGATATTGAGGATCTTGAGGAATTAGAAGAAGGTGAAGATCCAGCTGATCCAGAAATTGTTACTGGTGGCTACTTAATTAACATGGGTGGATCATGGCTTACAAGTGATGGTAGTGAAGAGAGAATCACAACTACACCTTATGATTTTGTAATTGAAAGTCCAGAATATGATGCTGATTACAGTGAAAAAGGTAAGGAAGCTCAGCTTAAATATATTAATAATTATTTTGCTATTATTAATAAGTTAATATCAGACTTAGAACCAATTGAATCAGAAGAAGAGGAATTTGAACCAACAGCATTTACAACAAAGGATGCTCTTGATGATGCTGAAGAAGTTGATGAGGAAGAACTTGATATTCCTGATGGCGCAACTTGGAGAGATTACATGGATGAGCAGTCACTTATTGATTATTACTTAATTCAGGAATTTTCATTAAATGGTGATGCTTATTATGGTGGTAGTACATATCTTTATAAGCCAAGAAATGGTAAGTTATTCTGGGGTCCGGTTTGGGATTTCGATTTCGTTGCATGGAATGCAACAGAAACAGAAGCAGATAATTTTGATGGATATGGTCTTACTAATAGAGCACCTTGGGTTTCAAAACTTCTTTCAAGTGATGAACAGTTCGCTAAAAATGTTGAAAATAGATGGAAAGTTTTAAAACCAATTTTGGAAGAAATGATTTCAGAAGGTGGTAAACTTGATCAATTTGCAGAGGAAACATATATGTCTGCATTAGCAAATTATCAGGTAAAAAGATCAATCCTTATGGGTGATGATGAAGATTCTGCTTATGCTGAAAGCGGTGAAAGGGTTAATTTTGATCCAGAAGGTAATGTTTATACACTTAATTATTTTAATGAAATAAATAGATTAAAAGATTTTGTGGCAAAAAGAATAGTTTTCTGTGATGAAACTATTGATGATGTTTTAGGAAATGCTGGTTCATTTGGCGAAGGTGCAAATGCGAGGTTTTTCTTAAATGAAGAAGATTGTTTCATGGATGTTGAACCATATGCAGAAATTCCAGTTGTTATGGAAGTTAGAGAAGATGGAATTTATGGATACATTAATGAAGAAGATATGCCAGAAGCACCTGAACGTGATGGTTATGAATTTAAGGGATGGTATTATAGAGATGAGACTGGTAATTACGTTAAGTATGTTCCTGGTGATAATATCTTTCTTACTGAAGAATGGGAAGGCCAATTATTCTATTACATTCCTTCGATTTTTGCACAGTATAAAGAAATTGGTGCAAAGGAAGTTGAGAAAGTTGAATTCCTTGCAGATACATTCTACCATTACGTAGAAAAGAGATATGATTCATATTATGAAGAAGATTATTATGCATATAATGAGATTAACTTATTGGATTTGATTAAGTATGAACCAATAGATGCTTTATTAGAAGATATTTCATTCAAGGTAGAAAAAGATGAAAATGCTGATGAATCAGTATATGCGAATATATATGGTTATTATCTTGAGGTAGGAGGTCCTCAGGAATTAACAATTATTGTTAAATATGGTGATAAAGAAATAAGTGCAAAACTTGTGGTTACAGATGATAAGTCAAAATTCGTTGATGAAGAAAAATATTCTGTAGATAAAGAAATCAATCTTAAAGTTGGTGAAACTAAAAAGATTGAGGTTAAGTATGAAGATGGTAAATACAGAGATTATACAAATTTAGATTCATATTCATATGCTTCATCAGACGAAAGTGTAGCTTCAGTATCTAGAGATGGTGTAATTACAGCAAAAGCTGATGGCGAAGCAAGTGTTGTTGTTGTTAATCATGCAACTTATAATAATAAAGCTAAAATTATAAAAGTAACTGTTGGTAACAAGAAAACTGAAGAAGCTAAGAAGGATGAAAAGAAATCTGAGGCTACTAAGGCACCTGCAGTAGGTACTACACTTAAAGATAAGACATTTAAGTTAAAGGTAACAAAGGCAGCTTCTGATGATAAGAAGGTTGCTGGTGAAGTTAAGATTACAGGTCTCCTTAAGAAGAATACTAAGAAGGCTGTAATTAAGAGTACTGTAACTATTGATGGTTATAAGTATAATGTTACTGAAATTGGAGCTAAGGCATTCGCTAAGGCTAAGAAGCTTACAAAGGTTACAATCAAGGGAAATAAATTACCTAAGATTGGTAAGAAGGCATTCTTTAAGAAGGGCAAGAAAGTAACTATTAAGGTTAATAAGAAACTTGTAAAGAAGGCTAAGAAAGCTTTAAAGAAAGCTAAATGTAAGGGATATAAAGTTAAATAATTGATGATTGCACGAATGTGTTTTATAAAGTTATTTAATATGAATTTGAGGAGATGCGATTTTTCGCATCTCCTTTTAAGTTTTATAATGCTTTTTATGTTTAAATATGTTAATATATAGGGGAATGTGTTTTTTTATATGTTCTATTTATAGAACTTTGTTTGGTGAGAATTATGGAACAAGTTTTGGGGATTGATAATGAAAAGATATTGTAAAAAATGTCAGAAGGAATTTGAATTTGATATAGATAGCATGAAGGATTTAGATAGTTTGGTATGTCCTGAATGTGGAAGTGAAATTGATAAGGAAAGTAGAAGACCGGTTGATCCACGTATTGAAGAGAATGAAGAAAAAATAGGAAGAATGATGTTTGGAATTCTTGGATTTAATTATATGTTTTTTCTGGTATTTGCTACAATTGGTGTGGTTTCATATTTTTTGGAAATATATCCGATTTTATATTTTACAACTGCAGTTAATCTGATTGTGTATTTAGCACATATACTCGGTGGAAGTACTAGATTTAAAAGTGGAATTTTGTTTATTCCTGTAGGGGCAGCTCTATTTTATCTTTTTTATGGAACGATAGAAAGTGCTTGTTTAGGAGTTCAAGTTGTATTTATCATAAGACATATTATTCGAGATGTTTTATATACTTCAATTATTAAAATTGCAAGATGGGGCGGAAGAAATTAAAGGAGATTATCATGGGAACAGTCAGAAGAAATATTGGATTAAAGGAATATTTGTATATCATTTTTATAATTAATATTATGTATACAGTTCCTACTCTTTTGTATAAGGAATATAGAAGTTCTAATAATAATCCAAAAGATGCGGCAGCAGCAATGTATCTTTTTGTGATACCTATAGGGATTTTTATTGTTACATTTTTATATACGATATTTACAGGTGAAATACGTAAGGTTGTCATAGTATTTGCTGTAATTTATCTATTTTCAATTGTTATGCCATATGTTACTATTCAGTCTTTGATTGTAATGGGAATAGGTTATGTTTTAATAGTTTTTTTGGCAGCAGTTGCAGGCAATGTTGTATATGAATCCTTTGGTAGTAAGGTTGTTAATAAAGCGAATGATTTAATGGATAAGGCTGATGAAAAGAGCCTTGAAAAGCAGAAAAAGAAAATGGCTGTTAAGATAAAGGAAGAGGGCAAGTCTGAAGGTATTAAGGATAAGGCTATGAAGAATATAGATAATAAAAAGAAGAATAAGTAGAATATTGTTATTATTTATAACAAGTTTTAGATATGTTAAGTAGCATTATGATACTAAGTCTAGAGTAGGGTTAATGGTATTGGGTGATTAATTAATCGCTTTAAGGAGAATAATAATGAAACGTGTACTTACAATGCAGGATATATCATGTTTAGGAAAGTGTTCAATTACTGTTGCATTACCTGTAATTTCAGCAATGGGTATAGAAACAACAATTCTTCCAACAGCTCTTTTATCCACACATACGATGTTTAAAAATTTTACGTTTAAGGATTTAACAGATGAACTTGTTCCGATTACAGAACATTGGAAATCTCAGGACGTAAAATTTGATACAATATATACAGGTTATTTAGGTTCTAAGGAAGAAATTGATATAGCCAAGAAAGTTATAAATGATTTTAAAACAAAGGATACTTTAGTTTTTGTAGATCCTGTTATGGGTGATAATGGAAAGTTATATCCTAATTTTGATGAAGACTATGCTAGGGAAAATGCTACTCTTTGTGCATATGCGGATGTGATTGTCCCTAATATAACTGAAGCGTGTTTCATGACAGGTATGCCATATAAGGAAAAGTATGATGAGGCTTATGTTTTAGAACTTATTGAAAGACTTTCTACATTTGGTAGTGATGTTGTAGTAATTACTGGTGTTTCTCTTTCTGAGGGGAAGACTGGTGTTTACGGGTATAATAAGAAAACTGAAGAGTATTTTATGTATCAAAATGATAAGGTTGATGCAGTATTTCATGGAACTGGCGATATATTTGCTAGTGTTTCAGTAGGGGCTCTTACTAGAGGATTTTCACTTGATGAGGCATTTAGTTTAGCAGCTGATTATACTGCTCTTACTATCGAAGCTACCAAGGATGATCCTAAGAGACCTTGGTATGGTGTTAACTTTGAAAGCACTTTACCAGAACTTATTAAGAGAATTGAAGATTAGTTTTAATCTTTTTATGTTTGTATTTATGCAGGGGGCATTTTTTTAAAATATTTATTGCTAAAAAAGGAGGAGCTATGTTTCAGAAAGAGTTAAAGAAAAAAGAGATTCTTTCAATTAACTTAAGTGTTAAGGAAGAAGAAAAAGTTAGTGGTGTTAACGAAGAGATTATTAAGTTATCTCTTGATGGTAACACAAAAACAGAAACATACGAAGGAAGTGTTGTTAGTGGTAATGCAGTTATAACTAAGGCTAAGAGTTTATTTGATAGTTACCGCTTCGGTATTGTTCTTAAAGGTAATGATGGTAGTAACGTATATGTTAATGCTACTGCTAATATTAAAACAAATGAAGAATATAAACTTATGGAGGATGATATCTATGATTCTTTAGGATATTATCCATGTGATGAAGATAAGTTTTTATCAAGTAGTGATAAATTGACGGAAGTATTTGCTAAGGATGCAAAGGCATATCTTGAGGTTAAGGGTAGTGATTATGTACTTCATGTTTATGTGATTGAAGGCAAGAAGCAAGCTGTTAATCCATACCTTCCACATTTTGAATATGTACCTGATGGAGAGCCATATGTTTTTGATGGACGTGTTTATGTTTATGGTTCACATGATATTTATAATGGTGCAGTGTTCTGTATGGGCGACTATGTATGTTATTCAGCACCTATTGATGATCTTGGTAACTGGAGATATGAAGGTGTGATTTATAAGAAAACAAAGGATCCAGCTAATACAGATGGAACTATGTGTTTATATGCGCCTGATATTACAATTGGACCTGATGGAAAGTATTATTTATACTATGTTTTAGATCATCTTCCAATTGTTTCAGTTGCAGTTTGTGATACACCTGCAGGTGAGTTTGAATTCCATGGTTATGTTCATTATGCAGATGGAACTAAACTTGGTGAGAAAGAAGGCGATGAACCTTCATTTGATCCTGGTGTAATTACAGAGGGTGATAAGACTTATCTTTATCTTGGATTCTGTGGCCCTGGAGATACTTCAAGAACAGGTTCATTTGTTACAGTTTTAGATAAGGATATGGTTACTATTATTGAAAATCCAAAGCTTGTTGCACCTGGTTGCATGAACAAGGAATTTGCTCCAGATTTTAATGAGCATCCATTCTTTGAAGCACCTTCAATTAGAAAGCGTAATGGTAAGTATTATTTTGTTTATTCATCAGCTGCTATGCATGAGCTTTGTTATGCAATGAGTGATAGCCCTGTTGGTCCATTTACTTATGGTGGTGTTATTGTAAGTAACTGTGATTTAGGAATTGATACATATAAGGATGCTAAGACACCAGTTGCTCCTGGTGCTAATAACCATGGTAGTATTATTGAAATCGGTGATGAGTGGTATATTTTCTATCACAGACATACAAATAATACTTGGTACTGTCGTCAGGGATGTGCTGAAAAGATTTCATTCAATGAAGATGGTACAATCAATCAGGTTGAGATTACTTCTTGTGGTCTTAATGGTGGACCACTTGTTGGAAAGGGAAAGTATCCAGCATACATAGCTTGTCATGTATATAAGAAGGACATGGGAGTTTACATTGGTCAGTCAGAAGTTCCATTTATTAAGCAGGATGGAGCTGATGGAGATAAGAGACTTTCATTCGTTCATAATGTTACTGAGAATTCAGGTATTGGATTTAAGTATTTTGAATTTAATGGAGTTAAAAAGGTTAGAGTTTTTGCCAGAGGTTATGGTATGGGCTTTATTGAAATTAGAACTTCAATGGATGGTGAAGTTTTAGGCAAGGCTCAGGTACATCATACAAACCACTGGCAGGTTTATGATATTGATGCAGCAATTCCTGATGGTGTAAGTCCACTTTATATTACTTATAGTGGCGGTGGAAGTATTGAAATCCAGGAATTTGAGTTGGTGTAGATGGTTTACATAATGCGCGTCATAAGAAAAAAGTGCAGTTTTTACTGCGCTTTTTTGTTATAATAATTGTAAATAAGGAGGGACCCACTTGTGGGAGGTCCCCTTGTTTGCTTTGTGCACGCCCATTGCTCGAAGAGCAATTTATAATGCGTGCACATCCCGTGTTGTAAATAAGGAGGGACCCACTTGTGGGAGGTTCCCTTGTTTGCTTTGTGCATGGTTGGTATTCTTACTTTTAGCTGAAAAAGCATAAGAAGTAAGAAAAAGCAACTTGCTAATGATGAGTGGAGGTTGAGAAAGCCTTACTTTTGATTGGAAACTCTCTAAAAGTAAGAAAAAAACAACTTGCTAATGATGAGTGGAGAATGAGAAAGTCTTACTTTTGATTGGAAACTCTCTAAAAGTAAGAAAAATAAACTTGCTAATGATGAGTGGAGAATGAGAAAGTCTTACTTTTGATTGGAAACTCTCTAAAAGTAAGAAAAAACAGCTTGCTAATGATGAGTGAAGGTTGAGATAGTCTTACTTTTAGCTGAAAAAGCATAAGAAGTAAGAAATGATAACTTGGAAAATATATTATGGATGGTGGAAGATATGCACTATAGTGTTTTGATTGTTGATGATGAGGTGGAATTAACTGAATATACAGCGAAGTATTTTAATATGTCAGGTGTTACTGCAAGTTATGCGTTTGATAGTAAGGGAGCACTTGAGTTTTTTAAGGAAAATACTTGTTCATTAATTTTACTTGATATAAATTTGGGTGGTGATTCTGGATTTGAATTATGCCAGGAGATTAGAAAGAGTATGGATATTCCTATATTCTTTATTAGCGCGAGAACATCTGAAGATGATATGTTACTTGGGCTTAGTATAGGTGGAGATGATTATATTTGTAAGCCATATTCACTTGGTGTTTTACTCGCAAAAGTAAAAGCAACACTTAAGAGATATGAAAGTATGGTGTTAATACAGGTAATTCAAGTGGTAATGAAAATAGCACAGATGGAAATATAAATAATTTGGATACTAATACAGATAACAGGGATAGTAATATAAATAAATCTGAAAATGTTAATGACTATATTGTTGATGTTGGTAATGCAAAACTTGATAAGAGAAAAGCTTGTATTATAAAGAATGATGAAAGCATAATGCTTAAGGCAATGGAATATAAGCTTTTACTTTATATGATAAATAATAAGAATAGAGTTCTTACTAAGGATGAATTGTTTGAAAAGGTCTGGGAAACAGATTATGTTGGGGATGTTACACTTAATGTTCATATAAGACATCTAAGGGAGAAGATTGAGGATAATGCCAGTGAACCAGAGTTTATAAAAACTGTATGGGGAAGAGGTTTTATGTTGGAGGATAAAAATTGAAAATAAAGCAGGTTGTGATATTTGCTGTGTTGTGTATCTGTGCAATTATTGGTATGACCATTTATATTGAACAGAGTAAAAGCTGCTTGAAGCAAAGTGTTTATACCGTTGATATTAATAGGCAGATACAGGACATTGAAAGATCATGGGATAATTATAAAAATAAGAATAATGAATTAATTGATAAAACTACTAAGTATGATTACTGTATTATAGATAGTAATCACATGGTTTTAGAATATACAGATGCAGATGTTGCTAATAATATTCAGACTGCTACTTCAAGATTTGATGTTGTTAGAAATATTGAAGTTGATGATGAAGTTGTTGGATATCTTATTATCAAAAATGATTTAAGAGATAGATATAACAGTAAGATTGATAGTATTGCTTTATTCGCTGTATGTATATGTGGTGCAATGCTAATAGTATTTTTAGCAGGGTTCTATTATATAAATAGCAGAATGCTTAAGCCATTTGATAAGCTTAAGAAGTATGCAACAAGAATCGCAAGTGGAGATTTAGCAGTTCCGCTTGATATGGATCGAAATCATATATTCGGTGAATTCACTGAAAGTTTTGATATTATGAGAGAAGAACTTTTAAAAGCTCGTGAAATTGAAAAAAAGGCGGATGCTAGTAAGAAAGAACTTGTTGCTCAGTTATCTCATGATATTAAAACACCAGTTGCTTCGATAAAGGCTATGACTGATGTTTTATCTCTTGGTGATTTGAATGATGAGGAAAGAAAGACAATTAAATCAATAGATGAAAAGGCAGATAAGATTGATAGTCTTATTTCAAACCTTTTCCATGCAACACTTGAAGAACTCGAAGAATTAAATGTAACTGTCGGAGAAGTTAGTAGCAAAGAATTACTAAGTATACTTGAAGAGTCGGATTACCTTGATAAGGTTGTTGATGAAAAGGGAAACAGCATTAAGGAAGAAGGTTTTTTACCTATTAAAGACAGTATAGTAAATGTTGATAAGCTGAGAATATCTCAGGTCTTTAGTAATATTATTACTAATTCTTATAAGTATGCTGCATCTCAAATTGTTTTGAAATCAGAATATAAGGAAGGGTTCCTGCTTGTTGAATTAACTGATAAAGGCAAAGGTGTAAATCCTGATGAACTTGATAGTATAATGGAAAAGTTTAGCAGGGGTACTAATGCAAAAGGCAAGGATGGATCAGGCCTTGGGCTCTTTATTTCTAAGTATCTTATGGAAAAGATGGATGGAAGCATAGAGTGTGAAAACGTGGTTGATGAAAAGACAAACGAAGTAGCAGGATTTAGAGTGAAACTTTATATGAAGCTTTCCTAAGGTGAACTGAATATATATTAAAAGAAATACATGTATGAATTTGATGTAACGTTATAATAAATCTTTACCTAAAATGAGGACAATTATGAAATACAATTTTGATAAGATTATTGATAGAAAAAATACGGATAGCATAAAGTGGGACAGGGCAGGCGATGCACTTCCTATGTGGGTTGCTGACATGGATTTTGAAACATATCCTGGCATAAAGGAAGCATTTGTGAATAGAGCAACTCATGGCATATTTGGTTATACCGAAAACAAAAAAGAATGGTATGAATCATATATGTACTGGTGGAGAGAAAAATATTTTTTTGACATAAAGAAGGAATGGTTGAATTTTTCAAATGGAGTTATGCCTGCATTAGCATGCGCTGTTAGAGCTCTTAGTGAAAAGGGAGATAATGTGCTTGTTCAATCACCGGTGTATTCTGCGTTTTTCAGCACAATATTTGGAAATGAAAGAAATGTTGTTGAAAATAAACTAATCTATAATGAGTTATCATATGATATAGACTGGGTGGATTTAGAAGAAAGGCTAAGTGATTCAAAAACCAAACTAATGATTCTTTGTAATCCTCATAATCCGACTGGTAATATTTGGAATGAGCAAATACTTATTAGAATCGGAGAACTTTGTAAAAAGAATGGAGTAATAGTTATTTCTGATGAGATTCATTGTGATATAGTTGCACCTGGTGAAAAGTATGTGCCATTTGCTGCAGTATCTGAAGTTAATAAAGATATTTCAGTAACTTTGATTTCACCAGCAAAGACCTTTAATGTTTCTGCGATTCATTCGGCTGCGATGATTATAGCAAATGATGAGATTAAGAATAAGGTGAAATATGAAGTTGGTATAAGTGGAGTTGGAAGAGCTAACAGTTTTTCAATAGAAGTGGTTAAAGCAGCTTATACTAAAGAAGGTGCTGAGTGGGTTGATGAACTTTGCGAGTATATTTGGAATAATAGGAACTTTGCAGAAAAGTACATAAAGGAAAACATACCTAATCTTAAAACTGTCCCATCTCATTCAACATATCTTTTATGGGCTGATGTATCGGCGGTTGCTGATAATAGTGATAAGTTTGTTCGCTTCCTTGAAAAAGAAGCAAAGCTAATGCTTAATTCTGGAAGTGATTTTTTTGGCAATGGAGATAAGTTTGTAAGAATAAATCTAGCTTGTCCAATGGAAGTCTTAAAAGATGGACTTAATAGATTAAAAGAAGGAACAGAATCATATAAAGAAAGATCTTAAGTGAAAACTTAAGGTCTTTTTTTGTTTACACGACGAGGAAAATGCAGTAAGCTTGCTTACTAGCATTTGACGACCGTGATACAATCCCGAAACAAGCGTAGCGGTTTCGGTGATTATTCCAGTTAAAAAACAGTTAAAGATTTAATCCAATTTAAAAAATAATTAAAGATTGGACAAAGATTAAAAAAATAAAGATGTATATAATGAGTTTATAGAATCAAGTAGTTGGATTTGAAAGGAGCCATAACTTATGGGAAAAGATAAGGAAAAGAAAGAGGTAGTTATTAAGACTGATAAGCTTTCTAAGAGTTTTTCAATTGAAGGAAAGCAGCAGCACATTATTAAAAACATGGATTTGGAAATTTATAAAGGTGATTTTACTGTAATTATGGGGCCTTCAGGTGCTGGTAAATCGACGTTATTATATGCACTTTCTGGTATGGATAAACCAAGTCTTGGAAAGATTATATATGATGGTGAAGATATTTCAAAGATGAATGATGATGCGCTTGCAGTGTTTAGAAGAAAGCATTGTGGTTTTGTGTTTCAGCAAATACATTTGGTTGAAAATCTTTCAATTATGGATAATGCGATTAGTACTGGAATGCTTACGGGACAAAAGCAGAAGTGTTTAGCTAAAAAGGCAGCGGAATTATTTGAAAAAGTTGGACTCGATGAAAAACTTCATAAGAAATTTCCAGCGCAGTTGTCAGGTGGAGAAGCACAAAGAGCAGCGGTTGTAAGAGCTGTTATAAATAATCCGATGGTTGTATTTGCTGATGAGCCAACTGGTGCACTTAATAGTGCTGGCGTTAAAGCGGTGCTTGATATTTTGACCGATATTAATGAAGAGGGACAGTCAGTAGTTATGGTTACACATGACATGAAGTCTGCAAGACGTGGTAACAGAATTCTTTATATCCAGGATGGTGGAATAATTGGTGAGTGTAATCTTGGAAGATATGTAACTGGAGATAAGGAAAGACATGAAAAAGTAAGAAAGTTCTTGGGAGAGATGGGATGGTAAAATTAGTAAAAGCTAATATTAGAAAAGATAGAAGTATTCTAGCTATGTTCTTTTTAATCATTTTTGTCGCAACTATTCTTGTGAATTTTACGCTTTTCATGAGAGGTTATGGATCTTATTATAATGATAAACTTGATGAAAAAAATGTTGGTGAATATTTCAATTACGTGGATGCAAGTAAGGAAGATAGTGAAGAATTATTAAAAGATTTTAAGTGGATAAAAGAGATAAAATATACACCAATAATTGTAATGCAATCTTTTAAGATAAGCGTTAATGATGGTAAGGATACTGATGAATCTGGATTCTATCAAAGATACTCTGATGAAGTGCGTTTTAATAGAGTTGATTGGTATGAAAAAGATGAAAGTATAAAGGGTGAAAAGATATACGTTAACATGTATGTAGCTGCTTCTACAGGAATTAAAGTTGGTGATAAGGTAACTGTAGATACGGGAATGTTTGGTAAGGATGATTATGTGGTGGCTGGTATATACGAGGATTACATTGATGGTGGTATATACACATATGAATCTTTTATGATTGGTGATTCGAAGTTTGAAGAAATTAAGAATAGATTACCTGAAGGTAGGGATCAAAATCGTATTGAAATAATGAGTGATGGCTCACAGAATGATGAACGAGCTGTAAGGGAAATTAATGATGCATTTATTAAAAAAGGATTTACACCAAGAGCATGGGATAGAAGTATATTTAGATCAAGTTATATTTCAATTGTAGATATTGTGGCTGGTTTTATAGTAGCAATTGCAGTTGTCATTATGATAGTCTGTGTTGTGATGGTTATATTTACAATTAATAATAATATTAATAGAGACATTAAAAATATTGGTGCTCTTAGAGCGGTTGGATATACAACTGGACAGATTCGTAAATCTATTGCACTTGAATATAGTGTTGTTAGTGGATTAAGCGTGATTATTGCTACAATTGTAGCACACATATTATTTCCACTTTTGGAAAGAAACTTTTTAAGAGGTTTGGTTGGATTTAGATGGAAAAATTCATATTGTTTGGGAAGTATGCTTATTGTCTTATCAATAATATTTGTTGTAGCAATAATTGCTTTTTTAGCAAGTGCAAAGATAAAGAATTTACATCCAGCGACTGCACTAAGATTTGGTCTTGCAGCAAATTCATTCAAGCATAATTACTTACCGCTTGATAAGAGTTTTGGTAATCTTAATATTTTGCTAGCTTTAAAAAATATGTTCCACAATAAAGTTCAAAATTTTATTATTTTTCTTGTAATATTAATGGTTTCATTTTTAACTATATTTACTGGTGTTTTATATTATAATTCACAGGTTGATACGACTCACTTGCAACGATTAGTTCAAGGTGATGTTCCACATGCAATTGTTGAGTTTGATTCACATGACATGAAAAAAACTAAAGAAAATATGAAAACCATAGAAAATATTGATGGTGTAAAAGAAGTTTATGGACTTGGTGGCATTGATGCCTATGTTGGAGATATGAAAACTATGGTTTTATTTAGCAACCATATGAACTACGTAAATTGTGAGATTTATAAAGGAGAAAATGTTAAGGAAGATAATGAAGTTATTATAGGTAGTGAAATTGCAAAGTATGCTAAGGTTGATATTGGAGATAGCATAACAATTAGTACAGGTAAAGAAGCTAAAGATTATGTTGTTGTTGGTCTTTGTCAAGCAGTTTATAGTCAGGGTAAGAGAATCTACATGACAGAGGCTGGTGCAAAATCTATTTTTGAAAACATAGAATATAATAATGTTCGTATCAGAATGAAGACTAAAACAGTGGATTTTATCAATGATTGTTTGGATAAAATAAAGGATGAACTAGGCAGCAAATGTATTGATACACATAACTATTGGAGATATCAAAACAGTAGTGCTAATGAAATAGTTTATACTATTGGAACGGTTATTTATATTTTTGTTTTTATAAATATATTCATTATATTGTTGGTAATAAGAATGCTTATGAAAACAATCTTTGTAAAGAGTGAAAAGGAATTTGGTGTTAAAAAGGCAATTGGATATACAAGTAGACAGTTAAGAATTCAACTATCTCTATCATTAATTCCAGTTACATTTATAGCAGCTACTTTGGGTGGAACTATAGGATATTTTGGAGTTAATAAGGTATTTGATTTTGTATTTGCTGGATTTGGTGTTAAAAAGGCAGATTTGATAGTTAGATTATCTTTTGTACCTATTTCACTTATTTTGGTTACGTTATTAGTAGTAGTATTTAGCTACTTACTATCAAGAAAGATGAAGAAAATTTCAGCATATAAACTTATAACAGAGTAAAAAATGGGATTCAGATTAAATCTGAATCCCACTTTTTTTATATGCATTAGGCGTAAGGCCTGTATATTTTTTAAAGATTTCTGTAAAGTAACTCTGACTTGGAAATGCAAGTATTTGAGCTATTTGACCTGGTTTGTAATCTGAATAAAGAAGCATGTTTTTGGCAGTATCAATCTTTTGCTTTCTTATGTATTCACTTATTGAAATACCAACTTCTTTTTTAAATAATCTTGAAAGATATGTTGGATTTACATTTACATATTTAGCCAGTTCTTCAACGGTAATTCTATTATGAAGATGGTCATATATGTAGTCGATGCATTTGACAATAGGTTTTGAACAAATTGTACTTTTCTTTAAATCCTTCATTCTTTTTGTATAGTCGAGACACATCTTTTGATGTAAATCTGAAACTTCTTTGGCGGTTTTACATTTGTCCGCTTTTTGAATGTAGTAGTCACTTAGGTTATAAGCAGTTTGCAAATCCATACCACCGTTTATGCAATATCTTGCCGCAAGAGCAGTTGTAACCACAAAGTGATATCTTATGTTTTGAACCTCGTTATCTGATAGTTTTCCAAGGCCAGATTTTTCAAGAAGTGTTTCTTTGCATAATTCGGTAATGGTTTTTACATCACCATTTTTAATTGAATTATAGAAGTTGATTTCTGGGTTGTATGGTGCGCGAAGAAAGTTATCTTCTCTTTGTATGAAATTCTTATAAAACAATTCTTTTTTATACGATATTTCAGGATTTGAATTCTTATTATTTGTATTTTTCATATTTTTCTCCATATCCAAAGAATAAAACTAAAATTGAATAATTAATTTACGATTTTTTCCACAAATTTGGAAACTATTTTTATAAAAATATTGTATCATAAAAACGTAAAAAAAGATATGAAAATGATATAAATATATTTTTTATGTAATTATAATGAATTTGTAATTAAAGAGTAAATAACAAACAATTAGGAAAGAAGTTTCATTAAAAAGAACAAAGAAAAAAGA
>Ga0247609_10000257_pt1 | contig 76947 bp, 146 predicted proteins | sample 172DNAGHGlowgp2_FD_193487 | JGI IMG/M metagenome (GOLD analysis project Ga0247609, IMG submission 193487) | Sheep rumen microbial communities from Palmerston North, Manawatu-Wanganui, New Zealand - 1728 DNA GHGlow gp2 | ecosystem: Host-associated > Mammals > Digestive system > Stomach > Rumen ...
CAACTGTTTTAGGTAACGTTAATGCACCTGTTATCGCTGATGAAATCAAGTTTGGTGTTAATGTTTATGATCTTTCTGCTCCAGAAGGTGAAGGTGCACTTGTTCCACTTGAAACTAATGGTAAGACAAAGATCTATGGTACATTATATGTATCTGAAATCAATCATGAAATTCCTAAGACTGTTCAAGAATTAGGTGAAAAAGGTGAAAACGATGAATACCCATCAGAAACAGTTGAAAAGAAATATGTAATCTCTACTATTACTCTTAATCAAGTAGGTAATACTGATGAAGATAAGAAGATTACTATCACTGTTGATAATAAATACCAAGCTATGAAGATAGCTGCTAAATTAGGTGTTCTTGTTAAATCATACTACACCGAAGAAGATGTAGCTGCTGCTGAAGCAGAATTATTAGAAGGTGAAACACTTCCATTTAAAGCTGGTGATCCAAAAGAACTTAAGCTTGAAGATGGTTATGGTACATACTATGCAGGAGATGCATTTATGGACGAAGAAGAACCACTTGATGGTCCTGAAAAAGTTATTACTTCTATCTCTCGTCTTGAAGGTGGATATTCAGAAGATTATGATATCTTTACTGATGTTGATAATAACCTTAAAGTTAACTTCTTAAATGTTGATATTATAACTAACACAAGATTTGTTAATGAAGGTAAAATTGGTGAAAACTCAGTATATGGTACTTCTGTTTCATTCATTGATTTTAATGATAACAACTGGGATTTTGTTGATGACCAAATCATTGATGGAGTATATGGTACACCTGCTCTTATTTCTAAGAATTACTGCGATAAGTCATTACTTGCAGTTCTTCAAAATGGTGATACTATCTTAGCTGATGATGGTACTAATGATATGAACCTTGATGGTGAAATCGATGATAAAGATAAAGATTTGTACTACGATAACGTTTATGTTACAGGTTTTGGTACTGAATACTATAAAGCAGATGATGATGAAGTTAAAGCTGGTACAAAAGAAGTTGGTGAATTCAAATTCTACTATGTAACTTTCTCAGCTGAACCACTTCTTCTTATTGCTAAACCAACTGAAAATGCTAAGTTATCTCAAAATAACTACATCATTCGTGTTGATGGTGCTCTTAACAGAGAAGTAGGTACAATGGTTCCTCAATATCTTGAAGGTTATACTTACAAGAATGATAAACCAGAAGGAACAGGTATGTGGGCAAAAGTTCAATGGCAAAACTTTATCCTTTCAGCTTTAACAGATTACAAAGGTCTTCGTACTGGTCTTCTTAATAAGTCTGAAATTGATTATCGTTATGTAATTGATACATTTGAATCATTCCCACAAGCTAGCCTTAAGAATGTTCTTTCATTCTTATGTAAAGAAAAGCAATCTGCTTTCTGTATCGCTAACTTCCCATCAGTTAAATCATTTGTTAAATGTCCTTATGCATCATTTACTGATAGAAGAGGTTTATTCGATGTACAATATGTTGTAGATGGATTCAATAAGAAAAAAGCTGCTTCAATTAAGTTTGCTTTACCATCAGATGCAGATGGTGCTTCATTTATTGCATTCTACACACCTCTTAAGTTCTCTGATGGTTATATTGACAGTATTATTCCATCTGCAGGTCTTGTTTCTAACTTATTCGTTGACAAGTACATTTCTCGTCAACCATACTACATAGTTGCAGGTCCTAACTACGGTAATATTACTGCATCTGGTCTTGTTGGTCCTGACCATAAGTACTCACAAGATGAACTTCAAATTATTGAACCATTTGGTGTTAACTGTATGGTTTACCGTCCAAACTTCGGTACATTCATCAATGCTAACCAAACAGCTAAACAAACACCTGTTTCAGCTCTTTCTAAAGTTCATGTTCGTGAATTGGTTATCTACTTACAAGATGAAATTGAAAAGGTTCTTCAACGTTATCAATGGGAATTCAACAACCAACGTACTCGTAATGCTATCCTTGATAAAGCTAATAACATCTGTGAACTTGTAAAAGCTAACGGTGGTCTTCAAGACTATAAGAATATCATGGATGAATCTAACAACACACCAGAAATTATCGATAATGAAATGGCTGTATTGTCTACACATATCGAACCTGGTCGTGGTATGGGTAAGATGGTTCACGAATTACATATCTACAGAACTGGAGAAATGCAAGCTTCTATAAGCGCTCAATAAACATAATAAAAGTAGAGGAAGAAATTCCTCTACTTTATAAAAGTTTATTATTTTTATAAAAGAAATACTAAATATATAATATTATATAGACAATATGGCACAAGAGTTAAATCACTTACCTCATATTAGAAATATGGAAGCTGGTATTAACAAATGGGATCCAGTTCACAAGCAAATATATGAAGTATATTTTGAATTGCCACCTGCATTACAAGAAATTGCACAATTACAATCAGACTCTGGTCTTATTTTAACTCACCAAGTTACTAATGTATCAGGTCTTGATGCACTTCAAAAGACTACAACTGCTGGTGAACAAAAGTTCTATGGTACTACAGTTTCATTCTTGAACCCAACACTTGATACTACTGCTGCTGATATTACAATTACTTACAACATGAACTTACGTAACGTAACAGATAACTACGTTCTTAAGATATTCCGTGCTTGGGAAGATTTGTCATATGATCAACAAACTGGTGCTCGTGGTATTAAGACAGACTATATTTCTGATAAGATTCGTATTGCTGAAGCTAACCGTAACGGTCAAATTTGGAGATCTTATATCTTCCACCATGTAATGCTTACTGCTGTTACTGGTCTTGAAGATTTGGATTATTCTTCAAATGATGCTCGTCAATTGACTACAACATTCCGTTGCGACTTCTGGGATGATGAAATTGCTTAAACTTTTCGATGTAAATTATTTATTTTTACTAAAATATATAGGAGGTACATTATTTGTACTTCCTATTGTTTTTAAATAAAATTATACATAAATCACATGAATCTAATAGATAAAAAATTATATAGTTCTAAAACATTATTTGGTAAGAGAATCTTAATAGAGAGAAATACTAATACAGATAAAATATATTATATAATGAAGTTGGTAAATTCTCAAGAAGAAAACCATAATGTACAATTCTTTGGAGAAAGAAAATACTATTTTTGTATTCCAACTGACAATAGAACTAAATGCTATTGTTATAATAATATATCAGTAATAGATATAGAATGGAATGATAAAGTATATGCAATTTCTGAAGATGAATATCTTGACATATTCAAGAAATTTGTCAAATATGATGGAATGGATAAGAACAATATAGATTTTAATTTTTAAAAGAAACACACAGGTTAACTTTTATTAACTTATTTGAAAGATATTTATAATTGTTAATAAAAGTTAACCTGTGGGCATTCTGTTATTCTTCTCCTTTATCTTGTGATATTTCCCAAGGGTGTTCTACATAATTTGGTTCTTTTGTAGTAATATCTAAACCGAATTCATATTTTAAATCATGTGTCTCTTGGGTATATCCATATTTGTTCATCAAACGATAAGAATCATTAAATGTTTGGAATATTTTCCAAATCTTAGATGGAGAGTCTTCTTTAGGTATTCCACCATTTTTATAATATTCAAAGTCTGCTAATTTCTTGAAATCTTTGAATTGAAGTTCACCATCAGTAATATATTCTGCAGCTTTACCTAATTGTTTAATTCTTCTATTTAATACTAAATTAATATATTCTCGTTTGGTAGCAGAATCATTCATTATTTGTTCAAATTCTGCTGATTTATAATCAGTAAATGGCTTATATTCTTGATTATCTTCATCTGTAATCTTTAATTCATCACCATTCATATAAGATTCTAAGAAAGAATGTCTGATATTTGTAGTAAATAATCTTTGTTCAAAATCTTCTGAGAATTTTTCAATTGCTTTATCATGCAATTTATCATTATTCTTTAATGAACAAATTCTTACAAATTCAAGATATGTAGGCTTATCAATTGGTGTCAATTCTAATGCCTTTACATAATCTACTTCTTTAATTTCTTTTAATTGTTCATCAACTAATTTATGAGTATCATTAGCGGCATCAATAAGCTTATGTATTTGCTCATTAATAGTTAAACCTTCTAATTTTAACTCTTCATTAAACTTCTCATAAAATTTCTTCAATTTTTGTTGTGGATCTACTTTTCTTGCCATATTATCATTTTTCTATTTTTATACAACAATCTCTTGAACATTGATCTTTGTAATAGTCATAAAATTTACACATATTAAATTTACACATATTACTTTCTTCTCTATCAAGATTTTCCATGTTTCAAACCTAATTTATAAAATTCTTCTGCAAATTCTCTATAAACACCAGAATCTAATGTTGAACTACTATCTATATGATAATTCCAACACATTTTTCTAAATTCATTTTCAAATTCTTCTCCCATATAAGTCACTTAACATAGTAAGAAACAAATTTTTTAATTTTCATTTCTATACTTTTTTAACCAATTAGCAATTTTTTTATTATATGATTGAACTAATATTAAAATAGTAAATACAAGTATAAAAAATAAATTTGTAATTGTAACATCACCAAATACTTTCATAGTGATAATATTACTTACAAGCCATGATGACCATATAGTCCAAAATACTAAATCTTTATTGGTTCTTATTAGTTTACCAGGTTTTATTATATTCATATTACTTTTCATCTAAAAGAGCATCTAAATATCTCCATCTTACAATTCCATCCTTGTCACAGAAATAATCATCTGCTTCTTCATCATCCCAACATTCTTCTGTTACGTTCCAATATCTAATTCCAAAGAATCCAACATCTTCAACTAAACAAGGAATTTGTGGATAGTGTTTATTTTCATATTGTCCAAATATTTGAGGATATTCTCCCTTTTCTGTATAATGCCATTTATTATCCATATTAATAATTATATTTATATTTTCATAATACATTTTCCTTTACATCCCCATGTTGCAAAATCCCAATCTTTATCTTTTGGTTGAATATATGCATTACCTGCATGGAACATTTTAATTATACCTTCACAAAGTTGTATTTTTCCTTTACTACCATCTTGTTTAAATACAAATATTACTTCATCTCCTTCTTTTAATTCTTTTCCTTTAAAATCTTTCATAATCAATTAGAATTTAGATTGTAAATATGTTGCTTCATAATCCAAGTTCCATTTGTGTTGGTTGCTTTGGTTCATCGTATTCTGGAAGTTCTCCTCTGTCTCGTAAATAAGTAAGTCTAGAGCAGAACTCTTGTCTTGTAAGTACTGTCTCGGAACTTTTGTTTTTTCCAATAGAATGTTCCAAAGCCGCTCCATTTGTAGCTTGTAAAGCTTTATAGAAGCTTCCATTTTTATAAAGTCTATTGTAGGCTCTATTGAGGAGATTTTGGTATGCTTCTGAATCTCGTTTATATGTTCTTCCATTCCAATATAGTTCTTGTTTTTGATACCACTTCTTTTTCTTTCCTTTAAATTTTGCGGCCTTACCAACTAATGTACATACATATCTTTGCATTTCTATAGATTCAAATTTCAATGCTTGTAAAAATCCTTCCATAGATGCACATTCAACACCATCTATTTCAAACGGATGCGGAGAAAAATTTGATAATGCCGCACTTGGATAACCATTTCCGCTTCCTATATCCATATCTATGAATTATATTTATTTAATTGTATTTCTTTAAATTCTTTAATCTGAGTATAATATTCTTTGAATAACTTAATTTTTTCTGGTGTTTTATTATTATACACAAAATAATGTTGACCGGTATATCTTGGTTCATAATTATTTACTTTTCTATCACATCTACCTCTTAAAGATTTATATTTAATATATTCTTCGGTAGATTTAGTTACATAATGACTTAAATATGCTGTTTGATAATATTCTTTATTTATAAAAATTTGAGTATAATAACTATCACCTTTACCTTCCCTTATCTTTTTTGTAAAATTAAAATTACCTAATACATCACATACTTTAATTTTATATCCTTCTTGAAAATTTCCTAATTCTGGTTCATGTATACTATATAATTGAATAACTTCATTTAAATGCCCACGAATAAAGTATTTAATCCCATTAAAATAACTGAATTTAGTTGGTTTAGTAAATCTTTCTTTTACTGGTTTAGGTTCATAATGTATTTTTCCAGAATCTCCATAATTTTTCCAACAAAACAAAATAGAATCTGTATTTTGAAATATAGATTGATTTAGAAAATCTTTGATATTTGTTTGTTTCTTTATTTCTACAAACTCATCTATATCTATAAAACCTATCCAATCAAATTCTTCTTTTCTATTTTGATATATTTCTGCATAAAAAGTTTGTTGATATCCTAATTTATCATTTAAATTAACAAGTTCTATATATCCACTATCTATATAACTTTGAATAATTGGTTGTAATGGTATTTCATAATTACTATCATTATTATCTCCAATAATTATATGATCTACTCCAATTTTTTTATGCCATTCAATCCATTCTTGAATATATAGTTCTTCCATTTTAGCAATGGCACAAATCCATATTTTATTCATTGAATATTAACATCTAAAAATTTATTTATTATATCATCATTCCAATTTAAATGGTTATATAATCTATTTCCTTCATTATTTGAAAAAAAAGTAAAAAATCCATTCATTTTTTTATTTATAAATGCACCAGGAATTTTCCTTGTTCCATATACAATATTAATCTTATTGTTTTTTAATTTTAATCCATTTGGTAAATTTGTAGATTTAATAATTTTTCCTTCTGATGGGTGTTCTTCAAAATATTTTACTAAAAATGGATTAGTAAGTTTAGTATTTTTATAAACAGATTTATTATATATTCTAACTAATTGTATTTTTATCCCTTTATTAACAATTTCATTATATTTTTCTTCTCCAATAAAATTATTGTCATCTACTGTAAAATGAATAAAAATACCAAAAACATTTTTTTGTATCTCTAAAACTTTATTTATAAAATCATCTAAAGTTCCAAATGGTGCATGATATGCGGCATCAATAACTAATCTATTATTAAAAATTTTATTTAATTCAGTATAATATTCAACTGATCCTGATAAATTAGTTTGTATCTTAATATCATTTATCAAATCGAAATCTATATATTTTACTAAATTCTTATAATATTTTAAATCTACTAATGCCGGTTCACCACCTTGGATATTTAAAAATATTGGTACTTCATATTTAGTTTTAATAGCATTAAATAACATCCCTATATTTTTATTAACAACATCTTGATTTTTATATAAATGTTTTAATCTATCTTTTTTGGTGAATCTCCAACCATTAGGGTTACAATATACACAAGGGAAATTACAATATTCAGCAGCTACTCTATAATTTATAACTATTTTATTCATTATTAATATTATTCCATTATTTTATTATCCAAATATATTAAATTCTCTTTAATAGAATGTTCTTTAAAATATTCTTTAACTTCTTTTAATATATTGTTTCTTTCATCTTTATTCCATTTCTTTGTTACTTTGCATGGCTTATCAATATCATATACACAAGTAATAAACTTTAATTTCTTTTCTTTATTATTTATGCATACCCAATAATAGTCATATCTATCTTCTGATAATCCTATTACATACCAAAATGTACCATCAAGATATTCTTTCCATTGTGATTCATCTTCAAAGAAAAACTTATAACAATTATCTATAATATGATTTGGTACTGGTGAAGCCCATGCTTTAGTATTTATTCTTTCAATAAATTGCTCTTTATTCATAATTTAAATATAATGAATCTTTAACTTGATCTTTATTTTTGAATTCTTTATTAGACTTTGATCTAAGTTTCTTAAATGAACTATGACCCGCATCTACATATTCATGTCTTGTATAAAAATGTGGAATATTAGCTGTTCTATCTTCATCACCAGTTAATCCATCATAAGACAATAACCATTTAACATTTCTATCATTCATATCCATAATGGTTTTCCAAAATAAATCCGTATCAAAACCATTACAAAAATATAAACCACCTGTATTTTCATAAGGTGGATCCATATATACTAAATCACCAGATTTAGCATTACAAATCACTTCATTATAAGATTTATTTATAAATTCTATAGTTCCTCCATTATCTATAAATGAATCAATAACTAATGCCCACGAATCAAATACTGATCTTAATTCTTCAGGTGTTATACCAAATCTACCAGCCACATGAAACGATGCATTAAAATGATTATTCTTTGGGTTATATCTTATAAGTCCATTAAAACAAGTACGAGTAATCCAATAGAAAATCATTGAACGTTCTTGACTATGGTCATTTTTATCTATCAAATCATTATATTTCTGACGCATCTCATAATATAATGTTTGTATTTTTTGAACATCTTCTCTTGTAATATCAGTTCCTTCTATATAATTACATCTTTCTTTTAATTGTTTATGTAAATTACAATAAAAATTATAAAGTTCTTCTCTTGTATCTTTTCCTTTTAAAAGATTCCAAATAGCAATCAAATCATAATTAATATCACTGCATATGATATGATTGCATTTAATTTCTCCTTCATAAATTTTATTTAACAATTCATGTAATACTGATGCTCCTCCTAAGAAACATTCATAATATGTATCAATTTCTCTTGGAAACTGACTTACTATATATGGTGCTTGTTTACGCTTACTACCTGACCATTTGATAAAAGGTGTCTTACTTGTTTTCATCTAATTTTGTAACTTTTTGATTTTCTTCTTTTGTTTTCTTTTCTAATGCCATATTTTGTTTACGAATATTCAATAAACAAATTTCTTCCATGGTTACTCCAAAATCAGTAGCCATATTAGTAATATAATATAAAATATCACCTAAAGAAATAGCCACTTTCATAGAATCTTGCTTATCTATTTGGTGAGTTGGATCATCTAACAATTCTCTTATTTTTTGATTTAATTTTCCAAACTCTTCACCGATACCAAAAGTACAATAAAATGGCCCTATTTCCATAGGGTATTTAGCAAAATTTCTTACTTGAGCTTGATAATCATTAATCTCTAACATATATTAAATATAGTTAATTTATATTTGCACATTTATAATTTTATAAGGGTAATGGTTATCCTCATAAATTTCAATCTTTCTATTACCTTGTAAAAATATTTTATTTGTTAAATATTTGTTATCAAAACAATCTATCATATCAAATAAAGTATATTCTTCTTTAAGATCTGATAATCCTAATCCTCTACCTATAGATTGCATATTGATTACATTAGATTTGAATGATTCTAATAATACACCAAAACATAAATTTGAAAGTGTAATACCGGTTGACATTACTCCATAAGAAGCAATTAATATACAATCATTATTATCTTTAAGTAATTGTTTTATCTCATCTCTTTTCTTAGTGCTAATTGCACCTGTTATAATAACAACATGTCTTTGTGGAAATCTTTTTGTGACTATATCTGTTAAATAATTCAAATATGTAGTATGATGCCCTAATATCAAAGTATTGTTGGTACATATTGGTAAGATTTTATCACAAAGATAATTTATACGGGCTTCCATAAAATGAGTAACATATCTTTCAACAACTAAAGCATTTGAATTTTTAGAATCAGCTATAAATGACTTAAGTTCTTTCAAATATGCATTTAGTTTTTCTTCATACATTAAATCCTTTCTATCAATCGGCCCATTGAATATTTTAGCTTTTATTTCTAATAAACCTTGTGGAATTGTTTTAGCATATTTCAATTGGTGAATAGGATTCTCCAATTCTACTCTTTTTGTCTTGCCTGGTTTTTTTGGATCTGGTTCAGTAACAAAATCAGATACGGCATATTCAGCACAAGTCATATAACATTCTTTAACAAATAACTTGTCTTTATAATGCATCCTAATTTGATTGATACGAACTTTAGAAATATAACCTTGTTCCATCAATTTATAAGGTTTAATAATTTGAATTGTAGCGCCAATCAGTGATTTGAGACAAAAATAATCAATAGTATTTCTTTCTGGAATTGTACCTGTCATACCATAAGCTATCTTTACTTCTTTCATAAATGGTTGACTAATAATAGTCTTCATTTGATCAGCTGTAGCTCTATGTGTTTCATCAACAAATACAATATCATATCCATTAAAGAACTTCGGGTTATATTTTTTGTCTTTTTTATCTAAGAATTTAATAAGAGATTGAAATGTACCAATAGTTAGGTTAGCTGATTCTACTAATTTACCACCAGACCATATACATTCTGTTTTGAAAAATTCTTTATAGTCATTAAAGTCATTGTAACCTTGTTTTACTAAGTCAATAGAAGGAACAATCATAAGCATACGTTTAGCACCTAAATATTCAACACAATATCTAAATACCATGTATGCTATAAGTGTTTTACCGGCACGAGTTGCTAATTCGGAAACTGATTGCCTCCAACAAAGGATTTTATAAGCTGAATCATATTGATAAGGTCTTGGAACTCTTGACATACCCCAACTATCAACAATTGCTTTAAACTCTTCAAATGAATGTTTGATTTTACGTTTAAAAAATTGTTGATGATCCATTAATCCATCAAATTCAACTTTATTATCTCTAAAGAAAAGATATATTTCTTGCCAAAGTCCTATAGAACAATAATATATCTTTTGACCTGTAGGTTGAACATAAGAAAATAAAAAATCTTGTGTGAATGGCTCTTTATTTCCATATGAAGCCAAATAACACATTGGATCAACTAAATTTAAATAATCTGTTAAATTTATATGATCTTTATTTGAAGCTAACCAAAGGTCATCTTCTTGTGTATCAAACTTCAAAAATAAATATCTTTGATCTTCTTCTGAAAATATAAAATGTATCATAATTAAATTCTACCATTACTCCATAATTTAAACAATCCCCAAGGAGTAAATCTTTCCCAACTATTCTGTATTTCGTCTAATTTTCGTTCTTCTCTTTTTATTTCTGATTCCCTTATACTTCTTTTAACATTATGTAGTATATTATGATCCATTAAAAAGTTTTGTCTTATCCTTTCTTCATTTAACCAATGATTATGTTCTTGCTGGTATAAGTTTTGCTCTTCATATAAATGAGCACATAATTTAGAATCGGATTCTATAATAAAATAATCAAAATTAACAGTACAAAAAGATTCATCACTATCATAAGAAGTAAGCATTCCTACTTTTAATTCTAATGATTTTTTCTTTCTATATGTATTTTTATTTTCTTTAACTAATTCATATAATATATAATTAGCCAAATTTCTTTTACAAAAACATTGTCTACCATCTATAGAATTATATAAAGCATCTTTATAAAACATTTCATTCAATTCATATTCATTATTATTATTTTGCCCTATATAAAAATCTATTATACATGTTTGTCCAAATTCGGTACGAATATTTAATTTATCAATTTCAAAATAATGTCCATTTTTTTCATTCAATAACAAGAATGGTCCTTGAAAATACATACTATTTTAACATATTTTTATATAAAATAGAAAAGAGTTGAATTTGTATTCAACTCTTAAAATAACTCTAATTGAGTATTTTCATATTTATATGTGTATAATTGTTTATGTCCTGGTGAATTATTCCAAACATAAAGTCTTTTAAAATATGCTTTACATAAATCCATTGAATGTTTAGTTCCTTGTGATTTACCATCCCATATTGCAATACAAATATCACAATTTTTTATTATATCTTCATTACGTTTGAATCCAGCACTTTTACCATATCTTGCCCAATTAGGTTTAAAAACTATAATTGGTATTCCATATTTATCTGCAAAATCAGCCCCATTACTATCTACTCCTATCGCACCACCAGAAACTATTGTCACATCTTTATATGGAAGCTCTAATTGTTTCCATATATCTTCTAATAATTCTAAATCATTAATATTTCTTGATCCAACTATTGCAATCCTTTGCATTCCTTTAATTCTCTTTCTATTTCATTATAAAACACATCTATAAATTCACCATAAGTGATATCAGACTTAATTAATAATTCATCATTAACTAATATTTTACATTTTCTTTCTATTTCTGATAACACTTCATACCAATCTAGTGGATCATGTAATAATTCTTTAACCATTATAAGATTTTCACCATTATTAACTTTAGAACTAAAAAATGTCTTTTCTAAACCAGATTGTTCTATAATTATATCATCAATTACTTTTTTTAATGTTTCCCTTTTCATATAATTCGATAGCTTTATTAAAAGATATTTTTTGTTTTAATTTATCTTCTACTCTAACATAACCGGAGTTGTCGTTGTAGAACAATAATGAGTAGATGCATTTCTTTGTTTTAAGGTTGTATACCAATTTGAAACAATTTCTTGGAATAAGATGATTATTAAGATCATAATCACAACCACCACAAATGATAAGTAAAGAGTCTTGTCGACTAAATTTCCTAATTTCCCCTTCATATTTTTTCCAAATTCCTCTATTAAGTTTTATAGTTTGAGGTATACAATTTATATAGTAAAATGTTGATTTCAATTTTTGTTTATTATTAGCAAAATCTTCAGCAGGAACTAAATGACCTCTATCATATCCAGATCTTATATAATTAAAATGTGGTAAATTGTTAAATGATTTGAATTGTAAATTAGTTCTCGATTCATTTCCACCACCTTGATATAACTTATAAATTACAAATGAAGAAGTTTGTATAGAAGAAGCATAATAACATTTATAATATTGCATGTCAATTATTTTATCATATTTCTCTATATTTTGAGAAAAACATAATATACAAACAAAAAATAATATTATAGTTATTATTTTCTTTCCCATAATTTTTTTAATACTTGATTTTTTAAATATGTTTTAATTTGTTTCTTTTCATCTACTGATAAATTTATATTATTAGTAGGATTTTTAATTATTTTGTCATAACAACATATAATCTTGTTGACAGATTGTATCTTATAAAAATATTTTTCTTTAGGTCCAGTAGCTCTACCTCTAAATATTTTTTCAACATATTCATCAAACGATTTATAAAAATAATGTACTAATGTCACAGCACCAGGATCTATAATTCTCTCAGAACCGTGGATAACTGATGTTTGAACATTAATAATTTGGTAATTATCTCCTAATTTAATAATTGGTTTATATAATTCTTTATAAATTGGATAATGTAAAGATACTCTTTCAATATTATTTGAATATCTAAATATTGATTTTACCCCTGTAGAATAAGCACCATTATGAATTTTATGAACAGTTTTAGTATAAAGTTCTTTATATGGAAGATTTACTTTATGATATAATGGAAAATTTTCAGAAATTCTATATTCCCATTTAACAAAAATATTATCAGTATCTTTAAATTCTTTTTGATTTAAGAATTCTTCAATATTTGAAAACTTATTTTTCAAATCTAAAAATTCATCACAATCAAAAACACAATACCAATCATAATTATCTTTTTCTTGAAAATAAATGTTAGTATAAAATTTATGTTGAATATCTTCTATACCTTGATAATTGTAATATTGTACTTTACCACTATCAATATATGGTTTTAATACTTTATATTGAACATTATTACCTACATCATTATTATCTCCAAAAAAGATTGTAGTTATTCCTAAATCTATATAATGATCTATAAATTCTAATAAATGTTCTTCTTCATTTTTTCCTACACATAATAATGCTATTTTCATATATGTAAATTTCTATAACCTAAATCCATCAATTCGAAATTATAACGAAATATTTTACGCGTAGGACACATGTGATTGTAATCATAATATTCCATATACATTGGGCAGTAACCAGTATCTTTATGCCTCCACATACAATTATAACACATAGGAAGCTCTCTATTAAGTCCTATGTCGGATTTAGGTTTTAATATTATTTTTTTCTTTTTTGCCATTTTTTAAAAATAAAAATGCATAAACAAATGTTTATGCATTTTCATCAAAAATAATAAATCTTTAAGCTTTTTCTGTATCTTCTACTTTACCAATTGGTGTATTCTTTTGAATTTTATCAATCAAAACATTATGTTTTGAAGCTACATCATAAACTTTTTCAGTAGTCTTTACATAAGCTTCACGAATTGGTTCAAAATACTTATTGATAGCAACTACAGCTGCCCATTCATCATAACCACTAAATGTAGCTTCTCCTAAAGCACGAAGAGTTCCATCAAGCATTGGGTAGGTAACCTTACCAGGATTTTTCTTTTCATCCCAAAAATCATACATTGATACCATTCCAAGAGTAAATTGCCATTGAACTGTTTTCTTATCAAGAATTGTATGAATAGCTTTAGCTACAACAGCATAATTTTCTTTAGGTAAATCAAATTCAGTTTCACTTACTTCTTTATCAATTCCTTCTGCCTCTTTAATTACTTCTTGTTCAAGCGCTTGTAATTCTTCTAATGTTTTTCCTTCAAGTGAAGCTTCAAATTCTTTTAATTGTTTTTGCTTTTCTTGTGGATCTATTACCATAATAAATTAAAAATATATTTTTAACTTTGTCCATTAAAGAACAAATATAAATAAACATAGAACTATTAATGCATAAAATACAATATGTCCTAAAACTTTTTTCCAATATTTAGCAAATAATTTTCTTGAAACAATATCAAAAATCAATAAATAATTATCTGCATTTGCAGGACCAACATGCTTAAATTCTAAATCAATATAATCATAAAGTTTTTCGATTTTAAATAATTCAGCAATCAACATTAATTGTTTATGGGCCCAATATTGTACTTGGTCATTATTATTTGTATTTTCACCATCTAATACAATAACCATGTTATTTATATTGATTTTTCCATTTATATCTATTAAAGGATTAATAACTCCATATAATCTTCCTAACCAATCTGAATCTACATCTATATTCAAATATTTCTTCAAGACTTTTTTAAAAGCATCTGAATAAAAAGTATCACTAACATAATGATAGTCTTTTATATATCGATATGTGTAATAAATTGCTTGGGATAATTTATATGTTAATGTTTGTTCAAATATTTTCTTGAATATGTTCATAGAAAAAATTAAATATTATTTTTAATAAATGCTTAAATATTTTTTAAAAAATAGTTCATTAAAATTGAATTTTTTCAATTATATACTATATTTTTATTGAATAATATATAAAAAATAGAAGGCATAGATAATAAATATTAAAAAATTAAATTTGTATGAAAAAAATTACATCTATTTTAGAATCAAAGGCAAAAAAGATTGATGTGAAGGATAGTGTGTGTTTTCTTAAGAAAGCAGATCTTGAGAAATATCTTGACGTAGCTAAGAATTGTTTGTCTGTTGAATCTAAAGCTATTATTGATTATTTGATTAAGAACAATGATTCTTATATGTCTTTGTCAGAAGATGATGAGAATCCTATTGTTGGATTCTATAATGCTGGTTTAGCAAATGCTTCAGATAAAGATCTTTGGAAGCTCATTGATGCCGTTGTAAAGAGTGGTCGTATTCTTGAAATTCCTACTCTTCAAAATGAAAAAGAATTTAAAGATATAATCAATGGTAATTTACCTGCTGATTATGTTATTCTCCAACTTAATACAGAAAAGGGACGTAATGCTGTTCCTAAGCAATATGATAATCTTATTTATAAAATCATCGGTCAATGGCAAGGTAAGTCTACCTTTGGACAAGATGATTTGAAGAGTATGGCTTATGAAGGTATTGTCTATGCTATGCAAACTTATGGAAAACGTTCTAAGAAAACTAAAGGTGAAGATGTAACAAAACTTACTTTTGGCCAATATGCTGCTTGGTGTATTCGTAACACTATTCTTGAAAATATCAAGCAACTTTCACATGTAGTTCGTATTCCAATTTCACAACAACAAAAAGAAAAGGAATCTACTGGTAAGAACACTAAATCAAATGCTGTATCAGGTGACAAAGTAGTTGGTCATGGTGAAGATGGAAGCAAGACATTATTTGACTTCATGGGAATGACTGATGATACTGGTCGTGGAGTAGATGATGCAGATGTTCGTAAGCTTTGGGATGAAATCTACAAACTTCTTGATGATGAGTTTGATAAGAAGACTATGGATATTTTCTATGCTTTCAATGGTCTTCGTGATTATGAAGGTAAACCAGTTCCTAATAAAGAGCTTGCACAAAAATATGGTTGCAAACCATCACAAATCACTTACTATTGCTATCGTGTAAAAGACTTTATGGCAAAAGATAAGCGTGTTAAAGATCGCCTTATTGAAGTACGTGAATTGATGAATGAATGTCAAGCTGAACGTGATAGAGATGACAATAATGGTCCTATTTATGTTCATGTAACTGAGAAAAATACATTAGACGAAGATTAATGAAAAGATTAAGAAACTATATAGTTGAGTCGGTAGAGAACTACCGACTTAACTCCGTTATAGCAACATATAATGTTCAACCAGAAGAAATAATACTTCAAGCTCCAGAAACTTTCCAAGAATCAGATATTCAACAATATATTGATGATATGTGGTTGAATGCACTTCCATCAGGACAAGATTATTCAGAAAAATTCTTTGGCAAAAACTTTGAAAACATTAATGATGTACATTTTGAATATGATACATTTGAACATATTGATGTAGAACCAAAAGACTATATAGAATGGAATTCTAAATATGATGTCAAGAAAACTAAAGATGATGTCAAATTAGATTATTTCAAAATTAAAAATCTTAAATACATTATTGAATTTGATAGATTTGATATGGTTGGAGTAACTGATGATAATGTTGAAGAACAACTTATTAAGATTTTCAAAGCCACTGAATCAAATGATGAAAATGAATATCCTATTGAAATTGTATTTGATGAAAAAAATATAGAATATAGAAAATGAAAGATATAGTAACATACATTACCGAATCTAATGCAAATCATACAATATTCAATGCTTGTATGGAATTAGATAATAATGAAGATATTTATAAAACCCACTATTGGCCATTGGTCCAAAATCTTGTAAAGAAACATAAATCTGGTGATTTTAATATTGAAAAACTTGAAAAATCTCAAGTTGTATCTAAATTAGCTACTGCCACATTAAAATCTGCCAAAGCTGGAAATTTATCTAGAGAAGATAGAAAACGTCTTTATAAGTTTATCGTTGGTAATCTTCTTAAGTCGATAAGTAATGAAGGTGAAGATTTAACAAAAGAAGAAGAGGATTATATGATTGAATGGGATTATAATAACTCTGATAAATGTGGATGGTAAAAATATAAGTATAATATATGAAAGATATAAAGAATTATATTCTTGAAGCAAAAGGTATTCATTCTAAATGGAAAGATGTTGCTAAGAAACTTTCTAAAGAAGATAAAGAATGGATTAAGAAATATGCAATTGATGAAAAGAATAATCAAATCTACTCTATGGAAGAGCTTGAGCAACGTATGTGGAAAGGAGATTTGAAAGATGAATGGGATTTAATGAATAATTATCTTATTGATCATATTCTTACAAGACAAAATGGTATAACACAAAGAGATGTAATAAATGAATATAGTCTTGCAAAATCAGGCAAGCAATCTATGATCGAAGTTCTTGCTCAAACTATTTATATGATAAATATGCAATTAGATTGATAATATGAAAGATATAGTATCTAAAATCAATGAAGTTAATAAAGATGGATGGATGGGTTCTGCTTTTTCTAACCATGTAAAATTTTCAAATAATGATTATCTTAAATGGAAGAAAGAAATAAAAAATAATAAAAGCATAGTATTTGGAGAACTTAATGGTCATCCTGAACTTGAATTGATTTATTATCTTCCATTTGATAATAAGAAAATAGAGCATATAGGTACATATAATTCTAAAAAAGAAGAATTATTTACTGATGACACAAAAACATTTGGAAATTTTATAAAATGAAAGATATAACAAATTTTATTAATGAAGGGCAATACTCTGAATGGTGGTCAGTAAAATGTAAATCAGAACATCCTACAAAACACCAAACATTTAAGCCAGGTGAAGAATATGAAGCATCAAAGATTAATGATAACTGGTGGTTAATTGATACAGTTGGAGTTAGTAAAGAAGATTTTAGTAAATGCTTCGATAAAATTAAAAAATTGGAAAAATAATGAAAAATATTGATAATTTTATATTAGAAAGATTCCAAAGTAATGGAACAAATAAAGATGCATTTTTCTTGCATGCCGGTGGAACTAGACAATCTGAAGAATTTAAATTTAATGTTGGTGAAAAGGCATTATTGATGGGATATGATACTGATGGTTATCGTATTCAAATTCGTGGTATTGTTGAAATAGCTAAAGTTCTTAAAAATAGTGTTAAAATTAAAGCAGAAGATGATGATTCTACAGAATTTTATAATAGTTTAAAATTTGATAAGACAGGTATTGCTATGGTAAAGACAAATAGTAAATATCGTGGCAAATCAACAAAATATTATGTACTTTATAATAAAGAACTTATTAACGCCCCTAAAGATGGTAAAGATATTCAAGAAATATTAGATAAGGGTAATAGTTCTTGGGGATTCCATTTATCTAGTAATGATGAATGGAAGAAAAAAGACATCAAAAATCTTAAAGAATATCTTAAGGAATTAAAATAAAACAAATAATATATGAAAGATATTACAAAATTTATAAATGAATCAGCCGGTGTAAGAGTTGTAATGCCACCATTTGAATATGCCGTAGTTCTTCAATCATTAAGAGCATATGCAGAAAATGATGCTTCACAAAAAGAGCAAGCTGATTCTGCTATTGAATTTTTAGAAGATTTTAAAAATATCAAATGGGTAGGTAGAAGGAAAATTGACCAAGAGTTTAGACTATTATCTGATAAAGTATCTGTAATTTCTCAAGCATTAGAAGCTTATATGGATGATGAAGATCGTAAAAAGAATCAGAAGAATGGTAGACCAACTGATGACCAATTGAATCAAGTCATAAAGTGGTTTAATGGTTTTTGTTAAATAAACAAATTTAAAAATGTTATCTCTCAATAATTATATATTTGAGTCACGAGAAGTTTCAACCACTTCTAATAAGCAACGTCGTAAAGAGCTTGAGAAGTGGTTGAAACATAAAAACTACGAAGATTATGTAGATACACTTAATAAAATGTTGGAAGATCCAAAATCAGCAGCTTTATTAGAAGATGGTTTTGGTGGAGATTTAGGAGATACACAACTTAGATTTAGTGTACAAAAAATTCCAGTATCTCAATTAATGCCAACACAAAAAGAAATAGATTTGGATAAGTCTCTTAAACATGCTTTAACAAATGAAGAATCACTTAAGAAGACTTTTTCAAATCCTATTGAGATTAATAAACCAATAGTTACTTTTAGAAAGAACTATGTTATAGATGGTCATCACACTTGGTTACAAGCAATAGCTTTGAATCCAAATGGTAAAATATTAGCATTTAATTATGATGGTGATATTTCTCCAATTCAAATGTTAAAAGCTGTTCAAGGAACAATTGCTGCTGTAAAGGCAGATGACAATAATAATAATGGTAAGCTTCCATCAAATAAAGTGGAAGGACCTAATTTCTTTGATGATGACTTTGATAGAAAGAAAATACGCAAATATCTTGAAGATACTTTTGATGATAGTTTAATTGATATATATTGTGAATATATTCCTGAATGTAAAGATAGAAATGACATTATGAAGTATCTTGAAGAAAGACTATTAGATATAAAGGCAAATAATTATCCATTTGAAGCAGCACCTTCAAGAGATGATATGCCACAAGTTTTTAAGGGAGGTACAGATGCTGATGATAAATCTTCAGCACTTCCAGATAAAGAAGGTTCAGCAATGAATAAACTTAAAGATGACAAATTTATGAAGTCAGTTACAAAATGAAAGACATTAAAGAATATATAATAGAAGCAGTTGGTGGGGAAATTGAGTTTCAAGGTCAGAAATTCCAATTAAACCAAATTATAAAAGCTAATGTGCATAATGATATATATCAAGCAACTCGTGTAAAAGAGTTCACTGAAGATATGTGGAAAGACCTTAAGAAACAAGGCTGTACACATTTTATTTGCTTCCCACCTCATTACACAAAACCAGGAAATGAAAAGGTTGATGAGTTTCAAATAAAGATGTTTATTAAAGGAAAGACATCAGGCTTATTTATGCATAATGAAAGATATGCTTTATATGATGTAAAGACTCATGAATGCATTAATAAAGAAATCATGGAAAAGGGTAAAGCTTATAAAGTTATTAGATTTGAATAATATGAAAGACTTAATTAGAACTATAACAGAATCAAAATCTTGTCCTTATTGTAACATAAAAGACAAAGAGATTAATTCACTTGATGGCAAATTGTTGCCTAATTGTAGTGGTGATGATGATTTTAGTGTCATATATAAGGATTATGGCGATCCAAATAGCAAATATCACTTATTAATAAGTACTGGACGTAAAGGTGGAGTATATAGACCTAAATATTGTCCTGAATGTGGTAGAAAATTAGAAGAATAATTTATAAAAACAATAAGAATTTTATGAAAGATATAATAACAACTATAACTGAAGCAAATAAAGACTTTTCAGATTATAAACCAGAAGTAGCTGATCAATTATATGATATTTATTATAATCAAAGATTGAAAAGATTTGTAAATGCTATGATTCATTTTATTGAAGATGGTCATTATGAAAAGACTGGATGGGAATCTGATGAATTGAAGAAACTTCTTCCAAAACTTAAGTCATTAAGGCAAGAACCAAAGGGATTTAAATCAAAATAAATTGTATAAGTATATGAAAGATATTAAAACATACATAAATGAAGCAAAGAAACCAGCACCTAAAAAAGAATATCCTATGAAAAAGAAAGAAACTTATGGAGAATTAGGTGAGAAATGGTTTGATAAATGTAGAAACTTTGCTACAGCTGGAAGTACACAATGGACCAAATATGGCATTAACGACTTTAAAGGATTCTTAGAAGATATGGAAAAGGAATTTGATCCACCTAAAGATAGTACAATTGCAACAAATCGTTGGGAAATGTGTAAAGCGCTTAAGGATGGAAATTTGAAAGAATTTGTCAAAATCGCTGAAGATAAACATATTGATAAGTTTACTTATGGTGCATTTATGTCTGAACATGTGTATGGTTCATATTTCTTAGATACTTATATGCTTCTTAGAACTTATGAATATGTTCTTGATGGCAATTTAATTATTCGTAATGGTATATTAAATGCAATTTGGAGAATTGATGATACTGATAATTGGTATGATAAATTTATTCCTGAAATACATAAATTAGAAAAACAAGTTCCTGGACATAAATAATAAAAATATATTGATAATAAAATGAAAGACATTAAAGAATATATATTAGAATCTCAAGATACTAGTTTTTCTTGCAATATTTCACAAGTAGAAAGTGGCAAACGCAATGATGCTTTCTTATTTAAGAAAATTCAAAAATCATTAGAATCTAAAAAAGATACACATATTTCAGTTGATTGTGGAAAAGCTGGTGTATGCGAAATTGAATTTACTAATTTCAACAATAATGTCTGCGACATAAGTATGAGATTAAAAGATCTTGGAAAATATATGAAATTTTCTAAAGAAGTAGATTCTGAATGGACAGATAATGGTTCTTCGAAAGATTTGTATAATACAATGTTGATAGTATTAAGAAATATACAAAGTAAATTATAATGAAAGATATAGTTAGATTTATAAATGAAGCTAAGCAATCAACACCATCTGTAAATTTCGAAGAATTTAAGGATGAAATTGATGCTTTGAATGAAAAGTTAAAATCTTACACATTTGCAGTATTTGATGATGAAGGTGAACATTTATATGTTCGCGATAAAGATTCAAAGAAATGGTATACAGCATTGCCAGATAAGTTTAGATTAGATCATTGGACACTTAGTGATATGGTTAAAACTGCTCCTAAATTGTGTGATACTCTTTATGTTGCAGTTAAGACATATGAACTTCCAAACCATCAATCAAAAATTAATGGAATAATTAAACATTATGCTCGTCCTGTTTTAACACATCAAGGTATGTTCTTTAATTCAGATAAAGAATGTAAACAATTCATTAAAGCTGTTAAGAATGAGTTAAGACCAGATAATGGAGAAGTTAAGAAGTATAAATTGATTCCAATGACAGTAAAAGCATTTGTAGATTTTCTTAATGCTGAAACTAAAAAAGGTTCATATTATAGCTATGAACATCAAGACACTCAATTTGCAAAATATAATGATTAAAATATGAAAGATATAAATAAATTTATTAACGAAAATGAAATACAATTTCCACATTGGAAAGATGAATATTGGTCTGAAAATCTCATCAATCATTTAGATTCTCTTGATAGAGAAAAGAATGAATTAGCAGAAATAATTGGTTGGTTCATTGTTAAAGCTCTTGGAGAAACTCCAAAATCTACTTATAAAGAATTACGTAAACAAATAGATACCGCATTAGTATAATGAAAGATATAGTTAAATATTTAACTGAAAGCAAGACAGTTGAAAGTTTTTCAAAAGCTACAGTAGCTGCTATTGAACAAAATCTTCTTGGGATGAAGGTTAAGTTTAATATTGAAGGTTGGGATTTCAAAAATTTTAAAGTTTTTGAAAAGGGTAAATATATTATGATGTCCTATACTGCTATTAAAAAGGATAAAAAAACAACTATAGAAGAAAAAGGAGATCAAATATTTGTTAGTTCTGATAGAATAAGTTTTGGTTATTCTGGCCATTCATTAAATTTTACTAATACATATTCATATACTAAAGATAGATATGCTGAATTGATTTCTACTGAATATGATAAAAAGAAAAATTTAACATGTCTCGAATATAAACTTAAATCACATCGTTATGATCGTGGATTTGAATGGTTATCTGGTACAGTTAAAATTTATATCCCATCAGATATTATGAATGCTCAAGAATCATATTCTATTGATTGTAAAGGATATGATAAGTTCATGGAAAAATATTTACCAGCTAAAAAAGAATATCTTAAGGAAATAGACCCAGAAGATTTGAAATTCTGGTCTTCTATGATGGAAAATAATGAGATGTTTATTACTCTTGAACTTGAAACTGGTAAAGGATATGGTGATAATCATCATAGAACTAAAGATTATAATTTCACTTGGAAAGACTATTCTTATAATTGTGATAAGATGTTAGCTGATAAAGATCATGAAGCACAAATTGTAAGAAAATTTATAAGTGGATTACAAGAATTCTTAAAAGAGAAAAAGGATAAAAAACCTGAAAAGGTACATGTTAAAATAAATCAAGAATTAGACTAATGAAAAACATTACTACATTTATAACAGAGGCTGTTAAATTTGATTATTGGAAAGATGTAATTGAATTTCCTGGTTATGAATTAAAAGTACCTAAGAAATATGTTAAACCAGTTCAAACAAAATATTATCAAGAAGAATTTTTAGAGAAATATTTTGGTTGGCTTAATCAATGGCTTGATAAGAATATCAAAAAGGTAATTCAAATAGTAACTAAAGAAAATAAAGATTTTCCAGATGAAATTTCAATTAAATTACCAAGTAAATTAGGTGGTAGTTTACAATTGGACTGGGATTGTGGTTGGACTGATGGAGTACCTCATGGTTCTCTTCGTGATGTTGAATTAAAAGTAAATAATGTTTCTCCATCATCAATGAGTCATAGTGAATTTTATCAAGCTCAAGAAGATTTAGAACATTTTAAATTAAACGAACCAATTAAATTTTAATATATAATAATTATGAAAGATATAACAAAATATTTGTATGAAAGTTCATCACCACAGCCATTTACTAAAAAAATATATAGGGCTAATATTGGTAGATTATCAGATAAAAATGATATAAAATCAAGAATTGGTGATGTTACCACATTAACATATAAAAGCTATTCTAATTCAGGAAAATCATTTACTTTTGGTGAACCACGTGAAGGTTATGGTACAGATTGGGCCTTTGCATTAGAAATTAAAGAAAAGGATAATGATTCTAAGGAAAGTATTGAGAAATTTTTAACTAATTTAAATAAAGATAATAAATTCTATCAATATTTTCTTGATTATGTTCCTGCTGATGATGAAGCTAAAAAAGCTAAAAAAGAATATGAATCTAAAAAATGGACTCTTGAAAGTCTTTTGAAAGCTATTAAAGCAGATAAAGATTTAGTTTCATTAAAGCATGATTATCGAATTGATGATGTATGGCAACAAAAAAGTAAAGATACTAAGATAAAAGCTATATATGTAGATTCATATTGGAGAATATTTATTGAAGATAATAAGATACTTGTTGAACGTGCATCATGGCATACATATGAAGTACCTAATTTACAAAGTTTATATAAAGTATTAAGTGCTGATAGTACAAGTAATTCGGATGAATCAAAAAGACAAGAATATTCAATTGTATATACTAAAAAACGTTAAATAAAATAAAAACTAAATTATGAAACAAATTACAAAATATATAAATGAATCAAATTATGATTCATCTGATTTAGAAAATCTTAAAAAGCAACTTCTTAAAATGAATGGTGGTGATAGGGTTCATGCTGTTTGGGGAGTTCGTGAAAAGTGGACTGATGCAACCCGTAAAGATAGGATGGTTGATTATGCTATTTCTATAGATAAAGAAAAAGGTGATAAATATGTCATTTGTGGTGTAATTGATTTTCCAGCACATGATTTATTCTGGGATGCTTTAAGAGAATCTGGAGTAGAAAAGTGGTATCATTTTAAAGGATGGGCTGTTAGACTTGGATATGAAGATATGATAAAAGTTCTTGATGCTATGCCACAATTCTTTAATAAATATCTTAATAAAAATGGCAAAGGTATTTGGCATTATCTTTCATTTGATAAAAAAGAATGTGAAGAGGAATGCAAGAGACAAATTAGACCACTCACAATTACTTCTTTAGAAGATGAAATAAAAGGAATAGAACAAGGTATTAAAGAACTTGAAGCAAAGAAAGCTCAATTACAAGAACTTAAGAAAGCCCAAGCAGAAGAAGATTTATTCAAATATGTAAATAGTGAAAAATAAATTCTATTTTAAATAAGAAAATAATTTGACAAGATAAATGAAATTTACAAAGAAGACGATTTATGTCAGTCTCTTTGCTATTCTTTATTTAATTGTTGCATTTAGTTCGTTTTTTCATGCATGTGCGTTCTTTGGTTTAGCTAATAATTCTTGGATGTCAATTATATTGGCATTTGCATTCGAGGTAGGTCAAGCGGCAGTATTATTTAGCTTGCTTACATCCCCTAAAGATAGAAGTAGAATAATGCCTTGGGTGCTTATGACAATGTTTACATTAGTACAGGTTATAGGTAATGTTTATAGTTCATATAAATACATTATTCTTAATTCAGTTGAAAATCTTAGATATTTTAAAGAACCAATATTTATTTGGACTGATTTACCTGATGCTCAAGCTAATGTTATAATTGTTTACCTTGTAGGTGCATTGCTTCCTATTGCAGCATTGTTACTTACATCAATGATAACAAATTATTTGACAGACCAATCAGAAGAAAATAATTCTCCTATTTTGTTACCTGAAACAACAGAAAAAGGACCAGAAAATCCACCAATAGAAATTAAAAATAAAGAAGAATTTTTTAAAGTATATGGTGATAAAGATGAACAAGATAATTCATTAGAAGGAGAAGAAGTTGGAGAAGAAGTTGGAGAAGAATTAGATGATGAACAAGAAATAGATAATTTAAACGCAACAATTAACAAGAAAGATGAAGAGATTGATAATTTGAAAAAGGAGTTAGAAAAGTTAAAAAATGATCAAGAAAAAGAAAATTCACAACAAGGGTTGTCCGAATCAAATGTGGAACTCACCAGAACAACAGAAGTACAGAGAACAGATGGAACTGGAGGAGAAATTACAATCACAGAAGATAAATCCAATAATAATGGAGAACAAACAATGGCTCCAACTGAAGATCAAACAAAAACCAAAGATACAACTCCAGAAGATTCAAAACAAGAGGATAATGAAGTACATACAGAATCAAATGAAGGAAATTCTCAAGAAATTCATGAAGAACAAAAAATAGTTGAAGAATCTAAAAAACCTTCACATTTTGTGAATCTTTAATATAAAAGCGGAATGAAATATTTCCGCTTATTTTTTTGTCTTTATTTTTTGAATATTATATAAAAAATACTATATTATATATGTAAATAATAAAAATATTAAATCATGGCATATTTGACAGATTCTTATTTAGAAGGACTTGGTTTTTCACTAAGTTGGTCACAAGAACATAGTTATCATGACCAATATACTAAATATGATAAGGATGTAACAAAAGCAATTATATTAGTAGCCAAAACCGATATTGATAAAAAGAAGGAATATGTTTTTGATGTATGGTTTTGGGGACAGACTTCTCAAGGTGATTATAGAGAAATTGACTCACGCATGTCAATATCCACAACTAAAGAGTTAGATAATGTTTTAAGATATTTAAGTTAAATATGATTACAGTTAGAGAATTTCGTAATTTAATAAATATTGGTCCTGAGGATTTCAAACGTGTATTCAGGAAATGGGAGCACGGAAAGCCTGAAGATTTCATGAAGCGTAATCACTACCCAATGCCAAATTTGGTTAGTGTAAAAATTCAGGAAATTACTTCTCGTTGCAACGATATGGGAGGCAAAATCTACAAGATTGTCATGGAAGATGATTTTGATTATGATTTTGAAATGCTTCCGGATGAGATGATTAAGTTTTTCTGTGAAGGAAAAGATGATAATGATTTGCTAGACTTTGTACTATACACAGAAGATACTCCTGGTCATTACAATCATGTTCCTCTTATATTTTCTGAAGGTGACACAGGTTATAGTGATAAGATTAAACAAATATATATTGACGAAGATGTATAATCATATAAAAAATGCCACCACTCATTTTATAAATGAGTTAAAAGATGAAGAGTTTGAATATGCTGTAACATTTGCTAAAGATTTCATAAAAGATGAATATCTTGGTTATGAGATGAAAAAAGATTTTTTATGGACTCTTGTCAATTTGAATCGACCTCTTTTTATTAAGGCAATGAAAGATGCATGTTTAGAGTTTATAAATAATGTTGATAAACAGGCTGAATTAATGAAATCTAAAGGTTATTAATTTATATTTGTTTTACTTTTAGGGAAGTAGTTGAAAGACTACTTCCCATTTTCTATTTTAAATTAAAAGTATTAAAATAAGTTAATGAAAGAAAGAGCATCAATGAATAGGACAATTACTTTGTCTGAAGATGAAAGATATACTTACCAAGATTATATTTGTCATGAATTTTCATTAAATGAAAATAGTGTTATTCAAGGTGATTTTTGGGAAATAAATGAACAAATACCAGACAAATATGTGGATTTGATTTTATTAGACCCACCTTATAATCTTTCTAAACAATATGGAGAAACACAATTCAAGGCAATGTCTTCTGAAGAGTATTTTAATTATTCATTAGATATTTTTGAAAGATGTTTACGTGTATTAAAAGATGGTGGAACAATGTATATATGTGGTGATTGGAAAACTTCATATATACAACGTAAAGCTTTAGAAGTGTTAGAAAACCAAGATAAATGTGATGTTATAAATCGTATAACTTGGTCACGAGATAAAGGTAGAGGTGCTGCTAATAATTGGAAAAACAATATTGAAGATATTTATATGGTTGTAAAATCAAAAGACCAATATACTTTCAATATTGATGCAGTTAAAATGCGTAAGACTGTATTAGCTCCTTATAAAGATAAAAATGGTAATAATAAAGATTGGCAAGATGATGGTGAAGGAGCTTATAGAATGACACATCCATCTAATGTTTGGTTTGATATTACAGTACCATTTTGGTCAATGTCCGAAAATACTGACCACCCAACACAAAAATCAGAAAAACTTTATGCTAAATTGATTTTAGCTTCTTCTAATAAAGGAGATATAGTTTATGAACCTTTTGCTGGAGTATTTACTGGTTGTGTAACAGCTCAAAAATTAGGTCGTAATTGGTTTGGTGTTGAATATGAAAATGAATATTGTCTTTTAGGTCAAAAACGTTTATGTTTGGCAGAAATAAATCAAACTATTCAGGGATATGAAGAAGGAATCTTTAGAGATAAATAAAATTCAATCAGACATACATTCTATATTAAGAAAATATTTATTTAAACCTAATAATCATTTTATTAGAAATAGTGTTTATCATGATATGTGTAGAATATTAAAAAAATATGATATAAAAGAATATGGATAATAATTGGTATAAAGAACATACTCCATTTTTTATTGAAGTTGAATTTAATAAATTAGATGACCATACACAATTTGCTTTATTAGATGCATCTTTAAATGGTAAAGAAATTTTACCCGGATTAAAAGTTAATAAATGTTATAATCAAATTACAGATGCCGATACAATATTGACTTCTGAAATGAATGAAGATTTTGCAAAGCTTATAGAGTGTTTTAATAACTTCCAAAATAAATGGCAGCAGAAATTACAAGATCATAAAGTGGATCAAACAGTCAAAGTTGAAGGTGGAACATCTACATTAAGTGATAAAGAAAAGGATAGATATGAAAAAAGACAAGAGGATTTCAAAAAGAATAATATGGAATCTGAATGGGTGGAGATGAATGGAAAATCCAATACTTTTCCTGACATGATATTTTAATTTTGAACATACTATATTAATTTAATACATTTAACAACAATTTAACAGAAATTTAATTTAATTAAAATCTCTTCTTAGGGATATCCGAAAGGATTTACACAAATATATTTTTTATTTAATATGATATTAGATAGAACCTGGAATAAAAAGGAACAAAAACTAATTATCTCTTATATTGATAAATTAGGTAATAGACAATTTTATCAAAAATATCTCCATCATATAAAATCTTATGAGTATGCCAAAGATGGTGAATTTGAAACATGGGATGGCAAACGTTGTAATAAGATTTTTAAAGATACATTAGATTATACTCCAACAGAATTTGAGTTGTTGGAATATATGTATGAACTTCCACAAGATTTAAATAAAGCATTACATGCACAAAACTTCCCAAAAGTTTATTCATTCGATATTGAGACCGAGGTCAGTAGAGATTTTCCTGACCCAAATAAAGCTGAACAAAAGGTAACAGCTATATCTTTAGTTGGACCAGATTTGTCATGTATTGTTTATGGTTTACATAAATTAAATGAATCACAAATTCAATTATTTAGACAAAGATATTTAGATTGGTTAAGTGAAAATGAATTTGCAACTTCACTAATCAAGAACAATAATTGGAAGCCAAAAGTATTATATCAGTATTTTGCAACTGAAGAAGAAATGCTTACCCATTTCTTTACAATCATTATTCCTAAAGTAGCAATTCTTTCTGGTTGGAACTCATACGGATTCGATATGTTGTATCTTACAAATAGAATAACTAAGTTATTTGGTAAGAATATAGCTATGAACATGATTCGTAAATCATCTCCAACTGGTGAAATAAAGAAATATCAATGGGAAAATATGGCTGGTGATAGACAATTCTTCTTTGGACCTGCTCATACAATTCTTATTGACTATATGAAGATTGTTGAGAAATATGAATATGGTTACAGACCTTATGAGTCATATTCTTTGGATTGGGTAGGTGGACATACAGTCAATGCTCATAAAATTAAATATGAAGGTTCATTGCAACAATTATATGAGCGAGACCCAGAATGGTATTATTTCTATAACGCAATTGATAGTGCAATTACAGAATTAATTCACTATAAAGTTAAAGCTCTTGAATCTCCATGTGCAGTGTCATCAGTAACACTTGTACCATTACAAGCATCTATGGGTCAGGTGGCATTAGGAACAGCTAATGTATTTGAAGAGTTTTATTCACAAGGCAAGAAAGTTGTATGGGATTATGATGCAATCGAAAGAACTAAAGTACCTTATGAAGGAGCATTCTGTGGTTGTGTACCTGGTCGTTATGAATTTAGTGTATGTGATGACTTTGCATCACTTTATCCTTCTCAAGTAAGAACTTGTAATCTTTCATTTGAGAACTTATATGAAAAGAAAGTTGGACCAGATAGTTTAGGAAGATATACTGTTGTTAGATGGTCAGAGGCTGAACTTGAAGAGTTTAGAAAAGATCCAAATTATTTTGTTACAGTTATGGGAAATGTGTATAAGAATGATAAAGACTACACATTCCGTATTGTACAAGCAAAACTTAAAGCTAATCGTGATAAGTTCAAATATACAGGACAAAGAATTGATTCTGAACTTCTTGTAGAAATTGATTATCTTATCGATAAATCTAATAAGCATCAATCATTAAGTCAAGATATTGTTGATTTGCTTAAGGAGAAATTCAATAAGACTTATGATGATTTGGTAACAATGTCTACTGAAGAACTTAAAGCATTCAGAGTTGAAGTTGAAGATTTAAGACATGAATTTACACTTCTTGAACTTGGTATGAAATTGCTTGGTAATGGTCTTTATGGTTGTTGTGCTAATAGATTCTTCTATTTCTATAACATGGCTTTGGCTGGTGATATTACAGGTGAATGTCGTAATCTTACAAAGACTATGTGGCATAATCTTGAATATTTCTTCCATGAGACATTGTGGGGAAGAAAAGATTTGTGGCAAAAGTTTAATTTTGAACTTGATGAAAGTAAGCATGATTGGTATAGAACACAACCAACATCAGTATATTCTGACACTGATTCTGTTTATACAACTTATGGTACATTATTCAAATGTATGACTAAACCATATCAAGAATTATATAAAGACAAGAAAGCAAAAGTTGATTGGATTTTGAAATTTAACAAAGAATTCTTGGATGGTCAGAATAATCAATGGTGTCGTGATATATATGAACCAAGACATGGTAAGAATGTACATGAATTTGAGTTAGAGACTGTATCTTATGCACAAATTTGTATTAAGAAAAAGAAATATCTTAAAGGATATGCATTTGTTAAAGGTAAGTATTATGATACACCAAAAGTATCAGGAACCGGTATTGAATTGGTTAAGTCTACAACTCCTAAACTTTGTAGAACTATATTGACTGATCTCATGAATAGTCTTATGTTTGAATATGATGAAGATAAAAAAACTGAATATTACATGATGTTCAATCATAAATTATCTGAATATAGGAAACAATTCTATCAAGCACCTATTGAAGATATTTCACAATCTATTGGTGTTGGTGATTATAATAAATATGTCATTGATGATAAAGATGTATTAGAATTAGGAAAACAATGCCCAGTATCTGTTCAGGCTATTGCACGATTTAATTATCTTGCACATAAGAATAATGAAGATAATAAAATGCAATACTCAGGTAAGATTAAATATTATAATATTATGATAGGTAATAATAGTGGATATTTTGGATTCCCAGCTGGTGAATTACCATCATGGGCACCACCTATTTCAAAAATAACTCAATGGCAAAAGACTATTATTGACCCAATAAATAGATTCTTGGAAGTAATGGGTATTCCTAAAGTCAATGCTGGTACATCACAACAATTGTCATTATTTTAATTGAGAATAAAATAAATATTATTATTAAATAACAGTAATTAAATTACTAAAAATATATTCGAATATAAATAATGAAAATTACAAAAGAAATTTTAGAATCTACAGTTAAAGAAATTGCTAAAAAAGCTCTTCCAGCAGTAGTTGACGAAAATTTTAATATTGAAGAAAAGGAACCTTATGAATTATATAATGCTATCGTAGGTACAGTTTTTGATGCAGCTGGTTATAATAAGGTTGCTACAGAAGCTCCAGAATATTTGTATAGTCATATTCCTGGTGGATCAAAAATGGTAGGTGAACCTAAGTCTGCTGATATCACAGGTGATGAAAAGGTAGATGATAAAGATGTAACTGCTATTGAAGAACTTTTAAATAAGGAAAATCCAACTATAGAAGACATTAAGACTGGTGATGTAACTGGTGACTTTAAGTTAGATACACATGATAAAAAACGTATCGAAAAAGAAGCTGAACACCAAAAGAAATCAGAAGTAGATGTTGAAGAAGTAGAACCAACTACAGAACCTACAGAACCAACAGAACCAACTGTAGAGCCAACAGAACCTGCAAAACCAGTAGAACCAACAACTGAAGAGCCTTATACACCTGATTTGAATAATCTTGAAGATGCCGAAGATGCTGTAGCAGCTATTTCCGATGCAATTAAAAATGGTGGAATGACAGCTGAAACAGATCCTGGAATGGATTTGAATAAAGATGGAGTAATTGATGACAAAGATTTGAAAATTGCTCAAGATGCTGTTGAAAACTTAAAAGGTTAAATCATTCAAAATAATATTGAATAAGAGTAGGAAATATTTCCTACTCTTTTTCTATTTTAAATAAAATTAATATTTATTAAATTGTTCCCAGGATTTGTAACTGCATATAAAGATGATAAAGGATATATTCATTTGTATTTTTTCCCAGGATTAGATAATCGTGGGAAGCCTATATATAGGGACATTGATCTTAAGCATCTTAATATCAAATATGATTTTAAGAAAAATATAGACAATTCGATAGATTACAAATTTTATAACAAGAATATTATCAAATTACATTGTAAATTATTATTAAACTCAACAGAAGAAGAATTTTATCAAGTTATTGAAATATGACATCAGAAATAGTATTTTGGGATAAGACAAAGGGAGATAAATGGCTTAAGACTATTTATTGTATATGTGATGGGTATCCTGAAAATGTTTGGCAAGACATAAAACAAGCTATCAAAGAATTACAAAATGATACATATCACGAAGGTAAAACATTAACATTTAAAGATTTAGTAGAACGAATGTTATGTTTTGATGATTATAGAGTAAATCCTGTAGATATAAGATCTGATGAAATTATTAATGTATATTATTGCGAATCGTTTATAAAAATAGAAAATGATAATTTTACAGATACTTATATAACTAAAAAGGATTATAATGGTAATTGTATAGATGATTTTGTTTTTAGAGGAGTTCAATCAAGAATAGATGTAATAAATGAATATATACATGATATTCAACAAAGAGTAGAAGAAAGAACAAGTACTAATGAATATCACCAAACCAGTTGTTATGAAAAGGATTTTTTACAAATATTTTTGATTCAAAAGAATGCCCAAAAAATAGTCGATAATTGTAAAAAGCAATTAGAACTAATAAGTGAAAAATATACTAAATTAGATTAATGGCTGGTATTAAAACTAATATAATAGGTGAGCAAACTAAAGAAGGAAATTTTATAAGAACTTTACAACTAGGTGGAAAAGAATATTCAATTAAAGATCAAGTTGTTACAAATAGAGTTGATATTTTAGAAGAAAAAATAGAAAGAATAGATGCAGCTTTACAAGTATTAAATAATACAGTATCTAAATTATTGGAAGCAAAAATTAAGGACAAGGTATAGTAATTTATACCTTGTTTTTTATTTTTAAATAAATTATCTTTAGTTGATAATGGATAACAATATGATAAATACAATAGTTATAAATAATCAAGAATATTCCGTTAATGATTCAGAATTAAGAGATATAGTTCATCAAATCATGAAAACTATTGTAAATAACAACAATACTTTATCATCATATATAAATGATTTGAATAATAGATTAAGTGTAATAGAAGAAAGACTTGGTATAACTAATGAATCCCAAGAATAAATTCTTTTATTTAGAATTATTTTTAAATAAAAATAACTAAACTATAATATGGATGAATTGAAATTATATTTGTCTCAGTTGGAGATTGATGGTCAACTTTATGACTTGAAAGATGCAGAAGCAAGAACTTCTATTGCCGAATTAACCCAAGTAGTTGAAGAGAATGAACGTGTTACAGCAGCTTCTTTGAATGATCTTGAAGAACGTAAAGCTGAAAAGACTGATATACCTACTAAAGTTAGTGAACTTCAAAATGATGTTCCTTATGCTACTAAAGCACAATTAGATGCTTTATCAGAAGAATTAAGTAGTGTTGATGCTGATTTCTTATCAGAATTACAAAAAATAGTAGATGAACTTGAAGGTACAGATTCTGAAGCTGCTAATGCTTGGACTACTTTAGTAGATAAGGTTAAAGGTTTAACTATTGATGGTCAAAGTGTTACTGTTAAACAATATGTAGATGCAGCTATTGCCGCTATTCCTTCTACTGATTTATCTGCTATTGAAGCTGCTATTCAAGCTTTACAAACTAATAAAGTAAATAAAGCAGATATTGAAGAAACTTCTATCTCACAAGATACTTTCACTGTTGTTAATGAGAAACTTGTTATTACAACAGCTAATGTAAATGTATTAAAAAATAAAGTAGCCGCTGGTGCTTAATTAAATGAATGTCCCATCTAGTCATATAACATTAAATAAAAAGCTTTATGATATTGAAAATTTCAAACAGTATCATAACTTTTATACATTAATGCAAAATGACCAGAAAACATACAAAAGAGTGTATAATGTAGAAGAAAAAGATTTAATTATCAATAGATTTGTAAGATATGAAACATTAGTAATTTATAAAGATGTTAGAAGTGATGTTAAACCAAGTTTTATTGTATTAGGAATTAAAAAGAATATTAAACCTATATTTGGTCATTTTGCTACAAACAAAAATTACTTTATTTATACAGATGTAAACAAAATTACTTACAAACCATTATACAATATACAATATCTTAAAAACCCATTAGAAAATTTAATTAAACCAATTAATAGCACATATTATAAATTTACTGATATAGAAGATTTAAAACAATATTATTTAATCATTAAAAACGAAGAATTAGAGAAATACAAAGAAAACATCAAAGAAAATTTAGAACATATTATCACAGAAGATTTATTCAACAAGACTTTATATATTTATGAACATGAAAAAATACAATCTTTTATCAATTCAGATTTTCTAAGAATTTATTTGTATGGAAAAGAAATAACATTATAGGAGTAACATAAGTTACTCCTTTTTTTATTTTAAATTTCTATTTATTAAATACTATTTTATTTTATGAATAGTAAAAAATTTATAGAAAAATATTGTTTAATCAAAACTAAAAATGGTAAGATTAAACATATAAAATTAAAAGATTATCAAATTAAATTTATTGAATGGTATGAAGAAACGAAAAGAAAGACAGGAAACTTGCCGTTCTGTTGCCAAGGCTATAGGAGTAGAACATATTCCTTCATTTGAGAGTGGTGTTAAATGGGCAGATTTTAATCCTGATTGGAGAGAAGATACTCCTAAGAAAGAAGAAAATCAATATGGTCTTCCTAAATTATATCTTTGCCAGATTTTAACATTAGATATGACTTTCGGATATCGTTATTCATATCGTGTTGGTTTTATTAATAACGAAGGAAAATGGAATATTGAAAATACATTAACTCATGTAATGAGATATTTAGAAATATTTTGTGATGAAACTATGGATCAATTAGTTCAAAAGGATATTCCAAGGTTTGAAAAATCTGAAGAGGAAGAAAAAGAAGAAACTGATGATGAAGAAATAATTTGGTATAATAAAGAAGGAAGAGTTTATAAAAAAGCAGCATAAATATGTGGGATAAAGTAAAAGAAACATTTAGCATTATGACAAATGTTAAAGTTAAACAAGATTGGAGTACTCTTGAAAAGGATGATAAATTATTTTTGATGATCCCATATACAGAAGATGGAATTATCAAATATGAATTTCAAGAGAGTCATGTTATTAATGTTCATCATTATGATTGGTGTACAAATATCAGGTTTAAGTATACTGATAGAGATATAAATAAGCGTCGTAGGGTTGAATTTTGTGTTAATAAAACAAAATATGGACAAACATATTTAGCTAATGACAAAAAGACAGGTTGGGCAAGAGAAACTCAAATTCAATTTGGTGATATGATAGTAACTTATATTAATCCTGAGTTACTTAATAATGCTTATACTGAACTTATACAAAATAAAATTTCAGAACAAGAAGCTTTAATTGAATCACAAAAAGAATATTTAGATAAATTAAAATCTATCCAATATAATAAAGTAGTATGATAGTTTTTAAAAAAGGAAATTTGTTTGATAGTGAATGTCAAACATTAGTTAATACTGTAAATAGAAATGGAGTAATGGGAAAGGGTATTGCATTACAATTTAAACAACAATATCCTGAAATGTTTGATGAATATAAATTAGCATGTAAAAGAAAACAAATATATCAAGGAGGTGACTTATGGCCATATGATTATGTAGATATGTTTAAGCCTCGTAAAATATTATGTTTTGCAACAAAAGAAGATTGGTGGAATCCTTCTAAATTAGTTTGGATTGAAAGAGGATTAAAAACATTTACATATGCATATTATTCATTAGGTATTACTTCTATTGCTTGGCCAAAATTAGGATGCACTAATGGTAAATTAAATTGGGAAAAAGATGTTAAGCCACTTATGTTTAAATATTTAAACCCATTAGATATAATTTGTGAAATTTATGAGTAATTGGAAATTATTAGTAGGTGAAGATGGCCATATATGTTGGTGGTCAGGAATGCAAAGATATATGGATAAATATAATTTGCATTGGGAGGATAATTATGAATTTGAAGATACATTGATATATTCTGGATATTCAAGAGGAACATCTTCTTGTACAGTTCAATTTAAATCAACTAAAGACAATAAAGAATATACTATGTTCATGAAAGAATTAGATGATTGTATATTTAATTTAATTGAAGGAGAATTAACAGGAAGATTTACATTTGTCAAAAGAGGAGAAAACTATGGTATAAAATATTTAGGATAAAAATAGTGATTCTAATTGTTAAAAATGTTAAAATTTTCTTAAAAAATTAAATAAAAATTAAAATTTTATATAATTAGATATCTATTTTTTTAATATTACGTTTAGAAATTCCAATACCTTATTAGGTATAATAAATAAATGGAATTGAATATAACGTGAGTAGACAGTTTAAACTTAGTAAAACCTCCTTAGAAAAAATCAATAAATATGTTAATAATACAGATTTAGAAGAAGATAACGCAGACATACTTATGAGTCAAATTGTATATGACTCAAAGATGATTAAAGATTGTTCTGAAAAATCTATTGTTGATTTTTATTTAGAAACATGTCATGAATTAAGAAAAGAAAATCCCCAAGTTGTTTTTAATGATGAGTTTATGGAAAACTTGAAAATGAAAGTTCGCCATAAATTAGTTCAAAAATATGTTTCTAACAAACAATTTGATAATACAATAGATATATATTTTAATGAAGTTAAGAAAGAATATATATTGCACCCACAAGGAGAATCAGAAGATGTAGAATTTTGTGAAGAAAATAGAGATTTATTTATAAAGAATAATCTTAAATTAGCTATTGAATGTGCAAAACGATATCGTAATTTAGGATTAGAATTCGAAGATTTGATTCAAATAGGTAATGTGGGTTTATTAAAAGCTTTTGATAAATTTGATAGTGAAAGATCTAATTTGAAAGTTTCAATTGTTAAAGATATTAAATCATATGCAGGTAATATATTCAATTATGAAGAAGCTAAAAATTTAATAGTAAGAAATTTCAAATATACAAAACTTTTAGATTCTACTATCAAAAAAATTCCAGAAGAAGGATTCCATTCAAAAAATGAATTTTTAGAATGGACACAGAAAAACATAAAAAATGCTTCTTTTAGTTCAATTTCTTTCTTTTGGATTAAAGCATATATTATCAATGAGTTAAGTCAGTATGGTAAAATAATTAAACAACCAAAAACTAAGAATAAAGATGACGAAGAAGAATCAACAATCAATATTATAAGATTGGATTCAATTAATCCTCATACTGATGATAATTATCATGATAACCAAATTTCAGAAATAGCTAATGATGAATTTATAATGGAAGACGAAGCCATTGAGAATATGGAACGTCAAAATGTATTTAAAGAAACAGTCAATAAAGTTCTTTATAAATTAAATCCATTAGATAGAAGAATAATTAAAAAGAAATATGGAATTGATTTACCTTTCCCTATGTCGATTCAAGAAATAGCAGAAAATGAAGGTATATCAACTAATAAAGTAAAATATTCTTTAACGAGTTCAGCAAAGATAATTGCAAATAATATTAATGCTAAAGATAAAGAAATGATAATTGAATTGTTAAAATAAAATAAATATTATGAAAACAAAATTAGATGAATTTGTAGATTGGCTTATAAAAGAATACCAAACTAAAACTATTGATTTAATTACATATCACCCAGAAGAGATTTCAGAAATGTTATATGATTCATTAAAAGAAACAGTATTATCAAAAATGAAGCCAAAAGAGATAAATACTATTGAAGATTTAGCTAAATTACTTAATGGTAATAATTATGGTGAGGAATTAAAAAATCCATACAATATCAATGTTGAAGAGCTTTGCAAGAAAAATAAATGGGTAGTATTATTTCCTTATTCTGATGATAATCTTGAAGCCCGTGGTTATATAGATGATGAAATTAGTGCTTATGATGGTGTTGATGCTATTATATATAAAAAAGGAGATTTTTATCCAGAAGATTTAGATGAAGAAACATTTAAAAGAGCTTCACAAAATATGATACATGGAATTTCTGATAGTTTAATTTTTGATGCAGAAGTAGAAGATGGTCATATAGGAATTAAAGCACAATGGGATTCAGCCGACAAACCATATACTTGGTATTTAGATGTTAAATCAGATAAAAAATATATAGATAATAAACCAATAGTTGCTTATTTTGATTTAGTTGATGAAGACGATGAAGAAGATCATACATGGGCTAGATGTTGTATAATAGATTGTAGTGAAATATAAGAATAAACAAGGAATTGTTACTTCTAAATATAAATGGAAATAGTTCAATCTTTATAAGGTTGAACTATTTTTGATCTTTAACTATATTATATAAGAATTTAAATAATATATTATAAATGGCAAAAAATATAGAACAGAAATATCAACAACTTTCTGAAACTGAGCATATTCTCAAAAGACCTGGAATGTGGATTGGGTCTATTAAAGATGAGGAACGTGAAGTTTTTGTATATGATGTTGATAATGAAAAGATGGTAATTAAGACTGTAACTTATTCACCAGCAATGCTTAAACTTTTTGATGAGGTTTTATCAAATTCGTGCGATGAGTATCGTCGTAAAGACAATATGGGTCTTAATGAAGTATTAGTAATTATTGATAAAACTAAAGGAACAATTCAAGTTACAGATAATGGTGGTATTCCTGTAGTTAAGCATAAAGAAGCAAAAATGTATGTTCCTGAATTTATTTTTGGACAACTTCGTACTTCTTCCAATTATGATGATACCGAAGATAGAAATGTCATTGGAACTAATGGTGTAGGATCATCAATTACAAATATTTTCTCAAAGAAATTTACTGTTACAACTTGTGATAAGAAAAATTTAATTACGATTTGTTGGGAAAATAATATGTCTAAGAAACATGTTAGTGAACCAGTAAAGAGTAAAAGTCATTATACAACTGTTAATTTTGAAATTGATTTTGATAGATTTGATCAAAAAGAAAAGGGCTTCACATATGATTTTGTAGATATTGTTCTCAAAAGATGTATTGATGCCGCAGCTGCTAATTTTGGATTAACAGTTAAATATGAATATAGAGAGAATGATGAAGTTCTTCAAAAGTCTACTTGGAAATTCAAGAATTTTGAAGAATATATGGATCTATATTCTGACTATTATGATAAAAGTACAGTTATCAAATATAAAGATGATAAGAAACAAATTTGGGTATGCCCTGATAGTACAATCGATATTGCTTTTGTAAATGGTGCAGAATGTTCTAAAGGTACACATATTAAAGCAGTTCGAACTCCTATTGGACATACTATTGCTGAAGTACTTAAGAAAAAACATAAGATTGATGTAACTAATAAAGCAATTGATGGTAAATATGGTATATTTGGAATATTTGATATTTCAAATCCATCATATAATTCTCAGACAAAAGAAGAATTGACAACTTCACAAGAGAATTTCTATAAGAATGGTGATGAATTTATTATACCAGAAGATTTTCTTAAGAAATGTGGCAAATCAGAAATTGTAGCATTAGTTGTAGATTGGTATAATAAAAAACAAGAAGCTGAAGATAGTAAGACATTAAGAAAACTTAATAGAGATGCTTCTAAGGGTCTCAAACGTTCAAATAAGTATGTTCCATGTAATTCACGTAGAAAATCAGAACGTCAGCTTTGGATATATGAGGGAGATTCAGCCGCTCGTGGTTTTAGAACAGCAAGAGATCCACAAATTCAAGCAGCTTACATGATGAGAGGTGTTCCACCAAATTGTATAGATATGTCTCCATTGCAAATTATGAAGAATGATGTCTTTAATGATTTGATCAGTGTGATTGGTCTTAAGTTTGGTAGTGATTTTGATATCAATGACATTAACTTTGGTAAGATAGTTATATCAACTGATGCCGATGTTGATGGTGATAGAATTTGTGCATTACTATTACTATTTTTCTCTAATAACTGGCCAGAGCTTATTGAAAAGAATATTGTATGTCGAAGTATTTCACCAATCATTATTGCGAAGAAAAATAAAGATTCTAAAAAATTCTATACAATAGAAGAGTTTGATAAGGAAGTTAACAAATTAAAATCTTGGCAAATAAAATATTGTAAAGGTCTATCAGGTCTTGATGCAAAAGAAACTAAAGAAATGATGAGAGAACCAATTTTCCATTATTTCACTAAAGATAATCAAGCAGATCATTTCTTCAAGAAGTGGTTTGGTAATGATGCAGATGTTAGAAAAGATTTGATGGTAGGAGTATAATTATGGCAAAAGAGACAATAGTAAAAAGAACAATATCGGATTTCTTAAATAAAGAATATCTTAATTTTAGTTTATATACTGTAGCTGAACGAGCTATTCCAAGTATATGTGATGGATTCAAACCCGGTGCCCGTAAGATAGTACATGCAAGTTGTGTTGGATCTCTTAAGAATGGTAGTACAAATAAACTTATATCACTTGTTGGTGATACAATGAAAATATCACAATATGCTCATGGTGATAGTTCATTGATTGGAACGATTTGTACATTATCCAAGTCATTTTATAATAATTTTAATCCTATTGAGATTGAAGGTCAGGGAGGTAATCTTCGTGATCCAGATGCTGGTGCTCCTCGTTATCTTTATATTAGACATTCTAAATACATGAATCTTATATATAAAACTGATTATGATTTATTAGATTATGTATTTGAAGAAGGTGATTATGTAGAGCCTAAGCAATATTATCCTATTATACCAACTGTTATTTGTAATTTGGCTATGGGTATTGCTAATGGATATTCTTTTCATAGTATGGCATATAACCCAATAGATGTTATTGATGCTTGTGTTGAATTACTTAAATCTAAGAAAGAGATTGATAAATTCAAAACTATTATTAGACCATATATTCGTGGTATTAAACCTTCTAATTTCAGGTTTGAGAATGGTGAATGGTATAATTATGGTGAATGGAAAACAAATCAATCTAAAGATTTGTTGATAGTTACTGATTTACCATGTGATACAACTTATGTAGATTTTGAAAAAATCCTTAATAAACTTTGTGATAATGAATATATCAAAGATTATAAAGACAAGTCAGAAGATGGTAATGTTCATTATGAAATAACATTTCCTAAAGGACAATTAGCGAAGATTATGAAGCGTGAATCTGGTGATGCTAAATTGGCTGCTAAATTCAAGTTAGTTAAAGCATTACCACAAGATTTGCTTTGGTTATTAAATGAGAATAATAAACTTAAATATTATCAAGATAAATATGCTGTTATTAAATATTTTGTTAATTGGAGATTAACTATTTATGAACAGCGTAAGAAAAAACTAGTAAAGATTCTTAATGAGAGACTTAAGAAGAATGATGAGTTAATTAGATTTATAGAATTAGTATGTAAAGGCAAGCTTAAGATTAGAAATAGATCTAAAGTTGATATTAAAGTAGATATGGATGGGTATAAACTTCCAATGGAACTTATATCTACACCAATGTCTAAGGTAACTATTGAAGAGCGTGATGAATTACTAAAGCAAAATGAGGATATTCGTAAGGAATTAGAATATATCAAGAATACATCAGAAAAGCAGATGTATCTTGATGATTTGAATAATTTAAGAAAAGAAATTGAAAAAGACTTTAAATAATATGATAAAAGAAGTAGAAGATAATTCATTGGATTCTCCGAGATTAACTAAATTACAAGAATATCTTGATAATTGGATAGAATGTTTTGAACATGATATAGAAAATGAAGGAGGAATTGATTTGTTTTTAGTAGCTTATGATAATAAATATAAGCATGCTATGAAATGTGCTTTAACAAGTAAAAATGAACCTATTCATGATTTATTTAGGGCATTCAATAAAGGACTTGGTACATTAAAAGATAATTTATCAAAGGATATGTTTAATGGATTATGTTCTTATTTAGCGAATGTTTTAGCTACTTATCCAGAAATTGAGAGGCAATTCAATGAGAATGTACAACGAATGAAAAAGAAAATAGAAGATGAATCTAGATAATATTTATAAAGTATTTGAAAACTTTAATTCGCATACTGATGACTATTTAGGAGCTATTTATATAAATGTATTTCATAATTTTCCAAGAGCATATAGGGTATATTATGATACAAATGGTGATTTAACATATCAAGATGCTATAGAAAGTTTTCAAGAAGCTCGTAAGAATATCAAAAAGAAAATTGATTCTCGTAAATTATTGCAAAATATATTAAGGGATCATAAGAAATGGAATCCTGAAGTTCATTATGGGCAAAGTAGACCAGATCATTTTCTTTATGGATCAAAAATATTTGCTTATTCTCCTCATGAATATTTAATACTTGGTGATTACTATAAATATGAAGCTAGTAGTAATAACCATCATTATAATTTCTTGATGAATATCACTTTATCAGAAGATGGTGATATGGCAAATTATTATGAAGAAATATTTTGCCAAGAAGAAGATATTAAATTTATTTTTGACCATTTAAAAGGATATTTTGAAGGTTCTACAAAAGAAGAAAAAGTTGATTTTGGTATAGCCGCTATAGACCCATCTAATAGTATTTATACAACATGGTATGATTATAAAGCTATAGATGTGGATATTGATAAAAATTATAATGATGATTTTAAACCTGTTTATAATAAACTTTGTCATATTATAGAAGAAGAGGATAAACCTGGTCTTGTTTTATTTTATGGTGAACCTGGTACTGGTAAATCTACTATTCTTAAGCATTTAATATCAAAATATCCAGAAAAAGATTTTGTATTTATTGATGACCAATTATTAATGCATGCTTCACCAGAAAAGTTATTATCTTATTTTCTTGAATCTCAAAATACTATATTTATATTAGAAGATTGTGAAAAGGCATTAACATCAAGAGATAAAGGATATAACCCAGTTATGTCTACTTTACTTAATCTTACAGATGGTATTATTGCGGATGTATTAGGAATTAAACTTATATGTACATTTAATACTAATCTTAATAATATTGATAAAGCTTTGTTACGTAAAGGTCGTTTGTCACTTAAATATGAGTTCAAGAAATTAGATGCTGAAAAAGCATCAAAATTATTGGGAGCTATTCAAACTACTCCTTTATCTTTAGCTGATATTTACTACTATAAAGAAGAGAATGATTTTTCAAAAAAGATAGAACGTAAAATAGGATTTTAATTAATTATGAGTACAACATTAAATTTTCATAGACCCTCAGAAGAAATGAAAAGGACTATTCTTAAGAGGGTATCTACCAATATAGGTAATGAATATGATAGATTCTTGGCATCTAATTTCCAACATGGTATTTGTGTATTAAGAGATAAAAATGTATATGAAAGAATATTTAGAGATATTTGGCATAATACTATTAAATTAAATACAAAATATGAAGCAATAGAATATCATAAATATTATGATAGAGGATCTACACAATATCTTCTTTTTATAAACAATAACTATAATGAAGATGATGGTATTTGTTTAGGTCCTGAAAAATTTAATTCATTATTTCGTTCTATTAGAGAAGTTGGAATTAGTGTAAAACTTTATGACGATAAGAATAAAGATTCTATCCCATATAATAAAGAAAATATGGAAGGTATGACCCAAGATGGAATTGCTAAATTAAGAGGAGTTTTTAAAAGTAAATTTCCAGCTGATTCGTATAGAAAAGAATTTGGTGAATGCCATTTGGATAAAAAAACATTTTTGAACCCAATAACTCAATATAAAACAATATTTGATTATTTTATAACTATTCATCCAGATACAGCATATTTTTATGAATGTTATGAAAATATAGATAAATGTGAAAAGTATCTTGTTTATATTAAAGAAACACAAAATACAAATTTCGATTATTTCACAATGATTGTTTTATCTAAAATGGAATTTGAATATACTTTTGAAAGGGCTTCTAAAAAACAAGTTGATGATAAGTTCTCTTCAGTTGCCCAACCTAAAATCATAATGCCACTTCAAAGTTATTCTATCGCAAATTCAAAAGGTAAAGTTAGACCTCTTAAACCACTTTCATGTATTGATAATAAAGGATTTAGTGTATTATTGGGTCAGGATAAAACATTTAATTATGAAATCAAACAAGACAATTATGGTAATAAATTGTTTATTTATTTCACTGAAGATAGATGGGTAGAATGGTCAGTAACTCCAGATATTAAAGATAAATTTGAATTCTTTGCAGAATTAGAAAGTTGGGAAGAAATAGAAGAAGAAATTGATAAAGTTGCAGAAGAACATGGATTAGTTGAAAAATCTATTTGGGATATACCAACTAATATTTATCGTTAAAATAATACTACAAACTCAAGATGGCTCATATTTGACCCTATGTCAATGATCTTTCCTGAGTTTGTTTTGACTTTAATAAGATATTCATTATTTTGACCTATATTAATTCCTAAAACTCGACCTTTAACATCGAAATTAGGAAAGAATTCACAATCTGATTTGAATCTAGCTTTATGCCCTATAAGTATTTTACAAAGCTTTTCATATGTATAGGTTTTAATTGATTCCATTTTAATACTATATTAAATTCATATTATAGTTAAAAATAATTTTTTATGTCAAACAATACAGAGAAAAAAGAAGAACAAGCACCAAGATGTTCATTTTGTGGAAAAGAGTTAAAAGATAATTTAATAATTATTGGTAATAATACATTAGCTTGTCCTGAATGTATAGAATTGGCCCATAGAACAATTCAAGACCAAAAAGATATTGTTAACCATACAATACTTAAAGAAATTCCTAAACCAAAAGAGATTAAAGAATTTTTAGACCAATACATTATAGGTCAAGATAGAGTTAAGGAACGTGTTGCTGTAGCAGTTTATAATCATTATAAAAGAATTAATTGTAATGTTACTGATGATGTAGAACTTGAAAAATCAAATATTCTTGTATGTGGTCCTACTGGTTCAGGTAAAACACTTATTGCTAAGACAGTAGCCAGATTACTTAATGTTCCATTCTGTATTGGTGATGCAACAGTTTTGACAGAATCAGGTTATGTTGGTGAAGATGTAGAATCTCTTATTTCTAATCTTTATCAAGCTGCTGATTATGATGTAGAGAAAACAGAAAGAGGAATTATATTTGTTGATGAGATAGATAAGATTGCCCGTAAAGGAGATAATGCATCTATAACAAGAGATGTATCTGGTGAAGGTGTACAACAAGGTATGCTTAAACTTCTTGAAGGTTCAATTGTATCTATTCCACCTAAAGGTGGCCGTAAGCACCCTGATACTCCACTTGTAAAGATTAATACTAAGAATATATTGTTTATTTGTGGTGGTGCATTTGTTGGTCTTGAGAAAAAGGTAGCTCAACGTTGTAATAGGAAAGTAATTGGATTCAATTCAGAAACAAATCTTAAAGCAAAAGATGAAGATTACATGAAACAATTAAGCCCACTTGATTTGAAGTCATTTGGTCTTATTCCAGAAATAATTGGACGTCTTCCTGTTATTACTTATACAGATGAGCTTGATAAAGAAGCTATGCTTAGGATTTTGAAAGAGCCAAAGAATTCACTTATTAAACAATATAAGAAGATATTTGAACTTGATGGTGTAGAGCTTGAATTTACTGATGAAGCTCTTGAATATGTAGTTGATAGAACTATTGAAAATAAAATTGGTGCTCGTGGTCTTCGTGGTACTATGGAAAATGTGATGAATAAAGCAATGTTTGAATCACCATCTTCTGATATAAAGAAGATTGTAGTAGATTTAGATTATGTAAAACAATATATAGATTAAATTATGGCATTCGTAGATTGGTCCAAAGTTGAAGAAGTAGATCACGCAAAACCTTACAAGACTTTTAATGATTTGGAAGATGGTGACACTATTTATATAGTAGACTTCAAACAAATGGAAATTAGAGAATTAAAAATTTCTAATTACAAGAAAAAAGATAGAAGTGATTATAAATCTAAAAATCTTACTGAAGTTGAATTTAAAGTAAATGAATCATATAATACTAAAAATAAAAGCAATAATTATTATATCGGTGATAGTTATGTAAGAATATCTGATGGGAATCAATATTTTAGTAATGCTTATGTTGATTACACAGAAGTTTATTACTCCACAGATTCACGCATTGCAAATATGATATTAAAATTATTACAATATAGAAACTCATATCAATGGAGTTGCCTTACTGGTATATTTGGCAATCCTATGGGTCAATATGCACATAAACAAATAAAATTATGTTAAAATATGAAAGTAGCTATTTGTTATTTAACTAATGTTAAAAAAGATCAAGCGGTAGCTGAAGGAATTAAAGAATCATTAGAGAATGTTGTGGTTAATAATCCAGATAATGTTCATACTTATGATCTTTATACATTAATAAATGTAGATAAACCTAAGAAAAAAAACAAGAAAAATACTTATTCTTTTACTTGGGATGAATTAAGAGAAAAATATAATCATGTAAATAGAGTATTTTATAGAGATTATATGGGTGTTTGCCACCTCCCATTATTCTATCTTCAAGAAAAACAACCTAATTATGATTATTATATTTTCTATGAAGATGATTTATATTTCACTGGATTTAACTTTAATGTGAATCCATTTGAAGGTTATATTATGAATGATTATGATGTAGCATTTATTTATGGTCGTTCTTATAATCCTGAATGGTTTTGGGTAAGTAAATTTGAATATAGCTTGCCAGAAGGTTGGGTTGGTTTTGAAGGTTTGTTAAATTGTTATGTGATTTCAAACCAAGCTTTAAAAGACTTAAAAGAATTTTGTTGTGATGGTAGATGGCATGGTCACCATGAACTCATGGTTAATTCATTCTTTAAAAACCAACCAGACAAATATCGAATTACATCATTAAATAGGATATATAAATCACGAATTTTCTTAGATGTAAATGATTTGATTTTATATTTTATGAAGCAAGAAGATATCGGAAATACTTTTATACATCCTATCAAAACATTTGATATGTTAATGAATATTAAATCGGCACATCCTGAGAATAACTGAGACACACAGGTTCATTCAATTATAATTTTTTAATATCTTATCAGCCTAGGAATTTTTGTGAATTCCTGGGCATTTTTATTTAACAAAAATTTTTATATATAATTTGAAAAATTAAAAATTGTTTCTATATTGTATATGTAAAACAAATAAATATAAAATGAAACAAGTTTACGATCCAGAGCAACAGAGAATTAGGAATATGCAGAAGTTATATGCTTCACAGAGACAGAAGACATTTAATTATTCTCTTGATGATTTTGACATCATTGGTGGAAATTGGCAGCATAAGGATTGGGGAGTGTGGATGAAAGGTGATCCTAATGGAGATTATTCAAAGACTAAGAAAATAGTTGAGAAATATATTAAGGAATGCAAAAAGCCTTATGGGCAGCGTGATCTTTCACAGTTTCATTTAGTAAGTGATTAAATATAATTTATAAATTAGAATTATGGAAAATTTAGGTACGGCAAGTCTTGTAGAAGTTAGACGTTGGTTTAATGAGGCCAAAACGATGAAAATCGTTCCTGATACAGAGATTCCTGTCGATGTGGTATGTGATGAAGATCCATTGCATCGTGAATGGTTTAGTATTCAAGGACTTGAAAATTCTGGTGATTCACTTCGTATTGTAGTAAAAAGATGCAAATAATGAATAAACTTAAAGCAATTTGGCGAATATTAGATTCTGATCATTTTTATTTGTTGACGGCAAATAATAACTTGCAAATCACAGAAACACATAGTGATACTGATCAATATACCCTTTCAACATTCTTGCATTTAGAGTGGATGTCACATTATAAAGGAGTATTTTTGTCAAAACCTGGTAATGAAGAATATGTATGAAGAGATTTGTAAATGGAATTAAAGAACATTGTTGGGTAGATTTTTGCCAAGACTGGATAGAACGCCGTGATGATAAAAAAGCCAATAAAGATAGTAATTATGGATCTCCTCTTTGTGAATATGGTAAACATATAGAATTTTATAATTGTTGGGGTGGATCTACTATTCATCTAAGGGCAGAATCAATTTCTCCTAATGAGTTATTTGAGATTCGTTTACTTTGTGCAGATAAAAAAGGAAGTAATTATCCAATTGTAGCATTGGTTGATTTTGGTGATTGTGAAAAAATTTATGAATTTGATTGCGATGGAAATTCATCTAATGGGTTGATGAAACTTCATTATGAATCAACATATTTTGAACCTGGCGATTATGTTGTAACTACTCAAGATACTATTGGAATTTATGCCAATCATTGGTATATGTTTGTATCTATTGAAAAGGATGGTAAAGAGCATTTAGATTTGTGTGGAAGTGGTCAATATGTTAGATTGGCTAATGAAGAGGAGAAAAACCTTATAGATGAAATGCTTTGGGTAAATAACAAGAAATGGAATAACGAAACAAAACAATTAGAAAATGTATAAGCTTGGTGAATTTGATGTTTTAGAAATTATTGATAAGGCTGTAGCTTTTGGAGTAAATGCTCTTCAAGGCACACAGAATGCAATGGCTCTCCAAATAGCGTCATTTTGGCTTGAAGGATATATTGAAGGTAGAAAGGATGAAATTACTGAAGATGATATTAAGTCACTTCAGGCAACGATGAAAAACTATTTCTTTATTTGATTATGACTAAGAAGGAACAAATACTGAATAATATCAGAATAGCTATTCAATTAGCTGGTGATGGAGGACCTTCACCATTTAGAGATAAGGAATATGATGAAATGTTTGCGTTATTAGATAAGGTTGAAAAGAATAAAGATATATGAGTAGAGATGAAATTGTAGATGCATTACAAGATGATAAATTAGTTGATTATATTCAGCCTTGGTTATTGAAATATATTGTGGATTTTGTAATATTAAATTATAATGAAGACAAATAAGATAGCACTTTTACTTTCAGGTGGAGTTGATTCATCGGTGGCTTTACATATGCTTTGTAGTGCTGGTGAGAAGCCTGATTGTTTTTATATACATATAGGTCCTGATAAGGATGATACATATAGTTGTACATCTGATGAAGATGTAGAGATGTGCCAAGCTGTAACAAAGCGTTATGGTGTTAATTTTGAGATTGTAGATTTGCATAAGGAGTATTGGGATAATGTTGTAAAATACACTATGGAGACTATCAAGAAGGGATATACTCCAAATCCTGATGTTATGTGCAATACTCTTATTAAGTTTGGGGCATTCTATAAGAAAATTGGGAAGAATTATGATTATATTGCAACTGGTCATTATGCTACTCGTGTAGGTTATGGAGATCCTGAGAATCCTGAGTGGTGGATTTGCCCAGCTAAGGATCCAGTAAAGGATCAAGTGGATTTTATTGCAAATATCAATACATTTTTTGTTCCTGTTCATAAGTTGATATTTCCTGTTGGTAATCTTATGAAGGATGAGGTTCGTAAGATTGCAGAGGAGAATCATCTTATAAATGCAAAGCGAAAGGATTCACAAGGTATTTGTTTCTTAGGAAAGATTAATTACAATGATTATATTGAGCAGTATCTTGGTCGTAAGGAAGGAGATATTGTTGATGTAGATACTTGTGAGGTATTAGGAAAGCATCAAGGATATTGGTTCCACACAATTGGACAACGTAAGGGGTTAGGTCTTTCAGGTGGTCCTTGGTATGTAGTTGGAAAGGATGTTAAGCAAAATATTGTTTATGTTTCTAAGGATATAAATCGTAATGCTTCTAAGGAGTTTATGATAGGTAATATCAATTGGTTAACTCGTAATTTAATTAATGATTACAAGAACTTGCACGATATTGATAGTGAGATCATATGTAATATTTCTTTTAAGATACGTCATACTCCACAGGTTTTTTCTGGGAAGCTTAAGTATATTGATGATACACAAAAGCTTGTGATTGAGGCAGATGAGCCTATTTCAGTAGCTCCAGGTCAATTCTGCATTCTTTATGATGACACTTATTCTCATTGTTATGGTTGTGGTGAAATTTTAATTTAATAAAATTTAATTATGGATATAGTTTTATATATTATTTTAGGTTTAATTGTTTGTACATTATGTTGTTATTTGGAAAATAAATTTTTCCATAAAAACAATTTTGATAATTATCCAGTAGATATTATACTTGATAAAAATAATCAATTAAATATGGTAATTGCTGGAATACTGCGGCCTATTTATTTCTTTAAAAGATATGATGGTGAATTAGCCGGAAAATCAACGTATCAACCTATTATATGTAAAGATGAAGAAACATTTTTATATTATAAAAGTATTTTCAAGACATGTAAAGATGTTTGGGATTGGGAAAAACAGGAATTTGAAAAATATAAAACTTTTGTAGAAGTGTATATTAAAAAGAATTCTTAGAATTTGAATATTCTAAGAATTTTTCTATATTATATATGTAAAATAAATTAAATATATGAAGATTAGATTTACATTCTGGGAAATTTCTTTCAATGGCCAAGTTCTTAATCGCACTTTTACTTTCAAAGGTGCTAAGAAGTGGATGAAGAAGTGGATGGAAGAGAATTTGAATAAACATTATAAAGTTCTTGATCCAGAAACAAATACATTGGTTGATTCAGAGAAAGTTATTTATAATGGCTTTGATAAAGTTCAAATTAGAGAATGTATTGTTAATGATGAACGTAAAAGCCCAGAAATGATTGTAAGTTACACATATTATCATACAGAAAACGATTAAAGATATGACAAATAATTTTGACGCAATTCGAAAATATGTAGCAGAGCTTGGTATTCCTCAGGAATATGATACTCGTTGTGACCTTTATTTTGATATTCAATTGATTCGTCGTGGTAAGGATCACCCAGGTCTACCAGCAGCTAATTATACATTCAAGACATATTATATTGATTGTCTGGATAATTTTGACAAGTATAAGGATGAGATTGTCAAGTGTTGTGAGATGTTTGGGCTTCGTGCTTATGTAGCTGTTAATGTTAAGTCTAAATATAAAGCCTGTCTTGAAACAATTCAGAAGTATGCATACAATCTTACAAATGGTGAATCTCGTAAGCCTTGGCGAGTATTTGCTTCAGTTTGCGGTGGCCAAGATGGTGAGGAAAAACGTTGGGTTGTAGATTGTGATGATTGTGATAATCTTGAGGAATATTTGCAAAAAATAACTTTATCTATTCGTGAGTGTGAAAGCTCTTATGATGACCCAATTGTAATGACTATTCCTACTCGTTCTGGTTATCATATTATAACTCATCCTTTTAATATTAATAGATTTAAGAAAATTTGTGATGCTAAAAGCATTACTCCACCAGAAATTAAAAAGAATCATATAACATTGCTTTATGAGAATATCACTAAATGATTTATATAGGGAAATTAAATATCCTTATGAAGAATTAACTGATTTAGAACGAAGTCGTATTGAAGATTTTAGAGGTCTTCATATGGCTGATTATTCAGAAATATATGTTTATTATACAACCGCTAATACATTAGGATGTGGGTACCATATTATTGTTTCATTATTACCAGTAGATGACGAAGATGATTATGTTCTAGATTTTGGGCCCACCGCTACGGAAATTACTGATATTGATAATTTAATTGAGAACTTTTAATATGAATATATTTAAGTTAGAAAGAATCCTTAATCATCAACATGAGTTGCATTTTAATGTACCTTATGATGATGATCAAGCTTCATTATGGGCTACAGAACGTAAATTAGATAAGGCCTGTGAAGAAACTGAAGAATGGGAAAGGAAATATCATGAATTAGAAGAGAAATTCAAGAATTTCTTTGATATACCAAAGCAAAATGAACTTGGAGAAAAATTCCCATGGGTTGGATATGTAGATATCGATGGAACAATTTACAAGTGTAAAGAATGTGAACATGAGACTATAATTAGAAATATTGTCTGGGATAATTTTAAAGAAGAATATCTAAAATGTCCTGCTCATTTTTATGACCATAAGCCACAAGGTACATTCCAAGAAGAATATTTTGCAATGAAATATCTTGGTTTTGTTAAAGTATCGGCTTTTGAAAATGCTCCTACAAAACGTATAGTTTTCTTTTATGATAAACTTACTTGGAAACAATCAAATGTAATATATCCGCGATAATATGATTTATAGAATAAAAAAATATACCACAGATGAATTAAAATCTGAATGGGAAAATTGTACTAAAAAACCTAAAATTATTCATAAAGAATGGTACCAAGCTTCACGTAAAGGAAGAATATTTGGTTTTTGGCATACATTAGGCCATGAATATAGTTGGGATGATTTAGTTACATATAAAGCTGATACTTTGGAAGATATGGAGAAATATATTGAAATGTATCATAAATGTAATTATGGTGATTCATGTAAATATGAAATAATCAAAGATGTCAAAATTTAATAAAGAAAAATAAAAAGAATAAAGATGAATAAAGATAAGAAAATGCAAATTGCAAAAATGACAGCTCGCCGTATATTAGAAGCTTTGTCAAATGAAGATTGCTTTGATGGATTTGTTACAAGATTCTTCACACGTACAAAATGCATCAATTATCTTCAGAAACAAATAAATGAATATTTTAAGCATAACACCAAATTAGATAATTGGAACAAAGATAGTTGGTTCGATATTTTTGATGATAATGAACTTATAGATGCTATTGTTTGGTACATGCAAGAATTTAATTTGGCTAAAGAAATAGAGGAAGAGAATGAAAATAATAAACATTGAATTCAACATACTAATGGGTCTGCCTGGTAGTGGTAAAACTTATTGGGCAGAACATAATTATCCTATTTCAAATTTTTGCAATCATAATGGTAGGATGATTGTTAGTCTTGATAAATATAAAGATTCCAAGGGTGATTTCATTTGGGAGGCATTAGATGAAGAATTCAAAAATTATATGAATGATTTTTCTATTCTTTATGGAAAGAATAAAATTGATGTTTGTATAGATGGGCCAATTACCACATATAATCATCTCGAAAAAGTTGTAGATGATATTATATCTTATATGGATTTATATTGTAGGTGGAGAGGTCCAAAAATAGATTATCAACTTTCATTTGTAATTCATCAATGGGATGAAAATAGAGAATATTGTTTGTATAATGATAGACGTCGCAATAGAGAAGTAAAAGCTGGTGCTTCTATTGCATTATTTGAATATACTCTTATAGATACTAATTTCATAAAAATGCTTCGAAAGCATATTGAGAATATTAGTTTGAAGGATGGTAATAAAATAAGATTAAAAACAATTAAAAGAATTTCACATATGGTAAAAAAGACAACTACATTTGAACAAATATTTGAACCAGCATGTGACAACCAAGTTGGACATGGTGATGACCCACAGGGAATGTATTTATATTCTGAAAGTTGGTCATTAGGTGGTGAATGGGGTGATTGTTGGGGTTCACATGGAAATGTATCTGGTGAGGATCCTAAGGAATTTATTGAACTTGATGATTTTCTTGAAAGTGTAGCACCAAACATATCTTTTCTTCAATATAAGAAGATAAAGAACCATTGTGTTGAGGTGAAGAATTGGCATGTATCTGATTATTATAGTTCTGGTACTGATGAAGCATGTTGGAGATGCGATATGAAAAAACTTTATGATATGCTTAAAGAAATGAATTTAATTGAAGATTAATATGAGTTGGGAAGGTGATTGTGATAATGCTTTTGGTTTTGGTATAATTTCTAAAGAAGAAAATAATATGAATGATAAAAAGTATTTTAGTGCCCAAGAAGCAAGGGAAATTTCTGATGCCGTTAAAGGACAACAAATGAAAGATGAGCTTGATTGGATTTATGAAAAGATCGATAAAGCTAGATTTGATGGCAAACATGAAATCAAATTTTCAAATAAAACTTTAATGAAAGCAACAAATGAATTTCTTAAAGCTAAAGGTTTTAAAATTAGTCATTTTTCGGGAACTCAATGGGATCCATGTGATGACACAACAATTTCTTGGTAAATTATGAGTTATACAGAATTTCACAAAGGTAAAATTAAAATAGTAGCTCGCGGAGATGAAGCTATTAAAAAGTATATTAAAGACAATAATCTTGAAGAAAGAATTAGTCTTTATATAGATAAAGATACTAATGAAATTACAGATTTGGAAGATACAGAATCATTTAATGGTGATAAATGGGATCATGAATATCACATGCTAACATATAGAAGATATATGAAAGATGTTGATAAAAATATCGAAGATTCTGATAGATATAAACGTAATCCTAATGCCGAACATCTTCTTATTAAATATCTTGAACACGAACATTTTGAATTAGGAGAAGAAGACATAGATATTCATTCTCGTATATCAAAAGATGAATTTGAATTCGCGATATCATTCTATAATGGAGGATGTTGTGAACAGGAAATTTATGAAGATATCATAAATGAATTTGATTTGGATGCAGAATATGAAAATGATTATGAAATGGTTAAGATAACTCCTCGTGAGTCATATATGATTCTTGATTGTTTTCAATATGTATTAATGCATATGAATATTGAAAAACTTGATTATCTTTTTTGTAATTATTCAAAAGAAGAGATTGCTAAATTAGGTCAACGTTTTGGTGATATTAATCTTAAAAATCAGTGGTAAAATTATGATTGAACGTGTTGAAGAGCGAGTAAGAAATATGGTCAGCTCTTTTTATAATATAGCTCAGATATTAAAAAATCTTGATAACAAGAAAGTTCATGAATATCTTTTAGAACATGCTAAAGATATTTCAGAAACAATGTATTGTTCTATTGATTATCTGATAGATTTAGGAAAAGTTATGGATGAAAATCTACCAGATGGTTTTGATATTAATGAACATTTAGATAAATCAAAATACCATAAATTATGAAAGCATCAGAATTAATTGCAAAATTAGCTGATATGATCACTTTACATGGTGATTGTAATGTTCTAGGTTGGGATAATGAACATATAGCTTATAAAGATTTTATTTCATTATATTATACTAATGAAAATGAATATGATGAACAATTATGGTCTTTAGATTCATATAAAGAGAATTTTAAAAAGATAGCTAATAATATAGTGATAAATTATTGATATAATGCAATTTTAGAAAAATTAATATAATTTTTAATATTATTTGAAATTTGATAAATATTTTCTATATTATATTTGTAAATAGAATAACAAATAAAATCAAATAATATGAACGATTATCGTTGGATTACCCTTACCTCAAGAAACATTGATTGTTCAACTATTACAGTTGAGGAGTTTGTTTCAGCAATGTTTGCTGATTTTCTCGAAGCTCAGGATAAATATAATGAGCTTTATATTCCTGAATGGGAAGCTCGTAAGGTGAAGAATTTTGAAAACCATATAGCTTCGGTTCGTAAGCATTCAACTAAGGTTGCTGAAAAGAAGTGGAAAACGGAGAAGAAGCGTAATGCTTATATTGAATCAGAAGTTAAGAAAGCCCGTAAGGAATATAAGATTGATTCTTTTTATTATGACCTTTCATTCTTTGATTTTAAGGTTAATCCGGGTGAGATGGGTCTTTCTGATAATTGTTGTATTTCTTATAAGGAGTTAACTCCGGCTAAGCTTCGTCGTTGTTATGAGACGATTAAAGATAACAAATATTTTAAGAAAGCAACAGGTTGGAAGCTTACTTATGAAGCAAGTAATAATTCATATCAGGTTTCTTTCCGACCGCAGATTAAGTTAATCGTTGATGAGGAGACCGAAAATCAGATGACAAATGACGAGAAGTGTTTGGCAGAATCTGTTCATAAGTTCTATGAAAATTGTGATTATTATGGAGATTAAAATATGAATTATTATATAGCATATAAAGATAATAATGGTAAAGACTTTAATGGTCAACCATGGATTATACCAGAAGATGGTTATGATGATTTAAATTTTGCAAAAAGAATTACTAATGATTTAATCAATCGTGGGTTTGTTGATGTAACTTTATTTGGTTGTAATGAACCATTAGATGAAGAGGTAGATTGGCAATTTGTTGAAGAAAATAAAATAATAGAATAATTATGAATGATATAAGTCCCGTTATTTATTTCCAATATCACCCAGATGCTACTCTTAAAGAGTATTTGGAATATGTAGCATCAAAAGAAAAGGAAAAGAAAGATGCTGAACTTGAAAGGCATAATAAATGTATAGAATGGTATAAAGCTCTTGAAGGGAGATATTTTCTTATTTGTTTCCATTCTAATTCATATATGGCAGTTAAAGTAACTAAGTGGCCAGATACTGAATTCAAGAACTCATATACTTGTTATAATATTGGGTTGAATCCTAATCATATTTGTAAGGAAGAAAATAGGGATGTAAATAGATATTGGTTTAAGAATCCTTATGAAAAACCTTATTTTGGACAAAATGAAGGTTCATGTAAAGAGATTTCGGAAGAGAAATATAATGAAATCGCTGAGAAATGTGCTCAAATTGAAGAGATAACAAATTCTATTAATGTAAGAAATATATGAAGAATAAGCAATTTATTTATACTGAAAAGGATGCCGAAAAAATGTTCTTTACAAGTGACACCCATTTTTGTCACGAGAATATTATCAAATATTGTAAACGTCCATTTAAGGATGTTATAGAAAATGATGAAGAGATAATTCGTCGTTGGAATGAAAAGGTTCCTGAAGACGGTATTGTATTTCATCTTGGCGATGTTGCATTTGGAGATCCTGAGCGTGTTGATAATATTCTTGAACGTCTTAATGGTACAATTTATCTTGTAATTGGTAATCATGACTGGAGACGAATTGTAAATCAACATAAATGGAGATTTGAATTAATGACTCAGCAAATCAATATGAAGATTGGTAAACGTCACGTTATTTTGAATCACTATCCTTTCTTGGCATTTTCTGGTGCATGGCGTGGAGTAGATGCAACATATCAATTGTTTGGACATGTACATACATCTCCTTATACTGATGAAGGTCTTGACCAAGCACGAATGAAGATGTTGTTTACTTCACAATATGATGTAGGTGTTGATAATAATGACTTTACACCAGTATCTTGGGAAGAAGTTGACCAAATTATAAATAATCAAATGATGAGTTTAGGAATGTGTCGTAATGAATTATAATAACAAATATCAAGAACCATGTACTTGGCATGAAGCGCATTGCTATGATTTTAATTCTCCACGTATGAGATATGATGATGTTGATGCATATCTTAAGGTTTTTTATAAAGTATTTGGAGATAGAGATGAATTACATCCTGGAGAATTTAAACAATCAGAAGAGTATTTCAATAAACTATATAAGAGAGAAATAAGAAAAAGCAAAATATTTAGATATTTCGGTTTCAAATAATTTTAATATTATTTGAATTTTTTAAATATTATACTATATTTATATTGTAATTAAAATGGTATAATATGAAGACAATTCTTATCAATCTTGTAAATTCTTCAAAAGTACTTAATACGTTTATTAATCTCAAGTCTCGTTGGGAAGACGAAAAAAATTACGAAAACTTTGATGATTATGCCAAGGTAATGATACAGGCAATCGAAAAAGAAACAAAGAAGGATATTAAACTTATTAAAGGTACGAAACGACCATTTGGAGTAAGTTTTGAAATTGAAGGATTGAAATTTAACCTTTTTCTTAAGACAAATGGTCATTCTGCATGGCTGGCTTGTAAAAAAATATAAACCGAAAGAAAATTGGAGTAAATTAGAATAATTAATAACAACTTAAAATATATAAAAAATGAAATTCGTACTTGGAATCAAACCAACTATTATCACTGGGTGGGGAACAACATTTAATGCTAAAGCAAGAGTTAGAGATTCTATTCGTGGATGTTTTTGTATTTCTTCACAGTTTGGTTCTGCTTATACCGATGCTTTAGGTAGAGATGCTAAATATGTATATGGCTACAATATTGAGGTGTTTAAGCGTGGAAAGTATCGTAAAGATAAGCATTATGTGATTTATAGATATACATTCCCTATTGAGATGTTCAAACTTTTGAATGTTGAGATTAAACAGGGAACTCGAACATTTAAAATTACACCTAAGAAGTAATAGACAAATCAAAGAAGGATAATTTAAATGAGTACTATTAGAAAAGATTTTAAACATGGTGATATGTATATAACTACAAGCCACCGTCAAGTATTCCACATGGGTATTTGTGGTGGAGTTGCGGGTATATTTACTGGTGGGTATTTTGATAGAGATTTAACTATTGAAGAAGCTATTGAAATACATACAATTAATATGCAACATGATTATCCTAGGATGAACATTACAAAGGAAATGGTTAAGGAGGTTTTGACCAAAAATCCTGAAGAGAAATATTTTCTTAATATGGGTGGTGAAGTCATTTCATATGATAATCATGAGAAGCCAGATATTTTTGATGTAAGATTTCTTAATGGGGAAGATATTGATAAACTTTCCAAAGAAAAGGAGCAATGGCTTGATGATCATGGAATTACAGTAGGTAATTGGGACGAAGATGGTGAAATTAGATGTTGGGAAGATTAAATTATATAAATTATGGATGCAAATAGGATGATGGAAATTGAAGCAGAAATGGCTTCAGTAGTTATAAATGCATGTGGTAGCACAGGTGTTTTGAAAGCAGTAAATAACGATAAACTTTATGGCGATACTAAGATTCGTCATAAAAAGGCATTAGATGAAGCAAATAAGTTTGCTGATAAAAACGGAAATGTTAATCCTAATATTCAAGCAATATTTGCTCGTATGTATGGACTAATTTAATTTTTTATTATGAGTAAGGTTACAAAAGATTGTGTAGAATTTGTATTTGTTGGTGAAAACATGCGAGGAGGATTTTCATCAATGGAGGATGCATTAAAGTATGTTAAGAAAAAATTGCCATCAAATGGAAAATCTTGGAAGATTGAAGAGATTCATACCAAGGTAATTGAACATGAAATTGAAAGTGAACGTAAAGTAGTTGAAGATAAGGAAATTACTAAGAGGATTATTGATTACTTTATAGAGCATGCTACAGAAGATAATGTAAAATTTAGCCATGATGAACAATATTTCTTCAATCCAGAACATAGAGATTTTAGGTATCATGATCAATTATATAGTTTCTTATGTACACAACATTATCTTGGGTATACAAAAGAACAATATATGAATCTCTATAATGAGATTTATAAGAAATATGCAGATAATAGTGGTTATGCATATGATGGTAGTGTATGTGAATGTATTTGTTATTTAGCAATGGCTGAATCATTTAATATGACTAAGGACGATATTTTAGGAATTGATTTTTCTAATTATAAAGTTAGTAATAAATTTGCAGAAACTCATCCTGATATATATAAAGAAAAAGATCATTGGTTGCATGATCTTTATTATGCAGATGGGTATTATTTTAAACCTAATGAATATCCAGGAATTACTGAGCAACCTAAGATTTGGAAATATCTTAGAGGTCAAGAATTGCTTGATGCATATAAAGAAGAATTAAAGAGAGTTCCTATTGAAGATTGGTATTGGGAACGTAATGTTGGTGATTATAGGCCATGTCATAACTACAAGTTGGTTATGAAACGTCCTAAGAAATATAATGATGATGATTTTTCTATTCACATGTTTGGCAAATATTTGCCAGGTATTATGTTTAGAGATGGAGATATTTATGTAACTGATGACCAATATATAGGTCGTAATACTCACCTTAGAAGTACATCTGTTTGTGATGTAGATGAAAAACTTTATAATTATTGTATAAAAAATTTGAAATAATATGTTTACATTTTATATTTTAAATACAATTTTGTTAATTGCCGCTATTGTTGCAATTAGTCTCCAATTCTTTATTATTCATCGTCAAAAAGAGATGAATGATTTAAATAGTTTTGTTTTGACTTTTAGTAAGTTGATTACAAATAAAAAATGTTTTATTCGTGAACCTGATTGTTCTCTTCGTGATGCAAGTATACATACAGTTATTAACAATGGTGAAATAGCTTTAATGATTGATTTGATTAAGAAAGAAAATAAAGAATAAATATGACTCCTAAAGAAACAGTAAATCTAAAAGTTGGTGATGAATTTTTCATAGTTATAATGTCAAATGCTTATGATTTTATCAATCCATTTATTAGAACATGTAAATATGGAAGATCAAAATATTATAAACCACTTGGTGTGTTTAAAACAAAAGTTACAGAAATAACTGAAAAATCAAATATCCATAGTGATAAAAATATTCCAACTTCATATTACATTGAAGGAAAAATTGATACATCAGAATTTGAGCATTTAATATGGAGAGGTAGATGGGATGAATTACCAGAAGGTAAAGAATCCCAGGATTATGCTGGGTATAATTGGTGTTCTAAAGAGTTTTATGCTAATTTTCAAAATCCATTTGGTGATAATGGTTCAACATCAAATTGTTTTTTTACAAAAGAAGAAGCACAACAATATTATGAAAAAAACCTTAAAAAGTTTAATAAAGATGTAAAAACTTATGTTGCCCATCTTAAAAATGAAATTGAATTAGCAAACAAAAATATTATTAATGCCCAAGACCAACTTAAAAAATATGAATCTATTATTTAAATTTGGTAATTTTTTACATAATCATTTTGAAGATTTTACAAAACCATTTGTATTGACATTAGGTTTTTTTGGTATTGTTTTTGCAATTATAGGACATTATGGTACCGTTGGTTTTAATATTAAATGGTTTTTATTTTTTGAATTACCATTATATTTATTTTGTATATGGGCTTTACATGGGGCATATAAATTATATAAAATGACAAAAAGAGATGATATTAAAAATTAATTATGATCATAAACCTAATGTTATTGTTGAATTAACTTCATCATTAGAAGGAGTATGGTGGAATATTGTATTTGAATCAGATGATTTTGATAAACGTTACTATACTTCTAATCTGGCACCAAGCGAATCAATGACTAAATTACATGAAGATATGGTTGATACATATCTTAATATTATGGGTAGTGTACCTTATAGTAAAGATGAAATATTAGCAAATTCAAAAATTCATATTATAAATTTAACAAGACATATTAAACCAAATTAAATTATGAAAATATTTTTTGATACAGAATTTACAGGACTACATAAAAATACTACACTTATATCAATTGGATTAGTTGATGAGAATAATAGAACATTTTATGCAGAATTTTCAGATTATGATGAGTGTCAATGTGATCAATGGATTAAAGAAAATGTACTTGCAAATTTAAAATATGCAAATGCTCCTTATTCTGAACCATTTGTTAATATTAATAAAAATCATACTAATGTTTATGGAGATAAAAATTATATAAAAGATCAACTTTATGAATGGCTTTCATTATATGACAATGTTGAATTAGTTTCAGATGTTTGTCATTATGATATGGTTCTATTTATAGATATATTTGGTAGTGCATTTGATATTCCAAAACATGTTAATGCCGCTTGTCATGATATAAATCAAGATATTGCACAATATTATCATATTGATGAAAATCATGCATTCGATAAATCACGTGAAGATATATTAAAAGAACATAGTCAATCTATAGAAGGAGATAAGCATAATTCACTTTATGATGCTAAAGTTATACAATCTATTTACAATATTATAAATTCAAAAAGTAATACGGATGGAGAATTTCAATTTGAGTAATATATATTCTGAAATTCATAAAGAAGTTGAAAAAAGATTCAATAAGAAGAATTTTTTCAAGTTTGGTATGATATCATTAGATAGGACAAAAAATCCTATTGAAATTGATAATCTAATTAAATTACCATTTGAAACAAATTTTGGATTTCATATTCATATTATAAAAGGAGAAAAAATTGAACTATATTATACTCATAAATTTGATGATAGAAAACATGTAATATATTCTGCGTATTTCTATAAAAATCCTAAATTTGAATCTGAATCAATAGGATATGAAGAATTAGATTCACTTTTAGAAAAAAATCAAATACAAATAAAGAATTTTGAGTATGAACCATCATTATATTGTGCATCAGATTTAGTAGATGCTTTTATGCAATTTAAAGATTATATTTTATCAGCTGAAAAATATTATGAGAATAAAAAAATAGCTGATAAATTATATGAAGAAATGAAAAGAAATGAATATAAAGTTTTTAGATAATGACTCAAGAATTACAAGATTTTTTATTTGGAAAAAATAATCATTCTAAAAAAGAATGTTTAGATAAGATAAATGAAGAAATGTCTGAAAATATTAAATTATTCAATAAAGGTGATTTAACATTTGAAGAGTTTCATTGGGTTCAAGGTGAATTAGTAAAATTAAAAAATGAATTAGGTTTATAAATGCCACAGGTTCAATTATAATTATATAGATGAAAATCTTTATTAAATAAATATTTACCATCATCAGTGGGCTTTCTGGTATATTTAGTGTGCCTAATTAAATATAAATAAATGTTAAAAGAAGTTAATGAATTTATATATTGTAAAATATTGTGCAAATGAATGTGATGATTTAGGATATGATTCCCCATACCCAATATATTATTCATTAAATGAAAATAGAGCTCGTAATTTCTTTGAAATGAAAAGAGTGGAAGCTATTGATCATTTTAATGAATTTATAAATAAACACCCACAATATCAAAATAATGAAGATTATTGTATTGAGAAAAATTCAACAAATGAATTAGAATATAATATGGGTAAGTGGTTTTATAGATATGAATTTTGTGAAGATGAAATGGATACTGATTTAAGATGGAAGAACTATTCAGCTTACATTGAATAAATAATGGGTAGACATTAGTCTACCCATATTGCTTTATATTTTTTTAATATTTCTTTTCTTTTTCAAATTCTCGAATTTCTTCTTCTGTAAATTCACCTTTTCTATATCTTAATAGTTTTTCTATAATTTGAGAAGCATAAGGTTCTTTTACAATTATTGTTTTTTTATGATCAAATCCTAACATAATAATTTATTTTAAGTTACTAATAGCATCACTAAATAAATAAGATCCACCACAATCTTCCCAAAGGTCTTCTGGTTTTGTTTTTAATGCTTTTGCACAATTACATATAAATTGCCAAATATATGATTCATTATTATCTTCAATAAATTCATCTTGGTCATCAATGTCATCTTTAATTTCATTTTGCATTTTTTGAATCATCTCTTTAGAATATGTCTTTAATTCATCTTCAATGACTTTTTTGACATCTTTCATATGATAAATGCTTTCGTTTATAAATTCTTTAATATCTTTCATATTTAGTTATATATATTTATACATCTTTATAAAATTGAATCCAATTATCAGGATTCTCTTTAACATCATCTAAGAATTCTTCAACTTTATCAAGAGCGGCTACAATAGCTTTGCTAAAGTCATCTGTTTCAAAACTACACCAAGGATCATTATCATAAGAATTACTACCTATCTTTCCAATCCAAAGTTTCCATTCATCATCTTGGAATCCTAATAAAAAGTCGATAGAAATATTTTTTTCTTTATTTTCATATTTATATTCGATCTTTTGGTATTTTTGATTATCTTCTAACCAATTTACCTTTTTATCAGGTTCTTCCCAAATAGTGAACTTAATTTCACCACGCTCAGTAGTTTTTTCTTTATCTTCATTTCCTTCTTCACCAGCTTCTAATATATATTGATTAAGTGATTTCATCATTAATACTTGTATTTTTTAAAAATAATATTTATATATTTACTTTGACAATTTGTTTTCTTGTTTTAGCTATATGGTAATATTTAACGACATCATGCAATTGAGTGTTAATATCAAAGAAATTTTCAAATGTCCTATTAGAGCTTAATTTGATAAGTTCTCCACGTTTCAATAATCTATTACAATACTCTTCCCAAGATTTGGTCATATAATGATTTAATCTTGCTTTTTTACAATCAACTAAAGAATATTTGATATCTTGATTTTTAATATAATGTGGAAAAAATTTATAGAAATCATTAAAATCCATATTCAATACTATATCTTTTTGTTTAGTATTAAATATTATTTTAGTACGCTTCTTGATATATTTAGTTTGATGAATTTCTGCTATTTTATTAAATGTATTAAATACTGAATATTTATAAGGTAATTTTATAAAAGGATTATCACATGTCATATATTCCCATTTTATCAATAAAGAACATTCATGTGTCCTATCAAATTCATATAAAACTTGGTCAAATGTATATTTATATTTGCATTTGTTAAAATCAATAAATTCATCTACATCTATAAATATAATATAGTCAAATTGGTTTGATTCTGTATTTTTTAAGAATTGCCAAAATACATATTGTTGTCTATTATCTTTACGGTTTTTATATATTTTAATAGTTTCTGGATCTAAAAAATCTTCAATTTTATATAATTGAACATTTTCAAATTTATTACATATATCTTTATGAGATTTACTATTAAAGTCTTCAACTAATATAAATTGGTTTATGCCAATTTTATTTGTATGATATTCAATCCATTCTTTCAAATATCTATGTTCATCTTTAATTAAAGAAAGTATACATTTTTTATACATATAATATTCTAATATAGATATTTAAAAATAAAAATGGAACTTAATAGTTCCATTTCTAATTAACAAATTTTAGAATTTCTTAATAAAGTAACAATTTCTTGTATTTTATCAATTTTGCAACCAATAAACCTATCTCTTGCAATATCTTTACAAAGTCTAATTGTTGCTTCAAATGATTTAACTTGGTGTTTCTCCCATTCACCTATGTAGAAGAAACATATCATATTTACTTTTGGACCATAACAATTTGCTTGCCATGCAGAATTAACTATTTCGGCAATTGAATATGTACCCATCATTTCTGGTGTAATAACATAAAGATGAACATTACATTTATTGTTCTTTTCATCTTCTTCAATTGCTTGACATTCTGGTGTCCAATCTTTTACTACAGGATTAAACCATTCTACATCATATTTTTTAAGTTTTTCAATAAGTTCATCTCTCCATGTAGTATCAGCACATGTTCCACCTAAGAAAATTCTATTAACATTCTCTACCATCACTTATCCATAACCTATATATTTATCTAATTATTCTTCTAAAAATTGTTTTTCATCAGCTTGAAATTTCTCTAAAACATTAGTTTCGATTTCAATCTCACTATTTAATTCAGGTACTGCTGTACCAGTTTTTTCTAACATATTCATAAAATATGTTTCTATTTGTTCTCTATATTCAAAATAGAATTCATGATAAGAATATTTCTTATGACTTCTATCGTCATCATAATACACATAATTATTATCAAATCTCCAATATGGATCTCTACCACTTAGATATTTTTGAACTTTAGTATGTCTATCAAACATACAAGTTTTTTGTTCAATTCCATCTAAAATAATATTCTTAAACATCTTTATTTGGTCCACCCAATATTGACGTCTGACTAAATCCATTATATAATCCGGAATTTGATAAACTATGGAAATATGCTTATTAAGTTCATCTAATGAATAATCACTTATTTGTCTTATTGGTTGATTTAAATTATCCATATTATCCGCAAATCATTTTTTCTCCTGGTGCTAAGCTTTCATTTGTACGTTTGCCACCACATACTGGGCAAAACATTGCCGATGGAGCTACGGAAGCACCACATTTAGGACATACCCATCCTACATTACCTGTTGTGTCAATAACATTACCATTATCAACGATACAATCAAAATTTTCTGTCATTTTATTTTATTTTATTTTTTATGTAATTCATTAAATACAATATCAATTCCACTTTTTATTTTAAATTCTTGATATTGCATACCTAAATTTACAGCTTTAGCTATTATTTTACCGTCAGTAGCTTTATCAGGAGAATTTGTCAATTCATCTAATAAAGTATGCATAGCTATTTTAAGTTGTTTTTCTGATGTTATCATTTATATAATTATCTAAATTTATATTGGTTTTACTGCCATAAATATTCTCTATATATTTTAATATAGATTCTTGTTCAGCTCTTGTTACAGGTTTTTGTCTACGAATATATTCTTCTGCTAATCTAGATTTAATATATTCATCAACATAATCTATCATAAAATTTTTGAAACTACTTTAAATTTCTTAGCTTGTTCAGCGGTTATAAACCAATCTTTTTTACATTTATATATTTCATCAAGTTTTTCTTCTGGTATTTCGGTTCTTTCTTTAAAGATATTCCACATTAATTTATGGAGACGTTTATTCTCTTCAACATCTTCTTCCATTTCTTTCATTTTTCCCCAAGCACAACCTGCTAAAGTATGATACATAAATGTAGTGTTTTGATATGCAAATCTATGCTCTAAATCTGTTGCCAACATAATTATTGTACCAGCACTCATAATCTTACCAACACAATATATATTAACTGTATATTCAGAAGTTAATTTTTTTATTTCATCATATATAGAAAACATATCATAAACATATCCACCAACAGTATTTAAATAAATATTTATTGCTGGTCTAATAATTTGTGCTTCAATACCAACTGACATCAAAGATGCCAAATTTTGATCGCTAATATCATCATCAGCTGATTTAATTTCATTAATCTTATCAACTAATGTTTGCCACATACTTTCATCTACTTCACCTTTTAAGTAAATATTATGTATCTTTTCATCAAATGTTTTAATTGTAAATTCTGCCATTATTTAATATCTTGATGTATTTCAACTTCATAACAATAGTAATAATTATTTACATCATTCTTTTGTAAATTTTCAACTATTTTTTTAGCTTCTTCAACTTGATATAATTTATTATCATAATTTTGGCATATATCTTTTTTACCTAATATACCAATCTTAAAAGCTGTCTTTTCTGGTTTTGGTACCAATTGATGTACAACACCTTCCCAACCACAACTATAGCAATGACAACTATTATGATCTACATAATCTTTAGGATTAGCTGGATCATAAGCAAATCCAGCTAATGTACTACTATAATTTTTACTATGACATACAGGACAACAATAATGTTCTGTATGATATATATCCATAAATTCTCTATATTCCATTATATTATACTTTTATATTGACCAATAGTACATGTAACTAAAGCATCTGTTTCATGATTATCATATTTACATTTACCATTATAATCACCAAATCTCCCAGCTACAGGGCCATAATCACGATATCTTTGACAACTATAACATGTACCTGGATAATCTTCTACATTTAATAAACAATCATTTCTTGTCATAATCAGTTTTATTATCTCTATTTTTTCCTATATGATATCCATCACAAAACAAACACTTATAATAAGAAAAATGTGTATTATGTTTTTTACTCATAGCATCAGCTGATTTTTGTGCTGACTTAATAGTATTATACATAACTTTTGGTTGTCCTGTATGTTGATTAATATGGCTATTTAATGAAAAGGCTCCCCAAGCATTTCGTGTTACAAAAAAGTTTATAAATACTCTTCTACGTTTTACTTGGTCTAAAAACCATATCTTAAAATTTCGCCACTTAATCTTGTCTAAATTCAATATCATCTATACCTCCTAATATATTTGCTAAATCATCTACTTTAGCAGTAAATTCTAACATTTTATTAACAATTTGATTTTTTGCACTTTCAATAGCTTCTTCTCTTGTTGTAAATATCATTTTGTTCCATTGTGATTCATTTCGTCTAAAATCAAATGACAATGGTGATTCATCTATATATGTTTCAAGAACTTCACTATTTGAAAAATAATCATCAAAAGATATAACTTTATATTTTTTGAATTGACAACTAACATTACTTATATCAACTCCATATAAAGTATCTCCTTGTTTTACTTCATTAAAAGTTTTATATTTTGTCATACTCTTCTCCAATTATTTCTGATTCATCATTTTGCAATTTATCTATAGCAGCGGCAATTAATGCACCGGCCCTTACCAAATTTCTTAATCTATCTTTTGGCTTCCAAGAAATTCCTTCCCAAGGCCACCATGCATATGAATACTTTTTTTCTGAACCTTTTAAATCAATTATAGCATAAGATACTGCTGCTTTTACAAATGCATCAATATTGTGGTAATATTCATCACTGTCATGTTCTTTATCATATCCTTCAACTTCTATTTGACGATTTCTTTCTTCTGAAATTAATTCTGCTCCTGTCTTCATGATATTATATTTTGTTATATTCTTCTTCCGTTATTTCTTCTCCTTCAAAATTTAATAATTTGCGTAATGCTTCCACCGCTCCAGAATCCTCACCGCAAATAATTGTTTCACCATCTTCATCTATAACATGAGTTATGTCTGAATGTGGTTCGTAATGCATATATAAATAATGTGGTTCTGATCCATAAAAATCATCTTTCCAACCACAATCAGCAAATTTTATCTTTTGATATCTTTGACTACTCATTATTGTAATTCAATTTCATATAATTCAAATTGACGGTCAGGGAATTGCTCTTGTACATTTTCCATTACTTTAGTAGCTTTATCTTTATTGGTGTAAACTACATTATCATATTCATACCAACCACACCATTCTGATTTACCCCAACAATCATGTCCATATTCACCATAATGTATCTTATATCCTGTCATAATTTATTTCCATATTTATCATATTTTTCACCTCTACGATATATAACATTGTCTCTCATATAATAGATTCCCAACCATTCACATAAGTCATAAAAATCTTTATTAGTACATAAATTACTACAACGATTTTTCCAATCTTCATCTGAAAGTCCAAACATTATCTTAAACCAATAATCTAAACACCATCTTCCACCAAGTTTCATTCCATAAAGATGATGTTCTCCACCCATTCCACTTGGAATATAATCATCTGACCAAATTTCTTGTCCTCTTATTTCAAACCAAGCCATTATTTTATCCCTATATACTTTTCTATTCCACCAATAAAATCTTCAAAATCTTTCAAACACATACATGTTATTTCCATATAAGGTTTAGTTTTATCATCAGGCTCACATAATAAATATGCTTTTCTATAATAAGTACATTCTCTTATTATTTGTTTATAATTCTCATCCCAACTACCTTTATTAATATAAAATACAGGTATAGCATTTTTATCTATTTGGAAATTATAACTAGCACCTATCATAAATATCTATTAACATCATTTGGTTAACTATATTCTTATAACGAAGTTTTGTATGTACACTGTTGCACATACAAAACCTTTGAATCATATATTCTAAATCTTCTTTCATATTTACTTTTTAACGTAATCAATTATCTTTGGATATTTACTCTGAATTTCATTGTATTTTTCAAGGTTAATATCATTTAAACTAATATAATTTCTTGCAATAAATTCTAACATTAATGGAACTGCAACTTCTTTTGCCGATGGGCGTGGAGCGCCAGTTGTTCCTAACGCGCGCAAGTTGAAGAAATGGCACCAATCAGATGCAAATGCCGTATGAATTGATTCTGTTTTAGTATCTAAAGGTAGCATCAATGAAGCTTGTTGTGGGGTCCATTTGAAAAATTTTGTATTATACAAATAACCAAATTCACAAGCTAAATTAATGAATCTCCACATATCAATATCATCCATTTCATTTTCTCGACCTTCTGCAATCAATTTACACATTGTTTGTAATGACCATTGATTTTCTGAATTGATACGTTTCTTTGCTAAATCAGAAAAGAAAACAGGTTCAATAATGTTTAATTCAGTGCCAAATTTCTCTTTAGAATAATTACAATAACGAGTTGATTCTTCACCAATAGATTGTACTCTATGACGATTAATATCTCGTGCTACAGCAAGATGATATGTAAATCTTACTGTATAACGTTTTTCGTGTTTATCAGTAGGAGGAGTCATCCATTGTAATATTGAATCTTTTAATGATTCTTTTTCAATATGATAATTATTCAAGAAATATTTTACTAAATTCTTGTCTTTAGCTTCAAATATTACTCTCCAATTAGTTGTAATATAATAGAATGTAGCTGAAGCTTGAGTTCTCATTCCATAACCCTTTATTTCAACTTTAACATTCTCATTTACTACTTCTTTCTTTACTTTAGAATATTTATTACCACTAAAGAATTTAACAATATCCAATTTCCACATATATTGTGGATCATCAATAGGAGTTCCGAGTGGAATAGTCAAATATACAGTACCATGTTCTAACATGGCACCATGTTCTTTCTTTTCTAAATCTTCTATAAATTTCTCATAAGATTTTTCTGTAATCTTATCTTCTGACTTATAACATGTTCTACCACATATTTCTATATGTTTGAACATATTTTCAAGAAGTTTGGTCTTAGTATATTTTTGATCTATTATTTCAAATTTAGCTTGAACTATATTCATTTTAATCTTCAATGTATTTATTATCTTCAACCCAACCCATAATTTCCATGAATTCTTTAGTTGTAGTTACAGATAAAAATTCTCTACCATTTTTATTTTTACCTTTACGTGACTTTGCAAATACTTTACATGGAACATACTTGCTTAATGGGTTATTTCCAGCAGCTGATGTAAATGCAAATAATTTTACTTCTGTCTTTGTCATATTATATATACTTGTATTTATTTACTTTAAATATAAAACCTAATCTAGACATCTTATGCAAGTTTACAAATCGTGGTTGTTTAGGCCACCATTCATCGAGATAGTAGTAACTTACATAAACAATATTAGCTTCTTCTACAATGATAGTTAAATCTTTGTAGGTCCATCTTGAATTGGATTCTATTTTTTTAAAAGGATTAATCATTAGTATGCTTTGCCTAATTTTTCTTCACTAATATGCTTAGCTTTAAAAGCAAACTTCCAATAATTGAATGTTTCGAAAGTTGACTCTTTCTCATTGTCTTCACATGTTTGTGCAGTTAATATTGGATCTATCATTGCACAATATCTTACAATATACTTTTTACCTTCATAAAGGTAAATATGTTTTACTTGAGGTATTACCATTTTGCTTCTCTAATTTCAGGATTACTATATGCACTATACCATTTCTTCATACGTGCTATTCTATTCTCTAAATATTTGATTTTTCTATCATACCAATTACGTTGTTGTTCCAACCAATAATTAGCTGATTCGATACAAGAAAAACGAATCATATATCCTCGTCTGATTATAGATTGTTTTGCATCATAATATAAATCTAATTTTGTACGATTATTCTTGCCAGCTACGATATTAACTACTTCTCTATGTTGTTCCGTTACTCTACCAGACCAATCAGTATAAGATGAAACTTCGTCTTTAATCTCTATTTCATGAACGATTTGCTCATGTAATTTACCTTTATCCCAATAGTAAATTTTATCTCCTTTTTGTAAATCTTTAAAAGCTTTCATAGTTCTTAAAATAAATTTTCTAAATCTTCGTTATTATTCGTTTCTTTAATAATTTCTTTATTTTCACTTTCTTCTTTCTTTTCTTGATCTAATGACTTATTAATATAGTCCTTTTCTATACCAAACTTATATAATCTATCCATTAAATCTGTATCAAATGGATAAGCTGCTTGATGTGTACCAAAATTAGTTCCTAATTCTTCAATGATTTTACCAGGTAAATTAACTATCATCACCACTACATCATCATAAGAAGTTCCTTCTGGTAAATATCTACTCTCAATTAAAGTTTTCTTATAGAAATATAATTGTGTTGTATAAGTATAATAATTAAGTGCCCAATATTTATTCATTGGACCTAATAATTTTTCAGTCCATTTTGATGGTACTTTATCTATGGTACCAGAAGATTTCCAATCAATTATAATCCATTTTTTTGTTCGTTTATTATAGAATAAAGCATCAAATCTTCCTTTAACATAATAAGTTAATTTTTCTCCTTCTTTTAATGGATTAGGAATTTCAACTTTATAATAAACTGTTCTTTCTCTATCAACAAATACAGTATCACCTGACTTAGATAATATTTTATAGAAATTATCGAAAGAATCACATAATCCATGTAATCTTTCATCAAATTCATAATTATTATCCAATTTGTATAATCGTAATGTTGCTTCATTACCGGTCAAAATATTACCAATATAATCATCAAGCATTGACCCATATCTACGAGATTCTGCTCCTTTATTATCCCATTGTTCAATAATTTCTTTGACAGTCATTTGATAATATTCCGAATTAGGATTATTATGATGTTTGTCATAAGTCTTTTGAGCCACACCTTCTCTATCAAAAGGTTTTTCAAGCATTCCTAAAATAGATGTAATACTTATTGTTGGTATTTTAGGATCAATGTTTATATTAGCAAAACTTGGTTTGAAATCACTTAAAAGTTTTTCCATAATTTCAATATATTTTGTTATAAAATAGAAATGTAACTTTATAAAATTAAATTTTTTTAACTATAAAAAAATTCTTATTATATTTGAAAAAATTAAATTATTTTCTATATTATATTTGTAATTATTAAACAAAATAAGAATATGAATATTAAGACAAAATTTGGTGTTGGTGATTTAGTTTATACATTTGATACTAAGAATGGTCAGATGATGAAGGGCTACATTGATGAGATTGATGTTAATATCAGTAAAGTAAATAGTGATCTTAGTATTTTTATTCGTTATACCATCGGTAATCGTAAATATATGGAACGCGACCTTTTTGCTTCTCTTGAGGAAGCTTTTAAAACACTAAGTAATGAAGTTGTCTGGATCCAATAAACAACGACATATTAATTATAATATACATGGTATCAGGGATGGTACTATGTATATTGTTATGTAATATAATTTAAAAAAATGAAAATAATTTTGAATAAAGTATAGATTTAATACTATTTATAAATATGACAAAGAAATATTAACATAATTTAATTTTAAGAATATGGAATATAAGTATTTTAATCCAAATCCTAATGCCAGCACATTTAAGTCAGGTAAGCCAAAGGGCTGGGTAAAGGATGATTCTATTATCAGAGCTATTTGTGCAGCAACAGGACAATCATGGGAAACAGTATTTGACGAATTAGTAAAAATTGCAAGAAAGAATCATGATGTCATAACAAGTAAAGCAGTCATGGATGATTATTGTGTTCTTAATGGATTTGAATATATCACCTATGGTAAACCTAAGACCGGTTCTGCTCGTATGACAGTTGAAGAGTTTGTTAAGGAAAATCCAGTTGGAACATTTATCATGTACTTTGCTAATTATTATGTTTGTGTAAAGGATGGTATTTGTTATGATGTAAAACAGGAGCCAAAGGGTTCTGTATATTCATATTGGAAGAAGAATGGATAAAAAACAAATATTATTGATAAGGGCAATTTACATATTTATGATGTGTATTGCAATAGCCTTATTAATGTCTGGTATTTATGGGTATTTTTGGTGTTTAAAATATCATTTTATACCAACAGCTATTTGTTCAACATTATTTGTTTGGTATATTTTAGCAGAAGATTGGCTTAAGGAAAATTTTTGGCCTTTATTCAAAAAATAATATAAAGTCTGATTTCTATATTTATTAAAATATATAGTGTATATTTAATGGATAGAAATCAGACTTTAGTGATTAATTTAATTGGGGGACCATGTAGTGGTAAATCTACAATAGCTGCAGAATTATTTGCAAGACTTAAGAAAATGGGTGTTCATTGTGAATTATGTACTGAATATATCAAAGATCGTATTTATGAAGAAAACAAAACTATAGCACATAATCAAATAGCTATTTTTGGAATGGAACATTATAATATGATGAACAAGATTGGAAAAGTTCAAGTAATTATCCATGATGGAAGTCTTATAAATAATATTCAATATAATTTTGAAAATAATGAAGAGTTTAATAATCTCATTGTAGCTGAATACCATAGATTCAATAATTTAGATTTCTTTATCAAACGTGGAAATATAGAATTTGAAAATTATGGAAGAATTCATACTTATGAGCAATCAATTCAAATTGATGAAGAGATAAAACAATGTTACAAAAAATATGGAGCAAAATATATTGAAGTTGAATCTCGAGATGCAGTTGATAAAATGATTCCAATTATTTTAGATAGAATAAAAGAATTACCAAAAGGAGAATAACTTCTCCTTTTTTTTCTTTTAATAATATTTATAATTATACTATATATTAATTATTAAAGATAAAAGATTATGATTTGTTGTAATATTGAAACTAAACTTCGATATAATTATCGTTTTATAAAAGAGAAATTTGTAGAGATTTGGGATGGTGAAGACTATACTAAAGAAATTCCTTATAATGATTGGTGTAAAGAATATTATATTATTGATAAATGGAGATGTTTAAGTCCAGAGGAAATTGAATATAATAAAGAATTATGGAAAAAATATACGTCAGAGACTTAAAGTCAAATAGGATAATAGAATATAATAATGGGCCAGATCCTAAGATTTGGTTAATTTGTTTTGTATTTATTTTAATGTTTATTTATATAATACTTCGAATCAATGGAAAATAAATTTGTAATTCAAGAAGGTATAGAGTTAGTTAAGAAAACTGCATTTTGTCATAATTCCGAACCAAAGATTTACAAAAAATGGACTAAAGATGTACCAAATTTAGGTCAAGTTCATTTTATATCATTTTTAGTAACTCATGATCTTCATGGTAAAATACTAAAAACGGTTGGATTGTGTTATAAACTTATAACAAACTGTATGCTTGATGAATTGGTTGAAGTTCTTAAAACAAAGAAATTCGATGATTATGATGGACTATATGAAAAATGTGAAAAAGTAAAGAAATATTCAGTATTATGTGAAACCCTATATTATCACCAATTAGATAAGAAATATCATTTACGTTTTGATGAAGTAAAATCTCTTCAACAAGATGAGCAATTTAATAAAGATAAAATTGAAAAAATTATTATAGAAAATCTTGTTAGAAAACGTAATAAGTTCATTAAAGATACAACAATTCCTTTAATAACTTATATAAATGAAACTTTAATTGATGGAATAAATACTAAAGAGATTATTAAGATTATGAATGCCTTAAAAGAATACCCTAAGAATGATGATAATGATAATAAAGATAATTCTGTTTGTATTGGTATTATTCCACCAGGAACTAATCTTAAAGGCATGAAATATGAAATCATAAAAGCTAAAAATAATATTCCTCTTAGTAATGTTTCTACATCAGATAAATTAGGAGTAGATATTGAAACCGGTGGGTTGGATGATATATTTGAAATTAAAACAAATATTTATAGATGAATCATTATGAATTTAATCCTTTAACAATTAAAGGGATATGTACTTGCCAAGATAATTCAAATTTTAATGGAGTTCTTTTAGGATATCATTTCTTAAAAGAAACAGATTATCCAGAAAATTCTACATATGAATTTGCTGGTGGGTTTGCTAAATTTCATGGATGGTGTGTTCAAGTTAAAGATTTGACAGGTAGGTGGTGTGATTTTACACCTGTACAATTTAGAGAGCGATTTCATGTAATTGAAGAGAAAAAAGAAGAAAAAGAAGATTTATTTGGAATTAAAACAAATATTTATCGTTAATTTTTGAATATTATATAAAAATTACTATATTAATATTGTAATTAAAAAATATATAATATGAAGAATTTAATTTGGAGAATCATTTTAATAGTTTCAATTATATTATTTTTTGGTTATCTGGATCACAAATATAGAAATATACCAGAAATTGATGATGATACTGTTGAAATAGTGATGGATCAACAAATTATCGATACATATTATACAGAATAAATATTAAATCCATATGACAAAGAAAGAAAAACTCGAACTTTATTACAAAGCTAAAGACGCATATTATAATGGTCAGGAAATTATGACTGACTTCGAGTTCGATGCTCTTGAGAAGGAGCTTGGTCTTGAAAATAAAGCAGAAGTTGGTGCTAAGCATAATCCTTCCTATATAGTAAAGCATCCTTTTGTAA
>Ga0247609_10000258_pt1 | contig 76893 bp, 38 predicted proteins | sample 172DNAGHGlowgp2_FD_193487 | JGI IMG/M metagenome (GOLD analysis project Ga0247609, IMG submission 193487) | Sheep rumen microbial communities from Palmerston North, Manawatu-Wanganui, New Zealand - 1728 DNA GHGlow gp2 | ecosystem: Host-associated > Mammals > Digestive system > Stomach > Rumen ...
CCTATCCTTCCATTATCCAGGGCAAGGATGGTAAACTGCATGCCGTCTATACTTGGCGCCGTCTGCGTGTCGCATATAAAGAAATTGACTTGAATAAACTCAAATAATCATGTATAGCACTTTCTACAAGAAAGCAGTGATGGTGCTGGCACTATTCACATGCCATCTCTCACTATTTGCATCCGCAACATCCGTGGCAGGGCTTTTCCCTATAGCCAACAGTGGTCGTGTCGTTTATAATTTCAATGAGGGCTGGCACTTCCTGTTGGGTGATGCCAAACATGCTGAGGCTATCGACTTCGACGACACTTCCTGGGAGGTGGTCTGCGCGCCTCATACGGTACGGTTGGAACCCTCAGAGGTAAGCGGTTGCCGTAACTACCAAGGCATCTGCTGGTACCGTAAGCAGTTTGTAGTACCCAGTGATCTGCAAGGAAAAGAAATCACTGTTCATTTCGAGGCTGTCATGGGCAAACAGGAACTCTATGTCAACGGACGGTTAGTCAAACAGCATCTTGGTGGTTATCTGCCTATCACTATCAACTTGTCGAAAGAGGGCGTGAAGGCTGGTGACAGGTGTCTCATTGCCGTTAAAGCAGACAATAGTGACGATAAGAGCTATCCACCGGGTAAGAAACAGACACAGCTTGACTTCGCCTATCATGGTGGTATGTATCGTGATGTATGGCTAATCGGTAAGTCGCCCATCCATATCACCGATCCCATTGAGCGCGGACAGGTGGCCGGCGGTGGCGTCTTCCTCCATTATGACAATATCTCGGAGAAGTCTGCGGATATCTTTGTGAATGTGGACGTGGAGGGTAAAGGTGCAGTGACTGTTGTTGCTACCATCAAAGATGCTGACGGCAAGTTAGTAAAAACCATTACCCAACGAAAGGCGGTAGCAAACTCTACACTCTATACTCTACATTCTACACTTTCTTCTCCTCATCTATGGAGTCCTGAAGATCCTTACTTGTATCAGGTGGAAGTCATGGTGATGCAGGGTAAGACGTGTGTGGACGGCGGTATGGTACGTGCCGGTATCCGCAAGGCGGAGTTCCGTGGCAGAGGAAACGGTCAGGCCGCCAACGGCGGCTTTTGGCTCAATGGCAAACCCTATCATCAGTTGATAGGTGGTAACCGCCATCAGGACTTTGCCTATGTAGGGAATGCGTTGCCTAACTCCCAGCAGTGGCGTGATGCAAAACGCTTGAAGGATGCTGGTATGACAATCATCCGTGCTGCTCATTATCCGCAGGACCCTTCCTTCATGGATGCCTGTGATGAACTGGGACTCTTTATCATCGTTCCCACACCCGGCTGGCAGTATTGGAACAAAGACCCGCAGTGGGGAGAAATGGTTCACCAGAATACGCGTGACATCATCCGTCGCGACCGTAACCATCCGTGTGTGCTGATGTGGGAACCTATTCTGAACGAGACACGCTATCCGGAGGACTTCGCCTTGAAGGCGTTGCAGATTACCCGTGAGGAGTATCCCTACGAGGGTCGTCCAGTGGCAGCAGCTGATTTGAACTCGGCAGGTGTGAAGGAACATTATGACGTATTGTATGACTGGGCGGATAATATCGGCAAGGGTACCCTCGATACGGACAAGTGTATCTTTACCCGTGAGTGGGGAGAGTATGTCGATGATTGGTATGCACATAATGCCATCAACCGTGCCGCCCGTAGTTGGGGTGAACAGGCACAGGTGACGGCAGCACTTTCCTTGGCAGACACTTATGGCATGATGTATCGCGGACAGCGTCAGTTTATCGGTGGGTGTCAGTGGCATCCCTTCGACCATCAGCGTGGCTATCATCCTGATGCATATCTAGGTGGTATCTATGATGCTTTCCGCCAGAAGAAATATGCCTTTGAGATGTTCCGCTCCCAGAGTCAGGAGAAGCCGATGGCCTTTATCGCCCATGAACTGACACAGTTCTCCGACAGTGATGTGGTAGTCTTCAGCAATTGCGACAGTGTTCGCTTGACGGCCCTTGATGGTTGGAAGTCAGTGACACTCCCAGTAGTCCATCAGCCAGAGGGTACTCCCAATACACCTGTTGTATTCAAGGGCCTCTGGAACTTCTGGAAAGCACGTGAGGAGAGTTATACCAACCGTAAGTGGCAGAATGTGAAACTGGTGGCAGAGGGAATCAGAAACGGTAAGGTTGTATGCCAAGAGACCAAGATGCCGTCACGCAGGAGTACCAAGATTCGCCTGTATGCCGATGAGATGGGTAAACAATTGGTGGCTGACGGCTCCGACTTTATGGTGGTGGTTGCTGAGATTACCGACGATAACGGCAATGTGCGTCGGCTGGCTCGTGAACACGTCTCCTTCTCCGTAGAGGGCGAAGGTAGTATCATCGGTGATGCTTCTATTGGTGCTAATCCGCGTCTGGTGGAGTGGGGTAGTGCTCCCTGTCTGGTGCGCAGTACCCATCGACCTGGCAAAATCCGCATCATTGCTCGTCCCACCTTCGAGGGCACCCATGCTCCTGCTGCCGACACATTGGAGATTGAGAGTATCCCCTATGACATACCTCTCTGTAATGGTATCTATCAGCCGTCCAAACAACAGGTCGCTAAACCCTCCTCCTCCGGTCGTACAGAGACACCCCAAAACAGTATGTCTGACGAACAGCGCCGCAAGGAGTTGGAGGAAGTGGAGAAACAGCAGCAGGACTTTGGAATAGAACAATAATTCAGTTGAAGTAGACGTAGAGGCTAATCATCACGATAGCTAAGGCAATCCATAGTCCTATGGCAAGTTTTGACTTGTTCTCATGAATGGGAGCAGGAATCTCATAACGTGTCTTATCCTTATCTGCCAGAGAGATCATCATCATGGAGACGACAAGGATGATGAATAACTCAAAAGAGAGAAGCATGAAATGTGGCCAGGGGAACTGGAGCCACTGGGGCGGCCATAGGTAGAGTACACCGACGGTGAGACAGAAGGCGGTACCGATAGTCAAAGCAAAGTTGGCGGCTCGGGTGCTGGTACGCTTCCAGAAGATGCCGAGGAGGAAGACGGCAGCCATCGGTGGAGCAATGAAACCAAGAACACTCTGGAATACGTTAAAGAGGTTGAGTCCCTTGATGGCATCAATGGCGACGGTAAGGATGATGGCGAGGACAGAACCTACTACAGTCACTGAACGCCCCACGATGTTGATGCGGCGCTGGGAGGCGTTGGGATTGAACTTCTTAACATAGATATCCATGGTAAAGACTGTGCTCAGCGCATTGAGAGCGGAACCGATGGTAGATACCAGACATGCCGTCAGAACAGCGAATACCAATCCTACCATACCGACAGGGAAGAGGTTCTCAACCATTGTTAAGTATGCCTCATCAGGATTTTCAAGGGTAGGGAAGAGGGCAAAACAGAGAATACCCGGCAATATATATAGTGCCACATCGAGAATCTTCAACCAGCCCGTAAAGTTCGTACCGAGTTGTCCTTCGCGCAAATCCTTGGCTGCAAGGACAGGCTGTACCATGCTCTGGTCTGTACACCAAAACCACACGCCCATCACTGGATAGCCGAGGATGATGGGCAACCAAGGGAATGCCTCATCCGTGTTGGGTTTGAACATCACCCAGTAGTCGGCAGGTACCTTATCCACCAAGGCAGAGACGCCACCTACACGGTCAAGACCGACAATGACCAATATCAATGAAACAACAATGAGCAGGATCATCTGATAGACATTGGTGTAGGCAACGGCCTTCAGTCCGCCCAACATGGTGAAGAAGGCAGAGATAATAAGAAGTACCAGCGCTGACATCCACATGGGGATGTCGAAGACCTGACGAATCAGGATGCCGCCAGCAAAGAGGGTCAGGGCAAGCCATGAGATGATGATGGTGACGATGGTATACCACGCCAGAATATTCCTGGTGGACTGCCCGAAACGCAGTCCCATGAACTCTGGCAACGTGCTGATGTTGGCACCCAAATACCGGGGTGCAAAGACGAAGGCCAGCAAGGCGATGAATACAAAGGCGTACCATGCATAGTTGCCTGAGACGATACCTGTCGTGAAACCTGCTGAGGCGGAGGCTATCAGCATGGACGGTCCGACATTTGTTCCCCACATGGAGAAACCGATATGATGCCAGCGTAGGGAGTGCTCGGCAAGGAAAAGGGAACTCTCCTTCTTACGCTTTGTACTTGCCCAGATGCCGATGGCAATGAGCACTGCAAAATAGACGGCTAATATCAGCCAGTCAAGGCCTTGCATGTAGTGACTTTCCATTATAATCCTTTATAGTCTTTGGTTATTTCAATCGTTATTGTCTTACTCATATCCATATCGTCCGTGCTGTCAACCTCGTCAGGATACATCTTGATGAGTGCACCTGGACGAACAAAGACTGGCATTTGGTCGAGGGGTACTTCGACGTCGTAATACCAACGCCCACCTTCCATGCGCTGGCCTGTGAAGAAGTTGACCCACAAGCCTTCAGGCAGATAGATATCGCGCTTTCCTTCGCTGTTCATCACTGGGGCGACGAGGAACTCAGAGCCGAAGTAATACTCATCGTCGATATGCCACACCTGACGGTCGTCAGGATGATGGAACAGCAGGGCACGAACCAAAGGATAACCACTCTGGCAAGCCTGCTCAGACTGCTCTATGATATAAGGTAAGAGGGCATAGCGCAACTTCCACCAGCGCTTGACAATAGGTGCGATGTTGGGATAATGCCAAGGTTCGCGCTTGCAGGTACCATGATAGCGCATGTGGCTGGAGAAGACACCAAACTGGGTCCAGCGAACATAGACACTCTCGTCGAGGGGAGAGTTCATGAAATCAGGAATGCTGTGGAATCCTGGCACATCGTGACTCCAGAAAGCAAAGCCTGAAAGACCGAAATGGAGTCCGCCCTTCAGAGAGCCTGCCAGGCCATCCCACGACGAGGCGCTGTCGCCTCCCCAGTGGAGCGGATAGCGCTGACAACCAGCCCATGCTGAGCGTGCCCAGACGATGCCTTGACCCGTAACCTCCTTGGTGACTTCGAAGGCGGCTCGCTGATAGAGCAGCGAATAGATATTGTTCAGACGCTCAGGAGTCATGCCGTGATACTGATGGTCCATGTGGATGTTCTCACCAAAGTCGGTCTTGATACACATCACACCCATTTCGAGCAGGGGTTTCAACAGCTTGTTCTTATACCAATCGACAGCCTTGTCGTAAGTGAAGTCGATTGTGCCTGCATAGTCGAGGGCAGAGAAATTGGAAGCACCACCTGTAGATTCGTCAACGGGAGAACCGTCGACCACAGGGGGCTGGCTGATATAATGGTTCGCCTTGGCTTCTTCTAACTGCTCTGCACCTTGGGCAACATAAGGCAATTGCCACAAGGATACTTTGAAGCCATTCTGCTTGAGATGCTGGACGAATGCTTTGGGGTCAGGGAAACGCTCCGGATTGAACTTCCACTCGCAGAGCCAGTCGGTACGGAACCAACCTGTATCGAGGTGGATGACATCGCAGGGATAGTGCTCTTTTCTCAGTTTGTCGCAAATCTCATTGACCTCGTCGGCAGAGAAATAGGTCATGCGACTCATCCAAATGCCAAAAGACCAAAGGGGTGGCATCTGTGGGAAACCAGTCAGCATGCGATAGGAACGCAGAATCTGCTCAGGACTCTTACCGCCGATGAGGAAAACATCGAGCGTGGCATGATCGTTGAGGAACTGCACAGAACGCGTGCTGTGGTCTGCCAATGATAGCTTGCAATAGTCAGAGGTATGATAGAAACAGCCGTACATTCTGCTGCTCATATAGAACGGAATGTTCTTATAGCAACGACGGTTGTTGACACCTTGTCCGTCTTGGTTTTTCAGTTGGAAAGTCTGTCCGCTAAGGTCCATCTTGCGAAAGCGCTCTCCCGTGCCTACGAAACACTCGTCCGGGGAGCACTTGAAGCTGATGGTGGCGCGCTCTGTTGCCGAGGCAGGACCTCGGCTTACGAAACCAAGTGGAAGGGCATCGTAGCGGGGAGGCGAGAAGTGGTCGTCGCTCAGGGCAACGCCTTTAGTCTCGTCACTATCGGGATAGAAGGTGATGAATGGGGCGGGCTGAGGGGGCGGTAGCAAGTCGCTCCAATGGTCCAGCTTGGGTTCGCTGAGGTCGATGGTGGCTACTTTCTTGCCGTTGGTGGCGATAACATCGCCACAGACATAACGGAGGGGGAGACGCTTGACCTCTGGTGCCAACTGCAGCATGTCGTCTTCCTCCTTCATCTCGTCGCCACTCATGGTGGTAAAGAGACGGAGAATGTCGGGTTCGTAAGCACGGATGATGAGGTCGAAAGAGTGTTGGGGCGCAGCGGTATCGGGAGCCATGTCCTCCTGATGCAGCTGTTTCTGATAGGGGATGGTGACGACGATGTCGCCGTCGCGCTCTTCGATGTTACTGGGCGCGTATGCTTTCCAAAGGGCTTCGTCCTTTTCTAAGGAAGGATCAAAGTCCATGAAATCAAAGAGATGGTAGTTTGTTTGTTTCATTGCTTGAATATGAGGTTTGGACCAGGATGATTGTCGCCTATCTCATCACGACGAATCAGTCGGCCTTCTGTTTCGTTGTTTTCTATCGTAAAGCCATCCGTGCGGGCATCCAGATAGATGCAGAATCCACGGTTGTTGGTGGCATAAGGGGCAGGGAAAGGCGCACTGATATTATTGCCGCTGATGACGGAACCAGGCTGGTTGCTGAGTGTATAGATGCCGCCGGCGTCATAGAGCTGACGGGCATAGTTGCTGACATTGTTACCCTCGATGCAGTTGTGCTCCATACCTGTGTTGAGAGGTGTCCATCCCCAACCGACGCAGATGCCCGAGTAGCTGAGGAAAAACACGTGGTTCTTGCTGATGGTGCAGTGGCGTACATAGCCCAATGCAATGCCCACGGCGCCCCAGTCTTCGTTGGCTGCATCTACAACGAAGTTTTCCTTGATGGTCAGTCGTTGACAGCGCTTGGCCAGGTCGGTGTAGGGACGGTGTACTTCGCGGGGGCTTTCTGCAAAAGAACCTCCCATGATAGCCGTGCCGCCAATGTTGCCGAAGGTACATTTCTGTACTACACAATCGCTGACGTTATCGACAAAGTCCAAGGCCGTGGCAGCCAGATTCTCGAACAGCACCGAGTGGAAGTCAACGTGATGGGCATTGCGCACGGTGACAGCACTCACAGGGCGCTCTACCCAGGCTTGGTTTTCAAGGTCTTTGTCCCAGGGCAAACCTGGGACCGCCAGTTTGTAGGCATCAACGAGAGGAAAACCGCCCTGTAGGGTGACATGCCCTTTGTGCAATGGACGGTTCCAGCATGTGTGTTTGAACGTTAAGCCTTCGAATCTCACGTAGTTGGCACCATCTACAATCACCAACTGCTCAATGCCGTCGCGCTGTTCCGTGGTGCGAAGCAGGAAAGAACTATTGCCCTTCTCTCCTCCGATGACGGGTTGTGGCCAGGGGTGCTCGAACTCCAGACGGCTTTCGGGCTCCATGAAGGAAACCTCGGCGACAGAATCGTTGAGCACACGGATGTCCTTGACACGCAGAATAGCGATGGCCCAACGCTGGTGGACCACCATCTCCAGATTCTTGGTCTGGAGAACATGCTGGGGTGGAGTGGGAATGGTGATGGTGCGATTGGCAGGATTGAAGTCTATCATGCGCTCCATGCCTTTCGTTGGCAGACCGTCGTCGTGTCTGTTCTTCGGCAGACCATCATCTTGTTCTTTTAACGGCCATATCTGCCTGTGCTTTTGGCGAGGGTCGCCACAAATGACACTTGTGTGCTTCTCTCCAATACCACGGATGACGAGCGGCGACTCTTTCGTACCGCTATCCTCAGGACGCAGGAACAACGGCTCCTGCATATAGTAACGGCCTTCCTGCAGGGTGATAGTGATGCCGCCCTCGCAGCGAGGGTCATTGGTACGTCGCCATTCACGGGCTTTTCGCAGTGCCTCATGCAGACTTTCGTCAGGGTTGACAACGATTTCACCTGCATAGGATAGATGTGCGGCTAATAGAAGAAATATAGAGATTAGTAAATGCTTCATATTATGAAGACGTGAAAATCATTGAAATGTCACCACAGTAGATAGTGACAAAATGAAAGTTTTTGCGTCTTAATATTAAAATCAGAGAAGCTGATGAAGCAGAATATGAGACAATGGATGGCCGATGTCATCCATCGAAAGGAGGTTACGGCACTACCTGTGATGACACATCCAGGTATTGAGATGAATGGTAACACCGTGCGACAGGCTGTCAGTAATGGACGGGTTCATTATGAGGCTGTAAAGACTTTGGCGAACCGTTATCCTACAGTTGGCGCTGCTACCATTATGGATCTGACTACTGAGGCAGAGGCGTTTGGAGCAGAGATTGCCTTTAGTGACGAGGCGGTACCAGCAGTCGTAGGTCATTGTCTGTCAAATGCGGATGATATAGACAAGCTAGTGGTTCCTTCTCTCTCTCAGGGCCGTATCCCTGCTTATCTGAAGGCAAACCTGTTGGCAGCACGCTCGATTACCGACCGTCCCGTCTTTGCCGGATGTATAGGACCATACTCTCTTGCCGGTCGTCTTTATTACATGTCGGAGTTGATGGTACTCATCTATGAAAATCCTGATGCAGCACACCAGCTTTTGAGTAAATGTACGATGTTCATTAAGAAATACTGCCAGGCTTTGAGACAGACTGGGGTCGGGGGCGTGATGATGGCAGAACCTGCCGCCGGACTGTTGTCGGATGGTGACTGCAAGACGTTCTCTTCTGATTATGTGCGTTATATTGTTGATGAGGTGCAGTCGGACGACTTTCTGGTGATTCTCCATAACTGTGGTAATACAGGACATTGTACAAAGGCCATGGTGAGTACAGGTGCTGCTGCTTACCATTTTGGAAATAAGTGCCAGATGGAAGAAGTCATCCGTGATATTCCACCCACAGCACTTGCCATGGGCAATATTGATCCTGTGAGTGTTTTCAAGGATGGTACACCTGCATTGATGCGTCAGACGGTCTTCAACCTGTTGGATAAGATGAAGGATTATCCTAATTTTGTACTTTCTAGTGGTTGTGATACCCCTCCTCATACGCCATCAGCTAATGTTGATGCTTTCTTTGAGGCATTGGATGACTATAACCAACAATGACACAGAAGACATTGAGTTACGATCAGTTGTTGATTACCCCTGCTGACGTCTTCGAGCAAATGGGGTATCATGGATTGTTACCCGATCAGGTGACACAGCAGGAAACGAGTGCCATTATCGAGGAGGTGCGCCAGTGGCTCTGCCCACAATTCTGCTATCAGGTCGTTAAGGAACTGCCATCTTTCGATATGGGTAAGATTATCCTCCGTCAATTGCGCGGTTCTGAGGCATATGCTTTGTTTATTTGCACTAGTGGTACAGAATATGAGGCCTATCAGCAGCGTCTCAAAGAGCAGGGTGACATGGTACGTGTTTTTATCGCTGACGCCCTTGGCTCAGTCATAGCCGAGAAGTGTGCAGACCAGATGGAGGCTACCCTGCAGGAGAATATCGACAAATTAGGTTGGCATCATACCAACCGTTTCTCTCCAGGTTATTGTGGATGGCATGTCTCTCAACAGCAACTCCTCTTTCCATTATTTGAGGGACATACCTGTGGCGTACAACTCACAGACTCCTCTTTGATGGTTCCTATCAAGAGTGTCAGCGGTATCATCGGCATCGGCAAAAAAGTCCGTAAGTTAGATTATACTTGCGGACTCTGTGACTTCCAACAGTGTTATAAGCGGAAGTTAAAGCTTCCCTAATAATTGCTTTGCCACTGTTACAGCAGAGTTGGCATTGTCGCTATAGCCATCAGCGCCAATCTCATCGGCGAAACCTTGTGTCACAGGGGCTCCACCTACCATGACCTTCACTTGATTACGGATGCCTGCTGCTTCCAGTGCGTCAATAACTTCCTTCATGTATCCCATTGTGGTGGTGAGCAAAGCACTCATGCAGAGGATGTCAGGTTGATTCTCCTTCACTGCTTGGATGAAAGCGTCGGCAGAGACATCAATACCGATATTGACGACCTCAAAACCACATCCCTCCAGCATAGAAGCTACCAGGTTCTTACCAATGTCGTGCAGGTCGCCTTTGACAGTTCCTATCACCACCTTGCCTAAGGTGGTATTTGCCGTACCTGCCATCATCGGTTTCAAGATTCCCAAAGCAGCCTTCATGGCACGCCCTGCCATCAGCAACTGAGGTACGAAGGCTTTTCCTTCTTGGAACCTTTTGCCGACCTCACTCATGGCTCGAATCATCTGACCATTGATGAGGTCTTGAGGAGCGATAGCTTGGGCGATAGCCTCACGCGTCGCAGTTGCGGCATCCTCACTCTTGCCTTCTAGGATAGCCTGAAAAAGTCGTTCTGCTGGTGATGATGTTTGAGTGGGCTGATAGGACTTGCCAGAGTCTCCAGAATCTTTTGTTTTTACAGAGATACTAGATGCAATAGGGTTTCCTCCTGGAATCAGTGGAGTAAGATATATGCCAGGGACAGGCTCCACGGCTTGTGCCATCAAACGGATATGGGCATCCGTCGTTCCACAACATCCGCCAATGATATTCAGGCTATGGTTCTCCAGTAGTGGCCAGATATCTTTGAGCAGGCTCTCTGGGGTCTTTGTATAGTGTCCTTTGGCATCAGGCATACCAGCGTTGGGGTAGAGGCTTATCTTCGTACCGTATTGTGCAAGCTGACATACCAATGGGGTCATCTGCTGTACGTCAGAGAGACAGTTGATACCGATAGAGTAGGGCTTAATATCGAGTCCTTCCAAGAACTCGAGAATACTTTGTCCCAACATATTATGACCGTCAGGAGTTGTAACTGAGAAACTGAGCATGAGGGGTAGCTCGGGGGCTATACGTTTGGCGGTCTCGATGGCAATGCGGGCATTCTCCACATCGAAAATCGTTTCAATCAGTAAGCCGTCAACACCTCCATCTCTTAAAGCCTTGATTTGTTCCTCATAGGCTTCGCTCAGTTGTTCTTTGGGAAGAGGAGTCCCTGAGGTGTCTACAGATGTGGTACGACTGGTAGGTCCAATGCTACCCACAACGAAACGGGGTTTGGCCGATGAACTGAATTCATCAGCACACTGACGTGCTATTTTAACGGCTGCAAGGTTAATCTCACGGCAATAGTCCTGCATGCCGAAGTCACCCATGGATATTCGTTGGGCATTGAACGTGTTGGTCTCGATGATATCTGCTCCAGCCTCCAGGTATTTGCGATGAATATCGCGAATGATGAATGGACAGGTCAGTGAGAGTATGTCATTACACCCCTTTAAGTCGTAATCATGGTTGGCAAAACGTGCCCCACGGAAATCCTCCTCACGTAATTGGTATTGTTGTATCATCGTACCCATGGCACCGTCGAGTACGAGGATGCGATCTGTGGGGAACTCAGATTTTGGATGCTTAACGGATTCGTCTGGTGACTCGACGAGACGGATAATCTCTCTTACCTCGTCATCCACCTCATCATGACTTTGGTACTCCTCAATGATACGCATGGCCTGTTCCACTTCCTGCTCGTTATGGAAGTCCATCTCCAGATGGACACCATCACCGCCAATGTTGTCAAGGAGAGGACGCAGTTCGTCAAGGGTCACCCAGCATGCCATGATACTCTTCCCGTGTGCGAGTATCTTCTTGTAGAGGTCATACCATTTGGGACTTCCTCCCTGTGGCTCACCCACGCCGGGTGTCCATTGAATGGCATTCAGTTCTTTGATTTCTAACAAGGCATCCAGATGGTGCATAGCTCCCACACCGTCTAAGTGATAGAGGGTATAGTCAATCTTCTGACACTGTTCACGGATAAACGGTTGAACAAAGCGGCGATAGTCATCAACGCTGATCATGGTAGAGATGTCACTCTGTAGTTTTGACATCTTACCTGGTGCCCATGATGAGAAATAGCAGAATGCCATCTCGTCACCTTCACGAATAATGTCATAGAGCTCGTCGAACACCTGGAAATAGATATCGTTGATCTGTTGCATCTGGTGTTCCAGTACCTCTGGCTGCATCACGGTATCTAACAATACTTGGTCGGTACCTTTGATGGCTGCAAGTACGTCAAGTCCTTCCATTAGGTCGGGCATACCTACATAATAATGACCTTGTGCTTTCTGCTTACATGCCTTCAACAAATCTTTGTGAAGCAGATAGTTGGGATGGTTAGGATTGAAGACGATGTCATCCGAATAGTTGGGGTCTGGATGAATCCAGATAGTATCCTCACCACCTTCAAAGACGCCACCGAGGATAGCTGCCAGTGAACCTGGACCTAATTGTGTGTTTGCCACAGGCAACATGTCTGCCATCAATGATGAGTGTGCTACATACCAGTCCAAGTAGTCGGCACGCCACGCTGGGTCAAACCATTTCTGATTCAAGTCACGTGGTGCTGGTGGCATAGGAATATCGGCATGAGGTTTCACTCCTTCTTGGAAGTGTTCCCACATATTCAGGATGATGCCTTTATGGTTCCACCAGTTGATGTATCTTTTTTTTGTTTCTTCTAGATTTGGTTTCCAGGTGTTCATATTGATTTGTTATTTGATTCGTTCTTTGAGTGTATGTCTCCCCTCACCGACGACTCTCGTCTCTCTGCTATAAGGGAGTTGGATATTTGCTGACCGATGAGCAGGAAGATCTGCGTTCAGTACAAAGATGTTTCCTTCAAGGTGCCAGTCGAGCTTAATGTTTCCCATCTGTCCTCGGCACCATGTAATGTCACCGACGGGATGAGGTGCTATTGTGATTTGTTCCCCCTCGTACCAGATACCCAAGAAATAGGGAATGAGGAGGTTGTTCAGATGTCCCATCATGAAATGGTTCATGGAAGCGCCAAACTCCGGGTTCCATTGTTCTGTCAATGTGGTATATCCCAGTTTAATCTGATAGCCGTAACCGGGAACATCATAGTGGTTCAGCATCTTGTATAGCAGTTCCTGCTGTCCATTATGGATAAGGGCGTTGAATAGATAACGGTTGCCGACGTCCCCTGTTGTCAGACGATCTCCATGGGCATGAATGTCGTTAATTAATTGTTGTAACACAGCCTCTCGGTCTCCTTTTGGTACAAGATCCATCTCAAGAGCAATCGCCTGAGCACATTGACTACCAGTTGCATATTGATGAGTAGTGGGATGGTAGAACTCCTTGATGAATGCGTCCTTGATGCTGTCAGCCCGCGATTCACCCATCAGCCGGTTCCACCAATAATAATGAGCCGTTGAGACCAGAGCCATAGGAGTATTTTGTGCAAACCCTGCACGTCCAGGTCCGTAGTCGTACCAGTCGCCCAGCCCTTGACGGAGAATATAACAGGAGTCCTGTGTGGCAAGGTAATCCACATAGCGTTTCATCTGTGGACGATAGCGGGTGACGAGTTTATCGTCACCATAAAATGCTTGATAGAGGAGAGGCAGAGCGATGAAGGCTCCTCCCCATTCAGGTGACTCTAAGAACGGAGCTGCCCAGGAACCCTCGAAAATGGCATAGTTAGGCGCTATCTCTGGCAAGGCACCATTGGGATATTGGGCATCAGCGATATTCTGCATGGTCTGTTCTATCATCGCCCGACAATCGTAATTAGCGATGAGTCCTTCTCCGTTCAACCAGTCTTGTTCCAACCAACCCAGTTTCTCACGATGAGGACAGTCTGTCCATACTGACTGCCAGTTGGAGCGAATGGCACGATCTATCAAGCGGTAAGCATCATTAAAGAGCGGGTTAGAACATTCAAAATCACCCGTCTTCTCTGCTGAATTATAAACGAAGCATGACTCAATGTCTTTCAATACCTCAATATCACCCTCTATTTGCAAGTAGCGATAACCATAGTATGAGAAACGAGGATGCCATGTTTCTAATTGTTGGTTTCCCCCCTTTAGTACATATGTATAATAATGTGGCCGACCTGTTTGTTTCTGATTGACCAATCCTTCTTTGGTCAATGTCTCTCCAGGAGTCAGTTTCAGTTGTTGTCCTCGTTTACCTTGGACAGTTATCTCAGGGAATCCCGCAAGGTTCTGCCCCATATCAAGCACTAATACGGAATCATTTCTGATGGTATCCTTCACAGCATAGCGTTCCATGATTTTTACGGGTTTGGCTATCTGCTGACGGAGTACACCCTTGGGCGCTTCCTGAATAACGACAGGAAACCAGTCTTTAGGATGCTCTAAACGGGCATCATAGTCCTCACCACCATAGATGCTGTTGAACGTGATGGGTGATAGTGTCCATTGCCATTTGCCGTCACTGACAATATCCTCGGTATTCCCGTTGAGATATTCGATATGCATACGGAATAATAAAGTAGGAGGACCAAACGATATTTTCATTTTGGCATAGCGAAGTCCGTGCTCATTGTAGAAACCGTTACCCAGCAATACTTGAATGGTCTGTGATTGGAGGTCTGAGCTCTGAGGATTGAGTAGGGCGGTGACATCGTATGTGTTGTAAAAGATACTTTTATCGTAATCGCTCCATAATGGTGCGAAGGAAGCATCTCCCACTTTCCTGCCGTTGATGGTTAACTCATAGAAACCCAGTCCAACGATAGAGACTGTAGCTTTCAATACTTTCTCCTTGAGCTGGAAATTTTTCCGCAGCAGAATACTTCGTTGGCTCAATGTATCTACTTTCTTCCATGCCTCCTTCACCAGCGGTTCTTTTAACTTGGCACCTGTGTAGTTGCGACCTTTTGGCAAATGGGCGTCTTGGCGGGTAATGGCACCAATCCATTGAGGCTTTATGTCGTCATCTTTCTTATCAGAGTAATCAACGCCATCTATGGAAAAGGTAATCTTACCATCTTTGATTTCCCCATCAACACAACGTTGTCCAGAGATATAGAGACGGAAGCGACAGTTCCATTTACGGGGCCATGCAGGAAAGAGGATAGGGTTCTGATCGAGGTCTTCTTGCAGTAGCATCTCTTGCAGTCCAATCATACCAGCACCCCCTCTGTTGTGGTCAGGAGCCCAGTCGAAACCAGGATCCCAGAATGCTGGAAAACGATAGGGACCTTTGCTCAATTTCTCTGTATTCAGACGTATTGCCTCATCAGTCAGTCCTAAGCATGCCGCCCAGATATTGTCTTGTTTCCATCCCTTTGTACTACGCATCTCCAAAGCATGTGGATCCTTGAGATAGGTGTTACGGGCAATATCAAGGTGGGGCCTTCCCATACCGTAGATGCGCCAAGGGAAGACGGGATAGAGTTGCGGTGTTTCTGTGTTCTGTATGCGTTCCCAACTCTCAGCAGGGGCGATACAGGTGTCGCCGTCGATGATATGCAGGGGGATGTTGGGGATGAGGTTCGTATCCACGCCGATGTTGCCGAGACTATGCTTCAGTGCCTGTAGTGCGGCAACAGTACTGGCTGGGTTGCGTGCCATCTTATAGGTCTCGCAGCCCGAACCTGGATAGATAACGAGATTGGGGTAATGTTCTTTGAAGAAACGAAGGGGGGCCTCTACCAACTCACGGTATTTATCCAGCGTGGAGTCTGGATACCATGGCAGCATATCAAGGTACATCTTCCCAAATTCCAAGGCTGTATCCCATTCATATTCCAACCATTTATTCTTCTCAACTCCCCAATCGTCACCGTCCTTATGCTTGCCATATTCGGCAGGATTGGGTAGCCCGAAGTTTTCTATCTGCTCACTGAAGCAGGCACCTTCATGTCCCCAATGGTGTTGTGACCAAGCAATGGCATTGGGTAACATTCGTAGATAGGTGTTGAGTTGAGGCTTTAACATCTCATAGTCACCGCTTTTGAGCATGGGCCAATAAACGAGGCGTTGGTTTTGTGCCGTCATCGTGCCGCCTCCCCATTTGCGATAATCAGGAGTGAAGGTCATGGTAGAGTCCACATAGACAGGGTCAAAGGTGAAGAGTCCGCCATTGAATTTTGTGGGCCACTCCCCATAGGCATTACAACCTAGCATATATCGCATCAACTCATAGTTGCGGACCATCTGTGTAACCTCTGGAAGTTGGCAGTCTGTCTCTATAAAGCTTCGTTGCCAATACTCATGCCACCATTTCCGGCTTCTTTCCTTTGAATCGGCAGCATTGACAGATTTAGTAGGTTCTTTGCCAGTGTACAACGAGATGGATAGCAGGCTCTTTTTCATCTTTCTTTGGCGGAAATTCCAACTGCGATAGTCAGTCGAAGCATATTTCCCTTCAGTGATACCTGTGAATGAGAACCCTTTCGCCTGCATGACTCCACCCATTTTCAAATTACCGATGGGGTTATAAAGGTTGTCCTTGATGGCATCCAGACGTTCACGACTAACGGTGAAGTCGAACACAGTCTCTTGTCTGTTCTGGTGGTAGAAAGAGAGATGGTCTTTGGATGCATGGATGCTGTCAGCAAACGTCATACAATCCTTTGGTATGATCCACTTATAAGAACACTGTTGGCACTCAGCCTTTGTCACCGGACGGTCCTTGTAGCGCCAACTTTCATAACTAAGGGTTGCGGGTTTCGCATGTGGAGATGACATCTCCACAAACACGACAGGTTTAAGTACATCTGCCCATATCCTTACCTCGATACCACCACCTTTGACATAGATGGCTCCCTCATCTAGACATAGCCGTTGTTCGAAGTCGTTACCGTTGAAGGGATTATCGTCGAAATGTAGTCTCCAGCGTCCTGCCTTCAACAGTGTGTTGTTCTCATCAAACCATCCGCTCTGGGCAATATAGAAAAGCAGGTCACCATTCTCCACCCATACGTTCATGCCGATGTCATGTCCTCCACAGGGCATCGACTCGCTGGAATTCCTACTAGGGGTCTTCCATACATAATCCTTAGGGATATAGTCGGCACCCTGGATGAGTGTCGAGAACGATAATATGAGGAAGAGAAGGAACCCTTTTTTCATTATCATTACCAATTATCTGTTCTGAATGAGGATACAGGCAGACCATCGTGCATCAGGTCGCCGTCCACCCAATCCTTGAAAGCATAGCGCACAGCGACAGGTTTTTTCACCTCGTCGCAAACCACATAGACACGGTTGCGCGACACCCACACCTTTGTGGCAGGATGGAACACTTTGTCAGAACCTGCTACTTCAAAATTATTGGAGGTCGTACCATGTTCGAAATAAACCCACTCCTTGCTTCTGTCGAAAGAAACAACAGCCGTATCGTTCTTAAACTCTACCTCTTTGTAAGTGGCGAACTCTGGCAAGCCTTTTACGTCATAAGTATTCGAAAGAGCGAGGATGGCCAAACGCTCACCTGCCTGACGCTTCTTTCTGGGGTGAATGCCGTATTCCAAACCAGCATCCATCAGCACTGCCATACGGGCATTCGAAATCATCGATTCTGCCTTCACCTGTTGTTCACGCAGATATTGACTGTCTTTCCACTCAATGAGCGAGTAGTCGTAGGGGGCTATCTGACAATAATAGAATGGGAAATCGCCTTGTTTCCAATCCTTGCGCCAACCTTCGACCATTGCTTTCAACAATGGAGCATAGTAATCATAGCGAGGCACGTTATCCTCACCTTGATACCATATAGCGCCCTTGATGCCGTAGCCAATCAATGGATGCAGTTGTCCGTTGTAAAGTGCTGTAGGACAGCGCTGCTGCAACTTCTTAACATCTTCCTCTGTGATGCTTTGCTTTACCTTAGGAAATGCCTTAAGCCATTCGGCTCGCATCCAAGCCTCGCAGGCTGAACCACCAAAACTGGTGTTGATGAGACCAACAGGTACACCCAGAGATGCACGTAGGGCGCGACCAAAGTAATATGCTGTGGCAGAGAAGTCGCGCACAGAGGCACTATTGGCCTCATTCCACTGACCCTTTACATTGTTTTGTGGTAGGAGCTGAGGGTTACGTTTTACCGTAAACAGTCGCAACTGTGAATCTTTACAGCGAAGCAACTCTTCTGTCGTTCCCTCTACGGGCTGTTGCTTGAAGCCCTTCATCTGCATCTCCATGTTCGACTGTCCTGAGCATATCCATACCTCTCCAATAAGAATGTTTTTCAGCGATATCATCTCACCATCTCTAAAGGTGATTTCATAAGGACCACCAGCCTCTGGAGTCTTGACTTTGACTTGAAAGCGACCGTCTTTGTTGGCAGTGGTAGCATACGATTTCTTATCCCAAGAGGTCAGGACAATAACTTTTTTTCCAGCCTCTGTCCAGCCCCAGATGTTACAGTCTGTCTGTTGTTGCAATACCATATTGTCGCTAAAGAACTGAGGCAGTCTGACTTTTGCCAGTGCTGACATAGTTACACAGATGACAAGAAGCATTGTCTGTAGTCTTTTCATATAGCTATTTTATTTGTTTTACTTTTCAAAGATGGCCCTAAGCGGGTGATAGTCCTCTTTAAGCAGCAGAGGGGTTTCCAGAAGTCCTGACGGTAGGAGTTCATCACCCTTGGACCGATATTTTGCATTAGTCCATATATCTTCGTATGGAGTCTTTCCGGCATCCATACCGCGTAAGGCATTGTGCCAAGTGTTCACAACTTCTATTTCCAATATGTTCTTGCCAGACCGAAGTTGCTTCCCCAATTCTACCATGTAGGGATCAGTCCAGACAATACCCATGTCCTTGCCATTGAGCCAAATGTGAGCTAAATCCTTAACATCTGGCAGCTGCAACCACCATGTGCAATGTTCCAAATCGTGTTTTTTCATGCGGAATGTGGTCTTATAACGAGCATGCCCGCTGAAATACTTGATTCTGTCATTATCGCTTTGGGTCCAGTCGAAAAGCCGATTTGTTGTCATGTATTCCCCGTTTTCGCGGAAAACAATATTCCACGTCAGATGGTCACCAATAGGTCGCGATTCTGAGAAATGTTGGCTCGAAGTCCATGTGTCTGTAAACAAGACTCCGCTCATGGCGATGACCGACCCATATTTTGGAAGTGTGATGTCGATGCAACAGTAATCGCCTTCTCTTTCCTGATGGAACGACAACAGCTTGTCGCTCACGGGATCAATTATTGTGCTTATTCTATGCCCTATTCGGAACTTGGCTCTGAATGTTCGTACACTGTCGGTTTGGTTGCTCAGGAAATAGTAGTGGGATGACCCATCCTTTCGGTGGGTAAATGCGATACCATCAGGCAAGACTGCATCGGGCTGCAGATTGGGTAGCGTATTCTCCTTGTAGGGCTTATCAATGATGGTGATACCATAGCCTTTTAGTTTCTCTATCATCTGCTGCGTTTCTTTGCTTATGAGTATTCCTTGTGGAATGACAAGGACATGATATCGGGGGAGATAATAGTTTTTCGGGTCTTCCATATCCTCTAACCAGCGAGTTAGAGCGTCCTTGTTCATCGAGTCGTATTGATAGCCATGAAGTGGATTAATCCAGTCTTTCAAGTCGAGGATTCCAGCGGAATGGCGTACGCCGACGGGTGATTCTTCCATGGGCTGGCCGACATTGGCCAGTCGTTTGTTTTCAGAAACTACACGCTCTGCACCAAACAAACCAGGCAACATAGTCACAAGGCGGTCTGGGGTGAAGGCACGACTAGGTATTTCCTCGCCTGTATAGACAGCAATGTCAACAACGGGACGCCCTTTCTGTAGCCATGTTTGACAGCGGGTGATATAATCCACGAAGGGCTTAGCCTCAGGGTACCAGGTCTGGTCGCGCTGGAAGAAAAGGCCTATTCCATCGAGGGTCATACCAGGTTTACGGTCGAGCCAAGGGTTGTGGGTATTCACGTGGAAGAAGAGACGATTCATGCCCAAGGCGAAGTTCCTGTCCAATAGTGCCTTGATACTGACTGGTGTCTCGTCCCACACGCCACGCACCTCCGTGAATCCCTCTGCTTGCACGATGTTCTTGCCATAGACGTGAGCCCCACTGATGGCGTCCAGCATATCATTGGGCTTGTCATGAGTAGGCGAATTCAACCAAAACTCGCCCATCGGCACGTCCGCATATTTATAGTGCTCCATCCCCTGACTAATCATGGTAGGAGCAACGCTCTCACAGCTCAATTGTACGCCATACTCCTGAGCACAGGCTTTGACGGTCTTAAAGAACCGTTCTTGCAACAGGTCGTTAATGGTCTGACGCACATCGCGCAAGACGGCTTCACTCTTCGCGGCACTCTCGATGGGGATGCCCACCATAACGGGCAACCAAGGCAACAGGTCGTAGCCACGCCGGCGCTGGAATTCTTCGGCAAAGTCCTTGCTCCAGTTCTGCGAACCGCACTCCCAGGAGTCAACGTGCATATATTTCACCACGTCGTGGTGGGGGCGTTTCATGAACTCGCCAAACCAGTGACTGATTTGTTTTCTAACAGCGACCTCGCTGAACTTGTCGCACTCCAGACCTTTGCCACCGCCTGCCGTCGCATTCGTGTGTCCTGTGGAAGTATGTCCGATGCGTACCACAATCCACGTCCCCTCGGGTAGGGGCTCTGCCAGACGACTGTTCTTGAGTTCCACCCGACGGATGTCCTCCAGTTTCACACACTCTTCGTCTGTGATTTCCTCGGCAGTAGTTTCTGGGGCGATACGCCAAACCAGCCCACTCTTACCTTCCCACTGGTCGATTCGCTGTTGATCACTCAGACGAATCTCCTTCAGTTTCAGTACAGGCTTCCACTTTGCAGCATCAAGATCCTCAGCACCAGGCTCAGTTCCTTCGGGCGTCCATTCAAAGCGGAAGTAGCGTCCTGACGTCTTGGGGATAGCGTAAGTGAAGTTGTAATCGGTATTCTGCCACCCCTGACGAGGAGGGGCGAATTGTTTGACTAAAGACCAGTCCTTCCCATTATCACTCACAAGCATCTTAAGACGTTGCGATTGAATATTGTTGCCCGAGGGGATGATTTCTACACTATGGAAGGTAACGAATTCAGGGTATTCATACTGTATCCATCCGGCTTCTGAGGCTCGGAAGGTACCGTTGTCATCGCGAGTTATGGTCTTCGAGGTCGTGATGACGGGTTTGAAGGAAGCAGGATTGACACACAGGGAACACGACTCAGAAGGAATGGCGAAGCAGGCGATGTCTTCGTAATAGCCTTCATAACCATCTGGCAGCATGAGGATATAACGTTTCCCAGTGCCACCAGTAATGGTGGTCTGCATGCTGACAATCTTCTGCATTGACTCCTCAGGCGTGATCCAAGGTCCACCAGCGAGTGCAAAACCGTCGCATATGTGGATGCCCATCTCAAGTCCTAACGAGTCGGACTGTTGCATCGCATAGTCCACCATATTCCAAAACCTTGGAGTCAGTTGCTGAGCCTTACCTTCATATTCCGGTTTTTCGTCGACGCCTCTAATCGGCATCAGGTAACAGCCACCCAGTCCGACATTCTTCATGGCCTGCAGGTCGGCCTTGATGCCTTGTTCTGATACAGCACCATACATCCAGTACCAAAAAGTCCAGGGCTTTGTAGTGTCGTTACCTCGCGACAAAATCGCGAGACACAGGAAAAAAGTGAGTGTGGTCAGTCGTTTCATATCATTCAAATCTTAGAATGGCATTGATGTTTCCTTTGCCTTTGCTCCAATAGGGCTGTGCACTTGGACCATTCAGGTCTGTGGTATTCACCTTGTTACGGACGGCAGGAATGGTCTTGAGGATAGAGATGCCTGTCTCGGGGAGGTCGTAGAGCAGGTGGTCGCGACCATCACGAGGTGTATAGACGCCCACCTTTCCTGTCATCAGTTCGATGCCAATGGCTCCCTCACTGGTGTTCAGCTTCATCCAGGAGACATTCGAGAAGTAGCCCTTGAACTCAGGATATTCCCACGACTCGCCAGGAATGGGGTCGTTGTAGTTGTTCTGCCAGTAGCCATACTGCGGCCCTTCCTGACGGTTCTGCCAAACACGATAGGGACCCTTTCCTACCCATTGCTTGCTCTTGACCATCGTTTCTGGGTAGTCGAAACAAATGCCCATGAGGTCGACAACGCCATTGAAGTAGTAGTCGACGTTCATATACACGCCACCATCAGCGAGGAAACGCCACGTCACCTTGTTAACAGAGCCGTGCAGGTAGTTGGCTACCAACGTGCTGTCGCTAAACGTAAAACCGTCGAAGGTCCCCTGGTCGGCATACTCCGTATATTGTGTCTTCTTCTGGAAGGCCTCCTTGTCGTCGTGATTATAGAAGCCGTCCTGCGAACGGTCGGCACGCTTTGCGGCGACAAAGCGGGGACCATTGTTGAACGATAGCTTTTTGCCATTCACGGTAACACCCATCAGCATACCTGTCTTTTTGCTGAAGGCATACTGGCGATTGCCGTTCTTTACCAATAGTAGGTCGCCATCCTCTGTGTGTGAGTACTGTTGCGTGTTCTCATGCAGCGTGCGCTTGTTGAAGTTGTCTGCCTTTGTCCAATGCTTGTGGCTCCACGTAAAAATCTCCTGTCCGTTGGGATCGATAGCCGTTAACTCAATCACATCAGCATCTGTCCTTTCGATTTTCAGTTGGGCACGCTCACCTGGTGCTGCATCAGGCGACGGAAGTTTTACTTCCTTAATGACCTTGACATCGGTCTTTCCGTAGGCAGGCATCTTGAGCAGCCTATAGCTGAACTGGCAGTCCTTCAAGTTGATGAAGTTATAGCAGTTCTGAATGGTGAAGGCACCACTGTCGAAATACAAAACCTGCACAGGGCTCCACACTTCGCGAATGGTATAGAACGAGCCTTCCTTCTCCATATGGGGACCCACGATACCGTCAGAGCCGAAGTTGCCCATGCAATCGACGATACCATTCAAATCTGTGCGTACCACACCCTGGTCCATCAGATCCCACAGAAAACCTCCTGCACAACGGGGATTCGACATCATCAGCTTCCAATAGTCCTTTAGGCCTGCGCCGTGTCCTCCGTCATACAGTCCATGCAGGAACTCGGTAGGCATGAAGATTTCCTTCTGGCGCATATACTCTGCCGTCTCGCCCCACGAACGATAATGCTTGGTTTCAAAGCCATTGCGATTAGCCCAAGGGTAGAGTACTACACGCTGTTGTGGGTCGAACTTCGCGAATACTGGCTCCAGTTCGTAATTAAAACCACCCTCATTGCCATTGCTCCAGAAGATAATCGATGGATGGTTCACATCGCGGGTCACCATCTCCTCTACAATCTGACTGCCTACTATCGTTTCGTGTGCCCAATGCCAACCTGGCTGTTCACACTCTACATAGAGACCTAACGAGTCACAGGCATCCAAGAACTCCGGGTCTGCAGGGTAGTGACTCAGTCGTACAGCATTCATATTCATGCTCTTGATGAGCAGCACGTCCTCGATGTTTTTTTGCTTCGACAGCGTGCGTCCCGTCTCTGGACGGAACGAATGGCGGTTGGCACCCTTGAAGATGACCTTCTGACCATTGATAAACACACCATCCTCTTTGTCGCCGTTATAGCTGTGCCTGTATTCTATCGTACGGAAACCAAACTTCTGTCGCTCTACATGGATGGTTTTACCCTGCGCATCCTTGAGGGTGAAGACAGCTGTATAGAGGTTGGGTTGTTCAGCATTCCACAATTTGGGATTCTTGACGCTGAAGTCAACCTTGGCCTGATCGCTGGCAGTGGTAAAGGAAGGACTGGTAGCGGCCTTCTTTCCATTGGTGTCGATGATGTCGACGTTTACAGAACAGCCAGGAAGGGCCCGATTCAGGAATACATCCGCCATGAAGTGACCGTCAGCCTTGGCATTGATGGCTACACGCTGTATATTTCGGGCTGGCTTACTGACGACAAAGACAGGACGCCAGATACCACCGAAGTTCCAATAGTCGGCACGCCGCTCAGCAAGGTTGACCTGCGGATTGGTGCTTTCTTTCAGGACCTCCACTTCCAAACGGTTCTTTTTCTTACCAAAGAACACACGATCAGACACATCTATCGTATGCCGCGTAAAGCCTCCTTGATAGGTGCCGTTACCTGCCTTACGACCATTAATCTGTACACGGATTTCAGTGAAAGCAGCTTCGAATACTAGTTGTATCTGTCGTCCTGCCCATTCCTGAGGCAGGGAGAACTCCGTCTTGTAGTATCCTTTCTCGTCGGCTATACCCTCGGGTGTTGCCTTTCCGTAGAAACGCATCCCGTATTGATAGGTACCGAAACCTTGTAATTCCCAACAGGAGGGGACTGCAATGTTCGTCCATTCCCCAGCCTTTCGTCCGTCAGAGCATTTGAAGTCCCACTGTACGGTGTCGTCACATCCTGTTCCAGTTAAATACTGTAGTCGTGTGTTTACATCAGCCGACTGTGCCATGACACCCATCTGACAAGCTGTCAGCATGAGTACTGATATGATATGTCTTTTCATAAAAATCATTATTTAAAATAATGACTCTCTAAGATGGCTTTTGTACCCGATAATCATTACAAAAGGCCATATTCTTCGTCTTAATAGAAAATCAATACTAAAATTATGCTTAAAAGTAAACCCTTATGCGGAATTATTCCGCCTTTAGTAACTCCACTGAAGGACAATGAGACATTGGATGTGGAAAGTCTTGAGAAACTGATAGAGCACCTGATAGCAGGTGGTGTCCATGGACTGTTCATCCTCGGTACGACAGGTGAGGAACAGAGCCTCAGTTATGGTGTACGTCAACAGATGATTCGTGAGTCGGCACGTATCAACAACGGTCGTTTGCCCTTGTTAGTATGTGTGACAGATACCAGTATGGTGGAGAGCATCCGTCTTGCCGGTGTTGCTGCTGATTGTGGTGCTGATGGTGTGGTATCCGCACCTCCGTATTATTTTGCCACGGGACAGCCCGAACTCGCCCAGTTCTATGAGGAGTTGGTTCCCCAGTTGCCATTACCCGTCTTCCTGTATAACATGCCAAGTCATGTGAAGGTCAGTTTTGCTCCTGATACCGTTCGTCGTATCGCCCAGAACCCGCAGGTCATCGGTTTCAAGGACTCTTCCGCCAATGCGGTCTATTTCCAGTCTGTGATGTATAAGATGAAGGAACGTCCTGACTTTGCAATGTTGGTAGGCCCCGAGGAGATTACGGGAGAATGTGTGTTGCTGGGTGGTCATGGTGGTATCAATGGTGGTGCCAATATGTTTCCGGAACTCTATGTGTCTATGTATGATGCCGCTGTCCGTCGTGACATCGAGAGAATCTTAGAGTTGCAGCAGTATATCATGCAGATATCCACCTCTATCTATACGGTTGGAAAACATGGTTCCAGTTACCTGAAGGGATTGAAATGTGCATTATCCCTGTTGGGCATCATCAAGGATGACTTTGTCGCTTCACCATTCTATAAGTTTGAGGAGCCTGAGCGCGAGAAGATCCGTCAGGCATTGGCCGCCTTACCAATCAAAGACGGAAAGCTATGCATCTGATAGATTTTATCATCTTTATCGTCTTCACACTGGGCGTGGTGGTCTTCGGTTGTTCTTTCTTCAAGAAGGGAAGCTCTGCCGATGAGTTCACCTCTGCAGGACATTCTATCCCGGGGTGGGTCGTTGGTATGTCCATCTTCGCCACCTATGTGTCGAGTATCAGTTATATTGGTTATCCGGGTAAGGCGTTCGCCTCCAACTGGAATGCCTTTGTCTTCTCCTTGTCCATCCCGATTGCCAGTTATTTTGCAGCCAAGTACTTTGTACCGTTCTATCGCCATAGCGGGTCTGTATCTGCCTATACCTTCCTGGAAGAGAAATTCGGCGCTTGGGCACGTCTCTATGCCTCAGCATGTTATCTGCTCACCCAGATTGCTCGTATGGGAAGTATTCTCTACCTGTTGGCTGTCCCCATGTACATTCTCATGGGCTGGAACCTACATGTAGTGATTATCACCACATCGATCGCTATCATTATTTATTCGATGCTGGGAGGATTGAAGGCAGTCATTTGGGCGGATGCCATTCAGGGGCTTATCCTGATAGGTGGTGCTGTATTGTGTCTTGGCATCCTCATGTTTTCCATGCCAGAGGGACCGATGCAGACTTTCGAACTCGCCGTCAACTCACCGGAAGGTAATAAGTTTTCGTTAGGAGCTTTTACGTCCGACCTGACGACCTCCACATTCTGGGTATGTCTCATTTATGGTATCTTCATCAATCTGCAGAATTATGGCATCGACCAGAACTACGTACAACGCTATCATGCAGCAAAGACCGATAAGGATGCTAAGTTCTCGGCACTCTTCGGCGGCTATCTTTTCATTCCTGTGTCAGCCTTGTTTTTCCTGATAGGTTCAGCGCTGTATTCCTATTATGCGGCGGGTGTCGCTATCTTGCCGGAGGAGATAGCTAGTAAGCCCGACTATGTGTTTCCGTATTTTATCGTCAACGGCTTGCCCGTAGGTCTGCGAGGTCTCTTGATTGCCTCTATCTTTGCGGCAGGAATGAGTACTGTATCAACTAGTGTGACCAGTGCGGCAACGATTATCTTGACCGATTATGTGCGTCCTTTCTTCCTGAAGGCACGCTATGTGGCTGACCGTCTTCGTCACCATGACCCGAAAGACCATCACAAGCACCAGAAACTGGAACTTGCCATCGTCAGGTTGAGTAGTTTTGGAGTAGGACTGTTAGGTGCCGTTGTCGCCATAGCGATGCTCTCTGTCGAGAGTATCATTGATGCGTGGTGGACGTTATCCAGTATTTTCTCTGGCGGTATGTTGGGACTATTCCTGTTAGGATGTATCCCCCAGAAGATCAACCGCTTCGGAGCCTTCCTCGGTTGTGTGGCAGGTATTCTGGTTATTGCCTGGATATCCCTTGCCTCCATGTGGTCACTGCCTGGCCTGCACCTGCATCCCTATCTTGCCATTGTGCTGGGCACCACGGTCATCTTCCTGGTCGGTTTCCTTGCCACGTGGCTTTATCAAACTGGCAGGAAGTAATAAAGATTATTCAGCAGGCAATATACGAATCCGTAAAGTCTGAGGTGTTGTGGGCACGGTGTACTTCTTGAGTACTCCAGGCCCACAACTACTGTTTCCTAAGCCCATTACCGCACAGTCTATAGACAGATAGACTTTTCCTTGATCTTGCAACTCATAGTCATGTGTCTTGCTAGCAAGAAAGGCAGCGGAATAGGGGAGAGCGGAGAATGAGAATGGTTTGTCTACTGCCTCAATTCGTATTCCTTTGCCTTTCTTCGTCTTCAACTCCACGAGAGTGCAATCCTCATGGTTTCCTGAGTCTTGTGGACGCGGGTAATGGACATATTGTTGAGAGACGGTAGATTTCCACAATCCAATAGGACAGGACTGCTTGCGATCGGGATAGTTGTCCCAAGGTCCTCGTCCATACCATGTCAGTTGCTCGTAATCACGAGGCAGTTCGATGACAATACCTAGTCGGGGAAGTGGTGGTAAACTGTCTGGAATCGTGAAGGTGAAGATCCATTCGTTACCTTGTTGCTCCATAGTCATTGGAATACGAAGTGTGTCGAGTCCACAACGTTTCCAGTCTTTCGCCAGCCAATTGCCGAAACTCTTGTCATTATCAGTGGGGGCACGGAATACCTGAGGACGGATGTTGGCGACGAGGGCCTGGAGTTCTTTAGAGAGTTTCTTTTGTTTCTTGCTCTTCAGTAGTTGGGGCTGTTGGTCGTCATTGACGAGTTTGCCTTCTGCTACTTGTCCATAGATGTGTTTAACCTCATAATATTTTGGAGTCAGCGATCGGTCACACATCACAATGCCGTTCATGCAGAAGGCGTGCAGGTTTGGTTTGTCACCAAAGTCGCCACCATAGAATACGCTATCACCACGCATAATTCCTTGGTCGGCCCAGTCCCAAATGAAACCACCAAGCATTCGCTTGTGCGAGAGCATTTCTTCCCAATACTCTTTGAAGTTACCCAAAGCGTTACCCATAGAATGTGCATATTCGCTGGTGAGCACAGGGCGGTTGTCGTTGGTACGATTGGCAATCTCTAAAAGACGCTCCCAACGGGCATTCTCGGCACGTTCCTTGTCAGAACCCTCCGGGATTCCTGGGTTCAGGTATTCGTCCATCACACGAGGATAGAAACGACTGATAACATCCACCGTCTTGGGGTCAGGATCGCCCTGAGCCCCTTCGTAGTGAACAGGACGTGTGGGGTCGAACTCATGGAGCCAAGCAGAGGCAGCAGCGAAGTTGGGACCATAGCCGCTCTCGTTGCCTAAGCTCCAGAAGAAGATACATGGGAAGTTCTTGTCGCGCTCAGCCATACGGACAATACGGTCGAGGTAAGCCGCATGCCAATCGGGTGTTGAAGCTAGTGTACCACGAAGACCGTGAGTCTCAATGTCTGCTTCGTCCATCACATACATTCCTATCGAGTCGCAGAGCTCATACCAACGTGGACAGTTGGGATAGTGACTCGTGCGAACAGCATTGATGTTAGCCTCCTTCATCAGTCGAAGGTCTTTCAGCATCAGCGCTTCACTCATGACACGAGCTGTGTGAGGGTCGTGCTCATGACGATTCACACCACGAATCTTGATGGCTTGGCCATTGACGAGCAACTGCCCGTCTTTGATTTCTATTGTGCGGAAACCCACTTTCTGATTTACTTGCTCAATGGTCTGTCCTTTGTCGTCTTGCAACTGTAGACGTAACGTATAGAGGCTGGGATGTTCAGCGCTCCAAAGACGAGGGTTCTTTACCTTCATCTCCATGCGGTTGAACTTACGATAGCCACGTTGTGGAAACCATTCATTCATGCGGGCTGCTTTGTGTTGGAGATCAAGAACCTCGGAGGCTGAGACGGTATCGCACCCTACTGGAATTTCTCCATCATAGAGGGTTGCGATAAAACGAAAGCCTTCTCCCGTTTGACCTTTGAAAACGGAAAACTGAGGATTGATTTGCAGCAGTCCATTGGCATCTGCCCTCACAGCCACATTGCTCAGACGGACATCTGGCGTGTGATAAAGCAATACATCACGATGAATACCTCCAAAGCGCCAAAAATCCTGGTCTTCGAGATAGGAACCGTCGCTGTATTTGTATACTTCGATGGCTATCTGGTTCTCGCCTCTATTGATATAAGGAGTGATGTTAAACTCCGAGGGCTCCATAGAACCTTGGGAATAACCTACTTTTTTCCCATTCACCCAAACGTAGAAGGCAGACATCACGCCTTCGAAACGAAGGAACGTCTGACCATTGTCCCACGAAGCAGGTAGGGTAAAGGTGCGTCGATACTGTCCAGTGGGATTGCGCTCTACGTAGGTCGTCCACTCCTTTTTGGGCTCAGAAGTCACACGTGGTGGGTCAATTTTAAACGGGAAACCAGCAGAGACGTAGATGGGGGTACCATAGCCATTAACCTCCCAATTGGCAGGAACAGCTAGTGTTTTCCATGAAGAAGCGTCATAGTCTGTTCGATAGAAGTCCTTGATACGCTCTTCTGGTGTCTTCGTCCAACGGAACTTCCACTGTCCGTTCAGCAACAGCATTCTATCGCCTTGCTTCTCACCATAGGGAATGAAATAGGCCCGTGCTGGCTCACGATTAATCTGTAGCACGTGGTTGTCTTCCCAGTCGTGGTGATCTTGGGCTCCTAACGAGAGGGTAGTAAGGGCGAATATGATAAGAATCAACTTTCTCATTGTATTTCAATATTTTTGAATTCGATGTCCTTGGCATCAATGCGTAGCGTATAGGTTCCGGCATTAATCTGCGTACCGGTAGTGGTGCTGAGCATCTTGAACTTATTGGGCGTGGCGGGGAAAGTAATTTCCTTGTCCACGAGTACGATATGCTTCGAATCGGTAATGGTCAGATGACCAGTAACTGGTGCCCCTGTGATGTTCTTGAAACGGAAACGGATGGCGTATTCCTGTCCTAAGCCAGGAGTAATGATGAAGGTAGTAGGCTGCCCCTTCTTGACTTTCTGAGGCTCGTAAACGGTAGCTGGACGTGGGTCTACATCGAGGGGCAGTTCCTCCTTAGGGAGTTTGGCAATGGTGTCTGTATCAAAGGCGCGCCATTTTAAAGAGGTGAGAGGTAAGGGGTGAGAGGTGAGAGAAATGTCTTGCTCTTTGCTCGCTATTGCAATGGCAGCAATGATAGCTTGACCAGCCTTGACCTCAGGGAAGGAGATATGTAGGCGCCCATTCTTAGCCTTTGCTGTCACCACACGTTTCATGGAACCCAGATATCCTGCCTCTGCCCAAGGGTCGAGGTCATCGATAACCGTCTCGCCATTAATGGTGACATCAAAGATGCGAAGGCCTTCGTAGTCGTCCTTTTCGCCACCACCTTTTCCGTGCCAGGGTTCTGCGAAGTAGAGTTCTACGCGATATTTACCATCAGGAACGGGGAAGTCGTACCACAAGCGGTGACGACCAAAGCGGAAATACTGAAAGAGTTCGTCGCTGTTGGTGCCTTTTATGTCGTCAGAGATATGACGCTGAGAAGCCTGATAGGGGTGCATACCATAGTCCTGTCCCCATGAATGGCTGTAGAGCGTGTCGTCAGCCTGCCACAACTGTCCAAACTCATCTTTATAAGCATCGCCTCCACAATTGATACGGTAGAGGTAATGGTAGCCCTCTGCTCCCTTTACCAAGTTGTGATTGCGCTCTGCAGCGGTTATACCCGACGCTGACGCACCGGGAGTGGTGGCTGCATACCGCTGGCGGTACATATAGTAAGCAGGAGTGGGCTCCTCCCAAATGGTGGTGAGGCCTTTGTAATTGAGGGGACCAATCTTGTCGATACGACGCAGGGCACCATCGGGCTGGTTGCGTCCAGGGTTGTCGTGAGATGAGAATATCCACTGTAAATGGCCACAGACACCCTTGTTGTTTGTTGCGACTGAGTCGCAACAAACTGAAAAGGCTTGTTCAGCCAAACGAGCCTTCTTTTCTAGCAAAGCAGTAAACGATTCCTCGCTATACTTTGCCTCACCATGCAGGTCGATGGTGCGCCAAGCTCCATACTCACCATTGAGCAGTTGGTCTGGGCGTTTCAGTTCGTTGTCATAGTTGTCTGCACTGCCACCATAGGTGCCACTCCAGTTCTGAATGACATTCCAGTCAGTACCCTCTCCACCATTACAGGTCGTGACGGCACGCTGGTCCTTGCAAGTAGGATCGAGCGAACGGATGATGTCAGAGCACTCCTGGGCAAATTCCTTGGGCAGGATACTCTCATTCTGTAAGCCCCAAAGGATGACGGAGGGTGAATTACGACGCTCCTTAATCCATCGCACTAACAGTCGTTTGAAGTTCTCGCGGAACTGAGGCGTATCGTACCAGATATGGGCAGAGAACTGGCTCCAAAAGAGGATACCCTGCTCGTCAAGCAATTGCTGATAGAGCAGGTTGTGGGGCTGGTGGGCCTCGCGGAAGGCATTAAAGCCTGCATTACGGATTTGCTTGATGCGACTGCGAATTTGTTCTGGCGAGAAGGCATGACTCTGTCCTAGCAAGTGTTCGTATTCGCAGGTGCCATTGATAAAGACGGACTTACCGTTCAAGTAGAATCGATTATCGCTATTTTTCCTTAATACAGGCCAAGAGATATTACGGATACCAAAAGGCGTTCGCACCTCGTCCGTCGTCTTTCCACTTCGCTTAATCATAGTGGCGAGGTTATAAAGATAGGGGTCGTCGAGGTTCCAACGGTGGACATTCTCTATACGTTCTGCATCCTTGACGAGGCGTGTCTCGCCTGGTTGCAACGTCAAAGTCGTTGCCTGCCTAAACACCTGCTTACCAGAAGCCTGCATGAACTTATTGACGAGTTCGATGGTCTGAGCCTCGTTGGTATAGTTTTTTACTTCCGTTTCGATGAAGACACTGTCACATTGGGCATTGTTCCAGATATGTACGCCAAAGGGTTCGATACGGACAGCATCTGTTTCGATAAGTGATACAGGACGGAAGATGCCGAAGGGTTGCGACCCCTCACTGAAGCCCCATTCCGAAGAACAGCCTCCACACACCCAGGGTGATTCCGTCTGGAGGGCTGGATGGTCTACGAGCACTTTTAGCTCGTTACTTCCGTTCTTAAGAGCATCTGTCACGTCGAGTGTCCACACGGTACGACCCACGAGTTCCTTGGGATAGGTTTTGCCATTGAGGGTAACTGTAGCATAGGTGCCTACACCTTCGAACTGCAGGAAATAGCGCTTGCCCTCCTTCTTCTCTGTGTTCCACAACTTATTGTATATAGCACTGCCGTGCAGATTTCCATGGCGAAGTTGGCGGTAGCCGTAGTAGTCATCGTAGTTATGAGGGACGTTGATGGTTGTTGCGATAGAATCGCGACCAACTACCAAAGACTGCCAGTTGTCATTAAGCGAGGTGATGGTACGACGGTCTTTGCGCTCTGGTGCTGGGAAGTGGACCTGTGAACGTCCCATGGGAACACTGGTGGCGACAGCAATACCACGCTGTTGGTCGTTGTTGACAGCACAATAGAAATGATACACCACACCGTTGTGCTTTAGCACATAGCTCTTATGGGCAAACATCTCGTCATAGGTTTTTGTAGGCCAGATGAGATCTTCGCCTTCCCAACGCTGCCAATGAATCAGGTCGCGCGAGACAGCAAAGGTATTGAAGGCATTGTACTTTCGTGAGGGGTCGTAGGCCTTGAAGTAGAACATCACATAGAGATCGCCCATCTTGGCAATCTGCGCATCACCCGTGATGATACCACCTACCTCATTGGCGAAGATAGGGTTGCCCTCGTAACGTTTCCACTTCTTCAGGTCGTTGGAGAGGGCGATACCTATGCGTTCAGCCTTGAGGTCATTAGCAGGATTGATGCCTCCTGCATTATAAAACATCACGAAACGCTTGCCTAATGTTTTCTGTGGGTCGTCATAGATGGTACTTTTATACTGTACAAGTTTCTCCCACCACTGTGCGTCTTTATCGTTGATGCTGAGCAAGGGCTTGTTGCCTGACTGCCATTCATGCGCTTGAGTGATGTCGCCATCCGTCCAGGCTATGCCAATGTTCAGAGGTTCGCGAACAGCCTCATAGCCAGTGCCATGTCCACCGATGTAGGTCATCCAATAGTTCTTCTTGTATTTGGAAATACCATAGTTCCCAGCCCATGTCCAATCGATGAGTGCAGGGAATCCGCCACGCTGGTTCATGTCCCATCCGTCCTCTTTATAAGAAAGGATGCGCCCTTCGGTATTCCAATGTAATAGGTCGTCAGAAGATGCCAGCCACGTTTCATATCCTCGTCCGTCCAGTCCGTCTTTTCCATTATAAACCACATAGGTCATCAGCCATTTGTCGCCAACACGGAAGACTGTAGGACAGTCTATCTTGTGATAGTTGTCCGTAGGGGCCACCACCATACCATATTTATACGGTGTGCGCACCTCGTTGTAGATGCGTTGCATGTCAGACTGTGGGATGATGTCAGCGGTAAAACCACTGAGCACACTGATAAGTGAAAGGATGGTGAGGAGTATCTTCTTCATACGTGTTTACTTTTGGAATAGCCAATCGACTTCGCTCGATGGTCCGTTAAGGCCACAGTCGCGGGGATTGATATCGCTCTGGGTGAAACCTGCCACCATGAGGATACCCTTGGGCAGATGGAGTGTCTGATGCCCAGCAGATAGCGTATATTGGTGGATATTTACCTTCGGCATCTGTACGATGCTGATGGCGTTGGTGAGCAGAGGCTCTGCTTGACCGTACTCATTGCCTGTGGCATCGATTTCCAGTTTCGGAGCCTTAGCCCATTTGGGGTCGTCGTCTTTGAAGAGACCTACGAGTAACTTCACGGGTTTGTCGCTCTCAAATTCGATGGTGGTACCTACAATGCGTGTCGTGTCACGATTCAGTACGAGTGCCCGCATGCCGACTAGTTCCGGAGCAACGGAGCCAATAGGAGTGTCAGGACGGTTCTCGAAGACGATAGCTCCCTTCTTTAATGTTATGAGTTGGGCGTTGGGATTGTAGAGCTTTACTCGTGCGGGAGTGGCAGGCTGTATATTGGCATCTGTCTGTGCCACTGGGTGCTTCAGTTTCTCAATATTTGTTTTTAAGGCATCCAGTTCATCCTGATAGACGACAGCCAGTTCGCTCCACGTCTTCATCTTACCATCATCGCCTCCTACAGGAATGCGACGCTGGGCAGTCTGCATCGAGTTGGCATAGAGGTAGGTCAGGTCTGTGATTTGAGCCAATTGTTGCCATGCTGCCACACTCATTTCTAACAGCGGAACGGCACGGTCGAGCCAGTTGATGTCCTTTGACCATTTGTAGTTCAACACCTGCTGTGCAGCCAATACTTTATAATAGAAGGATTGGGCAAATAATCGGTAACATTGCAAATCTATACCCAGACGCTGGAATTCTTTTTGGTGGCGAGTAGGAAGGGGAGCAACTTTTGAGATTGCTGAACATGCCAGTTCACCATGGGTGACACATTGCATGGCAATGTCCAACGGCAGTTCACCCACATGCTGTTCGTGTTTCCATTCTTTTTCAACATACTCGATGAGTTTCTCGCCTTGAGGTCCGCAACTCTCGTAGAAGCCGGGATAGATGGTATACTTATAAGGATTCACCAGTTCACCCATTGTCATACCCAAGAGCAACGTCTGACGGTTACCTTCCGTAATACCGAAGCGACGGAGTAGTTTGGGGGCAATCTCGCCCGACTCATCGTAGGCATTCAACAGATGCTCTGCGGCCTCCTTGCTGATGCCATAATAATCAGCCAACAGCCGTTCCCAGTATGCTTTGTCATCGCCACGCTGGTCACTCCACGCATAGCGGCCCCATGCCTTATACCACATCCAGTCGCGGTCAATCTGTAACAAGCGTTCTCCGTTGGGTAACTTATCTGCTGTATAGGGCCAGTCCCAATAGGAGGCCTGTGGATAGAGATGCAGTCCCTTCGAATGATGCACACGATGCATCGCCTGTACGGCTTTCTGGGTAAAGGCTGGTGATGACCACCGCCACGGCTCCAGGTTGGCGAGGATATGTACATTATCTATATGAATCGGTGCTGCAGCGGCAAGCATACGATGTGTCTCACCCCATGGACCACCTGGCTCATAGGTCGTCAACGACTCTCCTGTATATTTGTTCATCGTGTAGATGTTCGGATAGAGTGGAAGGGAGGCCTTTAGCACGGCAGGACCGTCGGTGTCGTGGTTACGAAGAATGATCGGTGGGAGGTCCGTCCGTTCTGATGCTTTCAGACCGTCTTTGATACCGGGAATCACCGTTTCCGTCATCCATTTGATGTCATTGTCGATACCAGACATCGCCTCCCCGAGACAGATCAGAAATCCCACCTTCGGGTATTTCTCGATGAAGGCAGCGATAGACTTACGCGTATAGTCGGCAATCAGCGGGGTGATAGGACGGTTACGATCCTGTGTCTTCAATCCGTAGTGGTCAGCAAATGGTTTGCTAAGGATGATATTATAGAACATCTGGATGACACGGATACCGCGTCGGTCTGCCTCGTCAACGAGAAATCCGAACATTTCTTGGTTCTTCTGCATCGTCTCATCATCCACCTCTGGCGCAAAGGAATAGTCTTTGAGTTTCACCAGGGAGGCGAAAGGATGGCCGTTCCAGAGATAGACAGTATTCATATTGTTCTCTGCAAGTAAATCCAGATACTTGATCCACAAAGTCTTGTCATAGAACCAAGGGAAGTTCTCGGGGGTATAAGGATATTCGTAGACACGATGACCTGGCAGATAGACTGTCTTCTGGAGTCCCACACAGGCTCCGCGCAGTTTCATCTGTGGCACCTCACTCTGTGTGGTCAGGTTGCTGAGTGTGGGGTCTTCCTGTAATAGTTCTAATAATTTGTTGACTCCATAAATCGTACCAGCACCATCGTTACCGATAACACGGACATGCTTGTCTTTCCTGAGAAGTGTGAATCCTTCTGCCTCACCGTTGTCAGCCACTTCAACAGACACATTGAACTGACCTTCCTTGCCTGTCAACAGACTGGCGGCATAGTTGGTCTGCGGACTTACGTTCTTGACTTTTACCTTTGCATAGGTAAATGGCGTATTCAATAAGCACAGTGCGAATATCAGTTTCTTCATCATAGACCTATTCTTATTTCTTGTTTTGCTGGAATCTCTATTGCTTTCTCTCCAATGACTAGGGTTCCTTTTCCACCGTCACTATAGATGGTAACCTCTTGTTGGTTCATCGTCACATGTATCTTACCAAAAGGAGTCGGGACATCACCTTCCATCCATTGTAAGTCTCCCAAGGCAGGCTTCACAAGATACTCCTCATAGCCAGGTTTGGTAGGTTGCACCCCTAGGTAATACTTGCCGATCAGGTAAATCGGGCTGGCTCCCCAGGCATGACAGAGACTCTTTCCGTAGGGTCTTCCGTACATGGCAAGGTGTTGTGTACCAGTCTCTTCGGGATTGTATTTCTCCCAAAACGAGGTCGCCCCCTCACGAAGCATACCACCCCAGTAGTCGCGTATCTCCTGCAGTACTTGAGTCTGCAAACCGTCTATGCAGAGTGTCTCCAGTTCGTAAAAACGCATATAGGGCGTCGTGATGGGGTCGATATTTGGGTTGAGCATGACGCTTTGCATGATTTCACGACGTTCTTCTTCATAGGCCAGACCATAGAGGATGGCAAACATATTGGGGAACTTGGTAATCTGCTTGTTCATCTTTCCGTCCTCAATGGCATGATAGTATGCCTTCTGCTCATAGTTCCAGAAAGTCTGCTTGATCTTGTTGCGCAGCTCTTCGGCCTTTACGCGATAGTCGCTCTTGTTGATACCCAATAGCTTGGCACATAGTGCCATCGTCTCCATTGCCTTCATGAGCAGAATCTGCTCGAAACATAGCGTCCCGCGTTTGTGCATGGGGAAATCTACCCAGTCTACGAATATCCAGTCGTCGGGTTGTCCCTCTGCCATGCCGTCCTTGTTCAGGCGTCTTTTGACATACTCCATCAGTGTCACCATACGCGGCCACATTTCCTGAACGAAATCCTTGTCGGCAGTATACTGGTAGTAGTCGTGGATGGACTTAAACCAATAGAACGTATAGTCCATGATGGTATTGACATGGGCCGTAACAGGGTCCTTTCCACGCAACTGGCGGATGGTGCGCTTGACGCATTCTGTGTCGAAGCGGAGGTAGTAGTTCATCAGATACGACTGGATGGCATCACCACTCCACGTCCAACGGTCACGCTTGATACCATCCATAAAGAACTCACGGGTGGTGAGGTCCATGGTATAAGCTGCCACCTTCCAGATTTTGTTAATCTCCTCGTCATTGCATCGGAAGGAGCCTGAGCGCTGCTCATCGAAGGGGGCATATTCGTAGTCCATTAGAACCTCGTCATAGGTGGTTTCTTCTTCTGTCTCAATATAAACGAAACGGAAAGCCTTACTGGAGAGGGAAGAAGTAAGTGGAGAGAGCACGTCGAGTGTTTCGCAGTGCTCCTTGTCGAGGGCTTCCTCGCGGCTTTCGCCGTAATAGATGTGGAGTGTGCCTTGGAGGTTTTTGATTTTTAGGTAACCGAAAGTCTCCCGTCCGAAGTCATAGAGTTTCCCGTTTGTCGCTATGTCATAGCAACATACAGGACGTTGTTCCTTCCGCTCCAACCGGTATTGTGAGGGTGGTGTTTCTATGCTGTCGAAATTCCAGGAGGCGGCAGGTACGTAGATGCCAGAACCGTGGGCAATTCCATTCTCGTCAATCCATATTTTATCCTCATAGGTGGCAAGCCAAGTAGAATCCGTATGGATGGTTTCGCCTTCGATGAATAGGGCAGGGGGAGTTTCTTGATTCCATACCTTAAGATTCAGTTTGTGTTTGCCTGCAGGCACCACAAACGTCTTGGGCATTCCAAACTGCAGTTTTCCGTCGAGGGCGAGGTTGAACTGTCCCTCACAGGCAATGGTAATTGTTTCCTCATATTCGAGATTAAACTCGTGAGAGAACTCCACTGTCACGTAGTGTGAGTCCTGTTTCCAGAACGGAGGAAACATTGCCCCCCGTTCCGTACGGCGGTTATTGAAGATATTCCCCAGCCAAATTTCAAAATCGCCAGGGTACCATATCCACGTGGCTTTATTTCTTTCCTGCATTATTCTTGATATGTTCGTTTACCTGTGGTCCATTATTCTCCCAGATATTGCCGGGGCCGTTGGCATTCTGGAGGTATTTCTCCTCAGGAGTCCAGTTCTCACGGATGATGATGTTGGAAGACCCTTCGTCTGTATAGAGATAGAACCAATGATTCGGGTCGTGTACATAACTCGGTTTAGCAATGTCGCGCACTACATTCTCTGAGATGACAGTGCCGGGCTGATTACCGAGAGTATAGATGCCGGCACAGTCGTACATGTGTTGGGCATAATCGTAGATGAGGTTCGCATGAACCTTGTTGTCTTTCATGCAGACAAGGTCACGGTTCCATCCCCAACCTAATGATATTCCCGTGTAACTGATATCATGGATGGTGTTATGCTCAATGGTGATGCCACTGACATAACCGGCTGCGATTGCTACACATCCCCAGTCTTCATTGGTAACATTATAGAACTCCGACTGCTCAATGGTCTGACCTGTACATACCTCACGGAAGTCGGTAGGCTGATAGGGCAGATGCGTCTCCAGTCCCTCTGGTGAGAACGAACCGCAAACATAGCCGTTCATGGCGATGTCAGTAAAAATGCAGTTTGTCGTCGTGCCACGGCGACAGGCAATAACATAGTCCAGTCCGGAGCCTCCAAGATGTTCGAAGCGACAGCCATCGAAATTAATATCCTCCGTATATCGTAGTTCTACGGCAGCATCAGCCCGTCCGAGCCAACCCTGATTGTCAAGTTTGTGGTTGTTGGGGCGGTCAATCTGTGGACGCAGTTTATAGGCTTCTGTCAGATACATGCCAGCCTGCAAGGGCACATGTCCTTTCTCAGATGGCCGCATCCAGGTAGTATGACTGAAGGTAATCCCTTTGATGGTGATGTTGCGAACGGGACGCTCTGCAGAGCCGATAAACTCCAGCAATGTTTCCTGTACGGGTACGACGGCCTCGCGGATGGTCTCACCGTCACGAGGCTTATAGTAGAGCTTATGCTCACGGATATCATGATACCATTCCCCCGGTTCGTCAAGCAGTTCCTTGGCGTTTGTCAGATAGAATGGTGACGGATGCCCAGTATTGGGAGTCATGGGGGAGGGCCAGGGGTGTTTGAACTGTAGGTTTGCCTCTGGGTCGTGGAAGCGTATGGCAGCAGAGTCGCCCTGAACGGTGATGCTCTTGATGCGCAAGTTGGAGGTACACCACATCTCATGGAGAACCATTTCTGCATATGGAGCCTTCAAAATATTGACAACTGCCTTCTTGGGTACCCACAATACTTGTTTTTTCTTGTCGTAGGTCATGATGCGGTGCATCTTTTCAAAATCACTCACATCACGGGCTCTTACCGCCTTCCTGCCGTTGACCCATAACTGGCGGAAGTCGATGGGGCGACCGTTGAAGTCGGGAACGTCAGCTACCAGGAACTTGCCTTCTTTCCTCCAGTTCTTGATCTCCATACCGCCGCTGATGACGGCATTCTCTCCTTGAATAGTCAGTCCACTGTCCTCCGGGCGTAGTCGTAACGGCTCATAGAGCTGATAGGTGCCTGCACTCAGGTGGATTGTCACAGCATTTGCCAGTCCTAACCTCTTGGCTTCACGGGCCTTCTGTATGGTTTCTGCCAAAGAAGAGTCGGGCGTTATATAAAAGTCCGATAGGGACGCATATGCTGATGCGCCCCTAACTAATAGACCTAATAGGATGATGGTGATTTTTCTCATAATGTTATCGTGCTAATGGCAACCAGAGAGACATGTCTTGAATACCTCGGTTGTCCCATGCATAGTAGGGAATGAGTCGTATCTTAACTTTCTTCTTGTTTGTGGGGCGAATCTCCCGATAGAGCGTCTGGTTGTCCCATTTCTCCTGATTCACGAGGACAGCCTCACCTTCCAATACAGTCATCTCATGCCCACTGATAGTCATTTTCTGTTCTGTAAACTGTATGTCGGCAGGAATGGCTATGTCATTGATGCGGTAGCCGCCTTCGATATCCTCGCCTTCGAGACAGTAAACGATGGGACCGCGCTGGACAGCCACCTGATTTTTGGCCTCCTCAACCAATGGATTCGCCTCTATCAGTCGGGGACGCATGTCGAAGTTAACCTCGATGACATCGCCCTTCTTCCATTTGCGGCTAATGTCAAGGTCTGCTGGTTCACCGTTCACCTTTACTGTATATTCTGCTGCCCAATCTGGCTTGTGTAACTTGACATTCGCCAGGTTCTTGGCTTTCTTGATAGTCAGCGTGATTCTGCCGTCCCATGGGTAGTTGGTGATTTGTTCCACCTCCAGGTCTTTGGTCTTCAATGCGTTTTGTCCGTAGAGGTTGACGTATAGCGTGTTCTCGTTGATAGCATAAGCATATTCCTGTGCCTCACAGAGGGTGCGCAGGGTGTTGGGTGGGCAACAGAAACAGGTGATGTAATGCTGACGGTGCTTAGGCCATCGCATGACATAAGGGAACTCCTTTGTGCGACGCAGCGCCTCCGTATAGAAGAAGTCCTTGCCATCGAGAGAGATTCCTGAGAGGATACCATTATACAGTTCATTCTCAATATTGTCGATATACTTCCCGTCGCCTGTCGTCTGGAACAAACGCCATGAGAACAGCATCATACCAATCTGGGCACATATCTCATTATGGGCAGCCTCCTGCGGCAGTTGGAACTGTCGTCCGTAAGCCTGATGAATTTGCTGAATGGAGGGCTGATTGTAAGTGGTACCATCAGGTGACACTCCGTCGTAGAGTGCACCGCAGCCTCCCATGATGTATATCTTATGCTGGATGATGTCATCCCAGATGGCCGAGAGATTCTTCATCAGCTGTTCCTCACCTGTCTCGGCATAGAGGTCGGCAACTCCGGCATAGAGGTAGTTGGCACGAACGGCATGACCCATCGCCTCATACTGGTCACGGAACTTATGGCGGTCCTGGTTATGGTCTTCACCGTTCGTCACACTGTCGCGGATGGCAATGAGACCTTTGGCTAGTGTCAGGTATTTCTCGTCACCCGTCTCACGATACATCTCTGCAGCTCCCATATAGTGGCTGGGGCAGATGGCATTGCGCGACAGTTCCGCGGCATCATTAGTCAGGAAGTTATAGAGAAAGTCAGCAGCTTTCTTACCACAGTCAAATAGGGTCGTCTTGCCTGTGACACGTTTGTGGATAATACCTGCCGTCATGAGGTGCCCGAGGTTATAGGTCTCGAAGTTCAGACGGGAGGCAAAGGCGTGCTTCTGGTCTTTGCCAATCTCAATACCTGCTGCATTCTCCGTGTTTGCATGAGTGTCGATGCCTGCATTACGCTCCGAGATTACAACGGGGGTATGGATGTATCCGTCGTTGCGCTGGGCGAGTGCCACCTGCTCAATGAACTTGTCCATCAAGGCATCTATCTTCGGGTCCTTGGTGATAGCATAAACGGCGGCACATGCCTCCAGCCATTTATACATGTCACCGTCGTGGAAGGGAGGACCATGGTGCTTGCCCTTTACTGTTCCGGCAGCCACTTCAAAGTTGCGGAAACCGTTACTGCCGTGCAGTCCCATGTCATCGATGATTTCCCAAGGCGTGTTCCAAGTGTTCCACATGTCCCAGATACCCGTGGTGGAGAGCATGTTAAAACGGTCGCCCCAGAAGCCACCAGTCCATTTGACGGCTCCCATAGGCGTATTCTTCATCTGGGCCTGACGACTGTTACTCATGTCTGTCAGTCCCTGTGCCGTTGCTGCAGTGGTACAGCACAGCATGATGCCAATAATCAGTTTTCTCATATCTTTCCTCCTCTTGCTTTTATCCGTTCATACCAGGCCTCACGCTCTTTGACCAAGTCGTAGCCTCGTTTTGCCAGGTAGTTGTTGATGCGTCCCTTGTATTTCCCAAATACCTCATGTTTCTTCTTTGAACTCTCTGCGTCGATAGCAAGCTCACGTGCTTCTATCAGCCAGGCAAGAATCTGTTCCTTCTCCTCTTCCTTCAGGGTCGGAATCATGTCACAGTGTGCCTCGTAGGTCACTTTTACCACATTGAAGGTCATCACATCTTTCACTCGTTCGATGTCCTGAGGCTTCAGGTACATCGAGAGGTCGGCTTCAAAACCGAAGTGGGAGCGATATAGTTTTGAGTCACACTGTGCCTCTGCAAGTTTCTTGTCCGTTTTCTTTACGGAGTCACGCTCAGCATAGATGTCGTTGAGTTTGAAATAACGGTTGGCTATGATATTCAGAACATTCTGTCCCAATGGCGTCCATGTAATCCCCAACTCATCAGTGGCTTTCCTTGCCCGTTCGATGATAGTCTCCACATACTTGCTGTCGCGTCCGGCACTGTTAAGAGATACTGCAGGGGCAGGGTAGGAGTTAAAGGTCTCTTTCAGATACATCACGTTATTGCCATAGTTCATCTTGACGTTATGTACCATCTTCACATCACGGCTCCGCTCTACGAACAGCCATCCTTTCCAGCCCATCTCATCAAGGGTCTTTTTGATGAGTGGCAGATTGATGGCTGGGTCGTTACGCAGACACAGACTGTCAGTATTTGAGGCATGGATGGCACAGATGTTCTTGGTACCCAATTTCTTCATGTCTTTGACAATGTCCCATCCGTTCTCAATGATAGTCTGCCATTTATAGAAGATAGCAATGCCGTCACTCTTGATTTCCTTCAGGAGTTTTAGGTTGCCCGTAGCGTCCAACGGGGTGTCGATGCCGACTACGACGCCATGTGTCTTGGCTGACTCACCGATAGCACGCAACCGTTTGACAATCTCTTTCCGCTTCGTCTTGTCGGTGGTCCAGTCGTTGCCGCATCCGCCTAATGGCAGGAAGGCAACCTTGACATCTCCCATGCGTTTCATGGTCTCGAAACAGTCTTCCATCAAGGCGAGGTAGTTGTCACGCAAGGTCAGGTCCTGCCCGTAGAATCCGCTCATGGCAATAGCTCCGATACGGATTCCAAGACTGTCGGCTGTGTGTTTGAAGAAAGCTGCGGTCTTTGCATCGCGCATTTTATTGTCGAACATCTCACGCTTGCCGAGTCCGCCCATATCCATCTCTACACCGTCACATGCCAACTCCTTAGCAAGTTGGAACTCACCCAGTTTCTGACGTTTCAGTACCATCCAATCGCAGACCCCCACCTGATAACGTTCTTGTGCCATAATGGTGTCAAGGCATGAGAAACCGAATGCTAAAGCAGAAAAAAGTAAAATGCGTAGTTTGTTCATATGTGCTTTGAATAATCTCTAATTTAATGCTACCGATTGGTGAATAGCAACGATTATCCGCATCTTCAGCTCTTCCTTTTCTTCTTTAGAAAGAGGCTGTAGAGGCGGGATAAAAGAATAGAGGCGTTTCCCCTTCTTGCTATCTCCTTTTGTTGCCATTATTACCTGTTTATTTTAAGACGGAATAATGGCATTGGTGTAACCAATGAAAAGATTTTTATGCGTTCTGTATCATCTGTCCGGCATATTCGCGGAGCCGGCTGATACTGCGGTGCATCAGGTTGCGCACGCTTTGATAGTTGATGCCCATGATCTGACAGATGTCATCGTATTTGCGATGCTCCAGGTAATAGAGATTGATGATTTGTCGCTGACGGGGTGATAGCTTATCGAAAAACGTTGTCACGCTGTCGGAGAGCGACTGGCTATGCTCCATCTGCTCACGATTGTATTCATCGGTTTCGGCGATTACCTGCATGCAGGCATCGGTGATCTCACTGTCGCAGAGTCTTGTATTGCGACGAAACTCGTCGTTGATGCGGTTGCGCAGCGAGATATAAAGGTAACTCTCGATGTTGCCGATGTTGTTGAGGCCGTCCTTGCGCGTGCACAGTTTTACAAATACGTCTTGAATGCAGTCTTTCAGTGCCTCGCGGTCGGTCATAAACTTTGAACCGAAGGCGAATAGACCGTCGATATGTTTGTCGTATAGTCTAGAGAAGTCTTCCATCTCTTCGTTACTTTTTTAGTAGTTTGTGTAGTTTGTTGCTGCAAAAGTAGTAACTATTTTTGAGAAGAGCCCCTAAAATATGATTTTTTTACTTTAAATAGTGTTAAAGTTCGCCATTTGCTTACGCTGCCCCCTCTCGAGGGGCTCAAATATTATTGTGCACGGAGCCACAGAAGTTGACCTGAGGAGGTGGTCTTGGGGGTAAAGGAGCCTTGCAGACGCACGGACTTCTGTTGCAGCTTGATAGCACCACTCTTCATGTCGATGGTGTAAACCTGGTATTTGCCGGTAGGTACCGAGATGGTGGGCGCATCACCCTGAGGATAGACAAGATAACCGGTGCCGGCCTTGCCTGTGGCGATGCAGTCTGTACTCTCAATGGGCGACATCTGACAGACGTCTTTAAGGAACGCCTGCTGTAGCTTGGAGGATTTCTCCAGCCCCTTACCTCCTGTCTCCTGACTCTTGACGGGAATATTCGGCAGCGAACCGCCAGCCATGAGTATTGCCCAACCGTAGGTGGGATACTGTTGTGAAAAGAAGGTGACGGCTTTCTCAGGATAGCGGTCACGATACTCGCGGACGGCACGGTAGGCTTCCTCGAAACCTGTCTTGCCTACCTTCATTTTTCGCATCCACTGTCGTGGCGCCATGTTCTTACCGCCCTCAGGTGCCCACAGCCCTTGTGTGTTATAATGCCAGTAGCGAATGTCGATGATGTCAACGACCTTGCGCAGTACTGGGTCAGCGAGGATGCTGTCTTGTACGTCTTTGGTGCAACTGAGTGCTATCAGTGGATGACGACCAGTTTCAGCCTCCCATTCGGCAACAGTCTCCAGCCAGAAACGGGTGAAATGCAGCGGACCCGTATATTCTGCGCTGATGGAATGTATCACGTTAGGTTGGTCTTTCGTCTGTTCCAGACACATCCGGATATATTGGCGGTGCAGGGGGCGCAATATCGGATTCTGTTCGTCATAGAACTGCTCAGCCATGAACACGCGCTTGTCACCTGCAAAGGGAATAGGTTCGGGGAAGTCTGTGCCGTTGATATTGTTGACGGGGCGCCACGGACAGTCTACCCAGTGGGCTCCTGCCTCCAGGATGTTATGCTGGAAATAGTGCTCATTATAGAGAAGAATTTGCTGGCTCGCTGCCTGATGGGCAAACTCGTTCAGTCGGCTCCAGTACCAGCGATTGGGTTTTGTGAGGTCATAGCGTGATAAACCATCCCACGCAGTTCCTTCTCCAGAACGGGCGAAGGGTTGTTCGTAGAAGGGTGCCCACACGTCTCCATCGGCACGTCGGATGCGCTCATGGTCTGTCCTGCGAAGGTCATACCAGAGTCCGTAGTTGTGGTATAAGGAGCTATGATGATTTGCAGCTAAGTAGTTGATAACAGAGTCAATACGATCTGTCCAACCTGTCCCTTCACGGCCAGGAACAAAACGTGTGATAGCGGGTTTGGCATCTTTCGCTACAAAATTGTCTTTCACACGTCCGCTCCACCAGGGGACATTGTGTTGGTTGCCCGTTACCAGCATTTCATCGGCAGTCAGATGACCGCTGGTGATGGAGTATGGCGGATGGACAATTGGGGTTGAATGGGCTGTTTGGGTAGGGTGGATGGATTGGCCGCCTTGGGTGGCAGCTGTGAATGGAATACTGTCAAGCCACATCTCCATGGTGAGTCTGGGCTGTGTCAGCGACTCCTGTGCCAATGCCATGGCTTGTTCAACCGTAGGAGAACTGGACGCGTTGGTAGGACGGGGGAGTATATAGGGGTTGAAAGGCAGCTTGCCCAGTCGTTTCTCCAGTTGGTCATAGAATAGACTGCGGGGTAACACATGGTCGTTACTGCTGGTCCATTCTCCGTTTCCTGTCAGTGTTCCCCAGCAGCCATGACCGCTCGAGCGGTTGTCTGCATCGGGGGAATAGCATTCAATGGTGGAGGCAGTACATTGCCATAGCATCGAGTTGGCGGTGTTCCAGCCTGTACCAAACTGAAACTGCTCCAAATTAGCAAATCGGATGTCACTACCGTCGATGTTCACAATATCGAAGAGCAGTCCGGCTGCCCAGGAACCGATACTGCCGCTGAATCCCAGTGATTCCTCACCCTCACACTGTACGAAAGCGTTAGGACCTGCGGCACAATAGCCAGCAGCAAAGTCGTGGATGCCCTGACGGGAGATGCAACGCTGAAAGAGCGTCTGCTGTCCACGAGTCAGGAAAGCCTGTCGTCGCCAACCACCTATCTCAGATACAGGCTGTTGTGCCAGACAGTCTTCTACAGTGATTCGGCTGGTCTGTTTCTGCAGATTGACAGCCGAGCCTGCCAGATGCAGGAAGTTCACCCGTCTCACCCATCCGTCACGGACGTTATTCATGAAGATACCATCCCAACAGTGGTCTTCGTCCTTTACATTCTGTGTGTTCCATTCTGAATCAATCGTTAGGTTCTCCACACCACATTCCGTGATTCCTCCTTTGTTGTAGTCATTGACCACGATAGCTCCTCCGTATGTTTGGGAGAGGGTCGTGGTGATAGGAGCGTCAATGGTGATTGTTGTCCCTGAGATGGCTGTGATGGTGCGGTCCCACGTGATGTCGATGTCTGTGGCCTTCCAACCCGTATAGTCCAGTCCGCCGCCAAAGTCATTCATCTCCAGCGACTGGATCCATTCGGTAGTGCAGGGACGCACAATCGTAATACGGCTGCCTGTCTGTAATCCCTTGATGGAAGCTAAGGTTAGTTGTGTGCTGCCAGCTGCCACTTTCTCATTGGTAATGGCAATGCTGTCGCCTTGTATCTTGGTAGCTTGGCCTTCTATATAGATGGTAGCTCCACGATCTGCTCCCGTCTTCTTGATAATCGTTTTTTGCTTGTCAATACCTCTCAATACCACGCCGGAGGAGGTGATACGAAGGGCTTTACTGATATTGAAGATACCTTCGCCAAGTAATACACAGCCCCGATGACCGTTCTTATCGGGCTTGAGTTTTGAGACATTGTCGATAGCCTGCTGGATGATGCTGGAACAATCGCCCTCCCGAGTAGCAATGTAGATGCTGACAGGGACATCTGGGATGGCAACCTCTGAGGCGTGATATCCACAGGTGGAGTAATCCATGGGGATGTACACTTCCTTTTTAGGCTTTGGAGCAGCAAACAGGTTTGCTATTACAAAGGAAACCAATAACAATGTCGTTAAGCGCAGGATATGATTCATGTTCATTTTTGATGTTGTTTCAGCAATAGTTTGTGCAAAGGTAGAACAAATTAGGGTAATAAGCAAATTTATTAGCTTTTTTTTCGTCAGGACAGCTGTAGCCAGTGACGAGATAAGCTATCTCAGTGATGGGACAGCTGTAGCGGTGGAAAAGTGGTACGGCTTTTCCAAAAGTGGTACGACTTTTCAGAAAGTGGTACGACTTTTTCGTGTATTAGCTGTTCCCGCGCGCGGGAACAGCTGTCCCGTTGCTGGGACAAGCTAATACAGCGATGGGATGAGCTAATACGGAGATGAGGCAGGCTGATACAGAGGCGTGGTGCGCCGTCTCGCGCTCGTGTGCGCCCGCCTGCGTCGCGCGTGAGGATTTTCGAAAAAATGCTTTCACGTTTCACAGCAGCCTGTCTACAGGGCTTCTCAGCGCTTCTGCGCCAACAGAGGTTTCACATACGTTTCACCGATTTTGTGAAAGCAATGTGAAACGTCCGCAGCGCTTCGCGCATGCATGAAACACGTGCGAACCGCTTATATACAGGGCTTTCGCACACATGCGGTGAAGGTGAAAGAAATTTTTCGAAAATGGGAAACTGCTTTAGTGCTTCTTCAGCGTTGTCGGTTTTCGTAGAACTCACGTTAGGTTAATAGTTCTTGTGTTTCCTCGAATGTGACTTCCTGACAATAGTTGCAATAAAAAAGCCCAGCAACGGTGCTGGACTTTTTTAAGAAACATCTTTGATTGTAATTACTCAGCCAATGGGTCGAAGGTTGATTCATTTACAGTCGCTCCCCAACCAATAGTCTGAGGTAATGATTTGTTTGCAGACTGTGCACCGCTACTTAAACCAAGGAAATAGTACTGTGGACGGAAGTTTACTGATTTCAGTTCGCGATTGCTATAATAACCATCTGAGTAGCTAGTTCGTTTTACGAAATTCTCACCATAATAGTTCTTCAATGTGGTCCACTTGCTATTGTTCATAGCCTCACGAAGGTCGATACCGGCTGGGCGGTTCTTTATTACATCCCACATAGGATCGCTATTCCATTCCTTTCCACCGACTCCCCATCTGACTTCTGAAACACAGTATTGGATAGTTGTGCGAATCTGTCCATTCAAAGGCTTTACACCTAACCAAGCGCAAGTATTAGTACCCCAGAGTTCTGGGGCATCCACCGTCCAGGTTGAAGGAGCACCGGGGATGCTAGAGAAGTTAGCACCACCATCGAAGAGCAGCCAACGACGCATATCGTCGAAACGTTTACCCTCGTAAGCAAACTCAATCTGGCGCTCATACAGGATAGCACTCATACACTTTGCCTTATCATTCAAATCATCCCACATGGGAACGCCAGCACGATCACGAATCTGCTTTACCAATGCAAAGGCTTCGTCTGTATGTCCAGCCATACAAGCTACTTCTGCAAGATTTAACAGTACCTCAGCATATCGCAGTTCGATAAGCGGAGCTGCAGAGAAGAACGGAGCAGCCCCTTTGCTATATGTAGCCATATACTGGTACAAAGGCTTTGTGTTCATGTCAAGGTCATCGCTCTTTTTGCGGACATAGACACCACATTTGCTACTTAGCAGGTTGTCTGCACCATAAGAGTTTCCACTTTCTACATTGTCGATATCATTCTTGTCAGTAAACCATACATAGTTCCATAGTGTGTAATTTGCACCGTCTGAAGGATTGTGTTCATCCTTTAGACTAGCATCACCGTTATATGCCCAACGGAAACCTGGGAATGCAAAGGTATGATAGAATCGAACATCGCGATTCATGAAGGGACAGTTCTCGTCATAGTCAACTCCACTGGGTTCCAATAAGGTATAGTTGTCTGTAATATTTTTTGGCAACTTACCGTCAGACATGGGGAATAAATCAATAAGCATTGCGCTTGCATTCTTTCCGCTACCTCCAGTATTAGATGGGCGAATAGAACGCTCCCAGGTGTTATTCTTCTGAGTGTCCAAACCTTCATCACTAACAACTTGATTATAAAGTGTAAAGAATATTGCTTCTGGGTTGAATGTTGACTGTACAAACATATTTGAGAAGTCGCTACCATTGAGATTACTTGTGGTAGTATAAAGACCATAACCACAGGCATCGATAGTAGCCTTATCTTCATTCATTGTAGTATAAGCTTCTTTATAACGATCAATATTACCTTTACGATTGAAAAGTGGACTGCACCACAATGTCAGTAGACGTCCCTTTAATGCCAATGCTGTACCTGAGCTTATACGTCCATATAGAGGATTGGCATAACTATCGTTTCCAGCCATCTTCTTGCCACCAAGTAATTCTGCTGCTTTGTTCAAGTCTGCTTCAATAAACTCCTTAGTAGCTTTGGCAGATGAACGCGGAGTAAAAGAAGCATCACCCTCTATAGGTTCTTTGACATCAGTTACAAGAGGTACACCTCCATACCACTTGAACAGGTTGTAGTAACACCATCCGCGCAAGAAATAGCACTGACCTAATAAAAAGTTTTTATCTGTATCCGAGAGTGTTCCGCCCTGAATACCCTGTATAGCATCATTGATATTGCGGATTCTACCATAGACAGCTTCTTGAATATTATTCTGCTGGCCCATGAAGAAGTCTGGCACGGCATTGGTTTGACTGGTGGCTGACAACTCTATCTCTGGATCCACGAAATCACTCAAGCCCGCATACTCTTCAGTAGCCTTGGCACACATATCGTTACTACCCATTGATGGGTTACGCCATGAAACGTCACCTACAGCCGGCAAGCACCAACTATAAAGATCCTGCACACGTGCATCGGCACCACTATAATAATTATAGATATCCGATTGTGCATTATCATAGTTTTTCTTTTCCTCAAGGAACTTATCGCTACAAGAAGCAAGAACCATGACAGAAGCAAAACCTATGCTAAGATATTTAATTGTCTTTTTCATAATCTTTAGTCTTATATATTATTAGAACGACAGATTTACACCAATAGTCCACTTACGCAGGTTGGGATAGGTACCAAATGTACCAGCCATTGGGTTCATGAAACTGTCGGGATAAGGATTGTAGAAATTGATAAGGTTGACACCCGTCACGTTAACACGAGCACTCTTGATGCCGACGGCCTTAAACCACTTGGAAGGTAATGCATATGCCAGCGTCAGACGACCCAGACGTACAGAAGTTGTACTTACACGCCAGAAACTTGAAGCCACACTATTGACACTTGCATACTTTAAATTAGGATAAGTAGCATTGCGATTTGCTTCCTGCAGCAAATTACCCTGTCCATCATATATGTCATCGTACACAAACATATTATCTGCATTCCAGAAAGAAGGCATGTTATAGAATTCGATGCTTCCCTGTGGAGAAATAGCTTGTGATGGTAATGTGGTATAACCACCCCAAGAAGCACTCAGTTGGGCTGTCAATGAAAGTCCCTTCCAATCTGCCCCTAAGTTAATGGTAAATCCATATGGATTAGAACGATTTGATAATGCGACCTGATCATCGTCCTTATCTACCTTATGATCTGGACCACCAACGCCCTTCTCACCGCGAACGTCTTTGTAAATCAACATACCAGGGCGTACTTGATCTTTAGATAGACCCATATAGGTTCCATAGACAGTCTCACCCTTCTCATTGGTATATTTCATATAGCGATCAAAATACTCCTCAATATCCTGGAACGACCGGAACATACCGATACACTGCATACCCCAAGATCCAATATCTGTACGTCCACCTTGCTGAATCTGACGATAAACATACTCATCTTCAAAGTCCATATTAAGAACTTCGTTGTCATGATAACCAGTATTCAAACCTATGCGATACTTGAAGTCCTTGCCAATCTTGTCGCGCCAAGTAATACCAAGCTCCCAACCCCAGTTGTTAATCTCACCAAGGTTCATGGCTGCCGATTGTGTACCAACGGTTGATGGAACGTTCTGTATGATGTTCAGCAACATCTCGCGGTTCTTCTCATAGTACCAGTCAAAGTTAACAGCCAAACGCTTGTTCAGCACCTGGAAGTCAAAACCGATATTTGTTTTATATGACTTATCCCAATGAACGTCGGGATTGACAGCTGAATTATTCTTGTTGATGGTAATACGACGACCAGAATCGTTCTGGGTTCCTTCACCGAATACAACACCGCGGTTAGCATCCAGTGCATACACCTTCATCCACTGCCAAGCAGCGGTATTGTCACGACCAGTCAGACCCCAGCTTGCACGAATTTTCAGGAAGTCAACCCATTTCAACCACTTGGTGTTTTGGAACCAAGGCTCCTCGCTGACTACCCAACCAGCAGAGATTGCTGGGAAGGTTCCCCAGTAATTTTCAGGAGCAAATTTTGTAGAAGCATCTGCACGAAGCAAGAATTCAAACAAGTAACGGTCAGCGTATGCATAATTGATACGTCCGATATACGACAGCGTACCACTCTCCGAACGTGTGAAAGTTGTGCTCTGTACACCTGTAGCTGAATTAGACTGCCCACTGGTAAATTCATATGGCTGAGTTACCTGACCTACCAAATACTCACTCTCTGCCTCAGACTTCTCTATAGAGAACAGCGCATTGACATGGTGCTGATCGAAGTCACGACCATATTGTGCAGTGAAGTTAATCTGATAGTTATCTGTACGAATCATTGAACGACTCAGATAGTCGCCATTGTTCAGAGTCAGTTTGTTAAAATTCGAGGCTGCATAGATGGCTGCAATTTCTTCCTCAGTCATACCGTCCAGTGGTGTATAGAGATGACTGCCTGAACCGAAGCGCTTAGACATGCTGTATAGATTAAAGGAAGAGCCATATTCGTTGGTTTTATCTGTATTGATGCTCTTTGAATAGGTGAACTTCAATTTTAATCCCTTAAGAATCTTACTCCAACCGAAATCATAGTTCAGACTGGCATTGATGTTTGTATTCGACTGCATGTTACGGCTGTAGTCACCATTATTTTGCAGTACACTAAATGAATAGTTCTGGTTTTGATTTTGCAGAGCATTGCTGGGACCATAAGCCGTAACGGGATATCCATTTACATATTCAGGCATATAGTAGGGACGTGTCAACATGAGGTTGTAATCCTTCTCGGCATTCGTTCCACCTACTTTCAATAATGGTTTATTCTTTTTTCCGTAGTCACCACTGACACTCAGATTAGCTGACAGGTAGTCGCTAATTTTTACATCAACGCCTGCACGATAGTTCCAACGGTTATAGTCCAATTTCCCGAGGTTACCATCTTGATCGAAGTAGCTGACGCTGGCAAAATAATTTACCTTCTCAGTTGCACCGCTGACATTTACTGAGTGCTTCATCATGAAAGCTGTCTTCCAGTTGTCGTCCAGCAAGTTGTAGTTCAAACCCTTCATGGCCTCCAATTCATCTTTCTGGAAAAGATCAGAGGTGTTGTTCAGTGTAGTACTACGGGGATCTCCTGCCATAATGGCATTATACAGACGCCCGTATTCGTAAGCACTCAGCATTTTTGGACGTGAAACTTCGTCTGTAAAACCAAATGTTCCACTATAAGAAATTGAAGGTGCTCCCATCTTGCCTTTCTTTGTTGTTACCAAGATGACACCATTGGCAGCACGAGCACCATAAACGGCTGCAGATGCATCCTTTAGAACGGTAATGCTCTCTACTTCAGAGGGATCGAGATTATTAAAAGCCTCAGCACCCAGGTTCTGAGAAACGTTACCCACCTTTACGTCATTAGGATAGATATAGCCGTCGATAACGAACAGAGGCTGCTGAGCTGTAGAACCGATTTCACCAAATGAGTTAACATCACGGATAGACATCGTAGCATTCTCACCAGGACGGCCGTCACCACCACTAACCGACAGACCGTTTACCAGTCCGCTCAGTGTGGAGGCCAAGCCACCTGCTGCCAAATCCTGAACATCGTTCATGTCAACTGTAGCGACCGAACCTGTCAAATGTGCCTTTTTCTGTGATCCATAACCAACGACAACCACTTCCTCAAGGCTTTGGCGGTCTTCCTGCAGTTTAACTGTACCTCCAGGTTTTACCGTCATAGGCATGTATCCAATATAGGTAATGGTAACCTTTGCACCAGCAGGAACTGCCAGTTTGTAGTTACCATCAAGGTCGGTTATCGTAGCTTTGGTCTTGTCGCCATCCACTGTCACCGTAGCACCAATTACGGGATCACCTAACTCGTCGAGTACAGTACCCGTTACGGTTTGATTCTGAGCAAATGCCGACATGGTAAACAGCGACATCATAAGGCTCAGACACAAACTGAATATCATTTTTCTATTCATATCTTAGTGTTTTTTAGTTAGCTAATCATTCTTCTGTTTCAAACCAACGTGGATCACCTGTCTGTTTTTCCACCTGCTCAGCACCAGTTGGGGTGAAATCTGCATTCGCTACATCGGCAAAAGCAGGATCAGACTTCAGAATATATCCGTTGTCATATTCTGATTCAGACGTAGAGACATCTGCTTCGTTACGCCAATAAGTATTATTATTAAAGAGGGTTGCGCCTATACGACCAGAGCTTGCCTTTACCGAACCTAAAATACGTCGAGCAACCTGATTACTACAATCTACAAAAATATTATTAGTAATAAAATAAGTAGAACATTTCTGGCCATTAAAACCATTACAGTTAAACCATTGACCGCCATTAGCTACATGATAGAACGTACAATTGGTGTGCGTAATGCTATTAGAAGTAAGACCCGCATTTGTTGAGCGTCCACTATTGTTATATTGGATAAAATACTTCGCATCCGTCTCACCAGTCTGCCAAATCGTGCTCTTCACAAGGTTAATGTCGTTGACATATCCAGATTTACACTGAATAATTGCAAAATCATTCAGACCATTGTCTTTTGAACTTGTCAGGTGAATTTTACAATTGTTGATGACTAAATCTTTGAAACAGTACTTTACACTATTGTCAAAGAAAAGATAACCTCTAACACCTTCAATATTGCATCGTTGCATAACGACAGGCTTCTCCACGAAGTAGAAACCTCCCTTTGGCGTCTGTCCTATTGTAGGATTTTTGTCTCCCACTATCAGAGCCTTTGTTGTTGCAGTCATGTCAATGTCAAATCCACGCATACGGAAACCATCCTGTACTACGAAGTTGGCGTCAGAAGCCAATGTCAGTTTGACGTTAGTAGTCTTACTGGTACTTCTCAGTAAAATCTTGTGAGCACCGAAAGTCACAGGTTTCGAAAGCGTATAGTTACCTCCTGGTATCAGGTCATAACAGACCTCTTCTTTATCAGATCCTTCAGGATATACAAAGTCATCTGTAAAGAATGCAGCAAGGTCACCTTCAGGAATTTCTGCCACAGCTTTTATCTTAGTCGTGTACTCTTTCGTTGAGCTATTGTCAGCGTCAGTATTACCGTATTCTTTGTTGCCTAGGGCATGGAGCGTCAGACGATAGTCGGTATCTTCCTCGCGTTCCAATAATTGCATACATCCATCAACCACACCCTCGTAAACTACTTTAGGGGCATCTGCATCGGTAACGTCTTCCAACTTCAGTTCAAAGCCTGCTGCTCCTTTTACTAAAGGCCATTCAATGGTCTGCTTGTCGCCGACAGCGTTAGGAGTAACCTTGATGGTACTGGCATCTGGTGTAACCATCTTCGTGTTCCAAGTATCTTGCACGAAGCGCTCATCATCGTCGTAACCATCCTCTGCGCACGATGTAAGGAAGAGTGCACTCGCTCCAAGTAGAGCTAATGTACAGATCTTACTGTACGAAAATAAAAGTTTCTTTTTCATAAGCAATTAGTTCAGTTATTATAATATTATGTAGTAGCTTCTTAGGGCCTATTTATTAAAAGACGTTATTTTCTCTGAAAAGTAATCAAAGATTATCCAAAATGTACCAAGATGCGGAATACTTTACCCGGATTGGCTGCCCATTGGTCCATAGCGTTGGCGGCTCCCTCTGGTTCAACTTCGTTACTAATCAGACGGTCTACAGGACAGGTGCCACGCTCCAGATAACGAATGACAGCGCGGAAATCGCTGGGCTGTGCATTGCGTGAACCACGGATGTCGAGTTCTTTCTGCACAAAGTATTTTGTCTGGAACGATACTTCCGACTTGGCATAGCCGATGCACACTACACGTCCTGTGAAGCCAACTTCGTTGATGGCCATCTGGTAGGTGGGGATGCTGCCGACAGCCTCAATGACAACGTCGGGACCAAAACCGGAGGTTATTTCCATCAGACGGGCATGTACATCCTCTGTCTTTGTGTTGACAGCATAACTGGCACCCATCTGTTTGGCAAGAGCCAATTTTTCGTCGTCAATGTCTGCAGCAATGACAATAGCTCCTCGCTGTGCAGCACGGACGACTGCTCCCATGCCGACCATACCGCAGCCAATGACCATGACAACATCGATATCAGTCACCTGTGCGCGACTGACTGCATGGAATCCTACACTCATCGGCTCTATCAGGGCTGAGGTGCGAGCAGACAACTGGCCAGCAGGGATTACTTTTACCCAAGGCAGTGAAAGGTATTCGCACATGGCACCCCAGCGTTGCACACCAAGGGTCTCGTTATGCTCGCAGGCATTGACCCTGCCGTTGCGGCAGGAGGCACATTTGCCACAGTTGGTGTATGGATTGACGGTGACAGTCATGCCGGGCTTCAGTACATCGGGAACATTTTTGCCCACCTTGACAATCTCAGCTCCTACCTCATGACCTGGAACTACAGGCATCTTTACCATCGGGTTACCACCACGGAAAGTATTCAGGTCGCTTCCGCAAAAGCCTACATACTTCATTTTCAACAGCACTTCATCGTCACCCATCTGGGGTTCGGCGATGTCGATAATCTTCATCACAGAAGGTTCGGTTATTTGTATCGCTTTCATATTATGTAATTAATTATTTGAGTCCTAATATAAGAAAAACATTCTCTCCATCATCTGCCATTTCTCATCACTGGTAGCACCTTCACGACACTGTTGGAACATCGCCATATAGTCTTCCCATTCTTGTTGACGGGGTAGGGTGGCAAGTCGCTTCATCGCCGTATCCCAATCGAAGTCAAGAGGCGTTTCGACAATCATGAACAGTCGGTTGCCGAGGATATAGATTTCCATCTCCAAGATACCTACTGAACGGATACCATCCAGTATCTCTTTCCATGCCTCTGGTTCACTATGGCGACGACGATACTCAGCAATCAGTTGAGGATCGTCTTTCAGGTCCATCGTCTGACAATAGCGCTTGACGGGCTGCTGATATTCCTTGATTTGATAACCTTCTGTCATAGACTTCTACGGATATGAGTACGATAACCATAGATGGTTACGATGAGGAAACAGATAAATGGCAGCACAAAAGAGGCGTTGGTTGCCGGAAATGTGCCAAATATTGTATTCTGGTCGATAATCATTGCCTGCAACGGAGGAAGTACGGAACCTCCGAGAATGGCCATAATCAGACCAGCTGCTCCAAATTTCGCGTCATCACCTAAACCATCAAGGGCGATACCATAGATGGTAGGAAACATGAGTGACATACAGCCGCTGACGCATACCAGACAGTAGATACCCACTCGGTTTTGGAATAAGATTACCCCTACCGTAAAAACCATAGCAAGGATACCGAAGATAGCAAGTAACTTAGCTGGTTTCAGGTATTTCATCAGGTAGGTAGCAATAAAACGTGAGCAGATGAAGAAAAGCATGGCATAGATATTGAAGCGTTGCGACAACACTTCTGCAGACTGTTCATCCATGCCCTCTGCCATAAATACACGTGTACCATATTGTATGATAAATGTCCAGCACATAATCTGTGCACCGACGTAGAAGAACTGGGCAATCACTCCTTCCCGGTAGTATTTCAGAGAGAAGATGCGTTTCAGGGTAGACCAGAAATGGATGTCGTGACTCTGGTCTCCGTTTTTAGGCATCTTGGAAAAGAAGATGACTAGGAACATTGCCACGATGACCAGTCCTATTATTAAATAAGGTGAGATCAAAACGCTGAGGTCGGCATCCTTCATCGCCTCGAATTCTGCATCCCCCAACAAGGCACGTTCGTCACTGCTCATCGGATTCAGCTTAGCTTGAATGAAGTTCATGGCGACAAACATACCGATGATAGAACCGCAGGGGTTAAAGCATTGAGCCATGTTCAGTCGACGGGTGGCTGTCTCCTCCGGTCCCATCGTAAGGATATACGGATTACAACTCGTTTCCAGGAAAGAGAGTCCGCAGGTCATGATGAAGTAGGCCATCAGGAAACAACCATAAAGTCCGATACTCTTCGATGGGAAGAAGAGTAGGGCACCTGTTGCATAGAGTCCCAGACCCATCAGTACGCCGGCCTTATAGCTGTATTTCCGGATAAAAATGGCAGCAGGAAATGCCATACAGAAATAACCTCCGTAGAAGGCAACCTGTACCAACGTTCCGTCTGTTACACTCATTCGGAAGATCTTGGAGAAAGCCTTCACCATAGGATTAGTGATATCGTTGGCAAATCCCCATAGTGCAAAACAGAACGTAACCAATATAAACGGAATGAGGTAGTTTACTCCGTCCTTGGCGATTAATGATTTCTTTTCTTCCATATACCTTATTTATATAAAGGACCAAAATTCTGGCAGGCGCGGTAGTCGGCCCCTTCCTTATCCATACCGAAAGCATTCCATGCGGCAGGACGGAAGATGTCCTTGTCGGCAATGTTATGCATGCAAACGGGGATGCGGAGCATGGCGCAAAGCGTAATCAGGTCGGCACCTACGTGTCCGTAGCAGATGGCACCATGGTTGGCACCCCAATTGTTCATAACACTGTAAACATCCTTGAAGGCATCCTTCGTGGGGTCAAGACGTGGGGCAAACCAAGTGGTAGGCCATGTCGGATCTGTGCGCTTGTCTAGGATGTCGTGGGTCTTGGGATCGAGTTCTACCGTCCACCCCTCAGCCAGTTGCAGTACTGGACCTAAGCCCGCTACGAGGTTCAGACGCAGCATCGTCATTGGCATACCGCCCTTGGTGACGAAGTGTGAAGAATAGCCGCCACCACGGAAGTAGTCGCGGTCGGCAGGCATCCATGAGGTAGCCTTCAGACAAGCCTCCATATCCTCGTTCTTCATCTCCCAGAATGGCTTGATAGTTGGATTGCCATCCTTGTCTGTCATAGCGCCTGTAGCATCAAGGGTGGTAGCACCACTGTTGATGAGGTGGATGAAACCACCAGCAGCTGCACCACTAAGGTCAGTACCTGTGACGCGCTTTACAGCCTCCGGACTCCAATAGGTACGGATGTCTGAGAACATCACGCCACGATTGGTCAACAAGTGTCCAAACAACATCGACATACCATTCAGGAAGTCGTTCTCTGTAGCCAAGGTGTAAGCCTCACGAGGTCCATTCCAGTCGAACGATGTACACATCATCGACTCAGGGAAGTCGAAGTTAGGCTTATAGTCCGTCCACTGACGTTGTCCCTGCACACCAGCAGCAATGGCGTTGTGTCCGATGGCCTCTTCCTTATAACCCATCTCCAGCAACTTCTCAGAGCCCTGCATCAGGTCGCGGATAATCATCATGTTCTTAACGGTAAACTCCCAGTCCTCGTCTTTCTCCTGACGATTCTTGCCTTTACCCTTACCATTGAAGGTGGTCATGGGAACGCCAGGGAATAAGGGACGGTCCTCGTTATAGTCATGACCCTCTTGGGGTTTGCAGTATTTCTCCACCCAGGCCATTGCTTTATCGAACTCCTCTTTATCATAGATGCCAAAGTCAACACGACGCAGGATTTCAACAAGCGATACATACTCCGTTCGCATGCCTAAGTATTGCTGCAGGAAGTCTGCATTGACGATACTTCCAGCGATACCCATACAGGTGTTGCCCAACGACAGATAGCTCTTTCCACGCATGGTTGCTACAGCCTGGGCAGCACGTGCAAATCGCAGAATCTTCTCAGCTACATCCTCAGGAATGGTATTGTCGTTCAGATCTTGCACGTCGTGGCCATAGATGCCGTAAGCGGGCAGACCTTTCTGGGCATGTGCTGCAAGAACAGCAGCCAGATATACAGCACCAGGGCGCTCCGTGCCATTGAAGCCCCAAACTGCCTTGGGATAGTAGGGATTCATGTCCATGGTCTCAGAGCCATAGCACCAGCAACTGGTAACGGTGATGGTGGAACCAACACCCTCGCGCTCGAATTTCTCAGCGCAGGCTGCCGACTCACCGACACGTCCAATGGTGGTGTCACTGATGATACACTCTACTTTGGAGCCATCACCATTGCGAAGATTGCTCTCAATCAGGTTCTTTACTGCATTAGCCAATGCCATGGTCTTTTCCTCAAGACCTTCGCGGATACCTCCCTGACGTCCATCAATGGTGGGGCGGATACCGATTTTAGGATAGTTTGTCATGTTTTTTAAGTAGCTTATTTGATTACAAGGTACAAAGTTACACATTTTTTAAAAATAAACAGATATTTTAAGAAAAAATGTGGTCGATGTGAAAGAAATTGTTATTTATGAATCGTTACTACCTCTCACCTCTAATTGCGTCACGGCACTGTTCCATCAGCCACTTAGGAGTGCTGGTGGCGCCACAAATGCCGACAGTCTCGATGCCTTTGAGCCAGGAGGGGTCTATCTCCTCCGGTCCCTCGATGAGGTGCGTGTTGGGATTGACACGCTGACACTCGTTGAAGAGCACTTTGCCGTTGCTGCTCTTACGACCGCAGACAAAGAGAATGAGGTCGTGGCGGGCGGCAAACTGCGAGATGTTGGGCATGCGGTTGGCGACGGAGCGACAGATGGTGTCGAAGCTCTTGAAGGTGGCTGTGGGGGCGATGTGCGACTGGATATAGTCGATGATGCGATGGAACTCGTCGAGCGACTTGGTTGTCTGCGAGTAGAGGAAGATGTCGCGTGTAAAATCGAGCTGCTTGACGTCATCAAAGTGTTCAATGACGATGGCGTTGCCTGCTGTCTGGCCAACCAGTCCCAACACTTCTGCGTGTCCTTCCTTGCCGAAGATGACAATCTGTCCACCTCCCGTGTCATACTGTTTCTTGATACGTTGCTGCAGCTTCAGTACCACAGGACAGGTTGCATCGATAATCTCGATGTTGTTACGGCGTGCCAGTTCGTAGGTGGCTGGGGGCTCACCGTGAGCACGCAACAGTACCTTTGCATCGTGGAGCTGTGCCATCTGTTCATGGTCGATGGTGATAAGCCCCATCTGGCGCAGACGGTCGCACTCCATACCGTTGTGAACGATATCGCCCAGGCAGTAGAGGGCGTTACCCTTGGCCAACTCCTCCTCGGCCTTCTGGATGGCGGTAGTCACTCCGAAGCAGAAGCCACTGCCGCTGTCAATCTCTATCTTTAAACTCATGGGACTTATGGGGCTTATAGGGCCTATGGGGCTAATAGGTTATTATAATAGGTGTCCAGCAGTTGCTGGGCAGCGATGAACGAGGTCTGCTGACCGGCGAGGACAGAGGCTTCGGCAGTCTTTAGCTGCTGGCGGATGGTGGGGTTATGGTAGAACTTCATACGCAACTGCTCGTTGATGGTCTCATACATCCAGTACTTCGCCTGTTCGTTGCGACGGTGGTCGAAGTAACCATTGGCCTTGACGAAGTCTACATACTCGTAGATCATGTCCCACACCTCCTTGATGCCCGTGCCATAGAAGCCGCTATAGCATAACACCTTCGGCATCCAGCCGCTCTCCGACATGGGGAAGAAGTGCAGGGCGTTGCGGAAGTTCGTGGCGGCCATCTGACACTTGTCGACATTGTCGCCATCGCACTTGTTGATGACGATGCCGTCACAGATCTCCATGATGCCGCGCTTGATACCTTGCAGCTCGTCACCCGTACCTGCCACCTGGAGCAGCAGGAAGAAGTCGACCATGGAGTGACAGGCAGTCTCCGACTGTCCCACACCTACCGTCTCGACGAATATCTTGTCGAAGCCGGCAGCCTCGCAGAGGATGATGGTCTCACGCGTCTTGCGGGCCACACCACCCAGGGAACCTGCTGTTGGACTAGGACGGATAAATGAGTCGGGATGGATGGAGAGCTTCTCCATACGTGTCTTGTCACCGAGAATGGAACCCTTGCTGCGCTCACTGCTGGGGTCGATGGCGAGGACGGCGAGGCGACCGCCATGCTCCTTCAGCACATGAACGCCAAAGGCATCGATGCTCGTCGACTTACCAGCACCCGGTACACCGCTGATGCCAATACGGATGCTGTTGCCGCTAAAGGGCAGACACTTGTTAATGACTTCCTGGGCTTTGGCTTGGTGGTCGGGGTTAACACTCTCTACCAATGTGACGGCCTGCGAGAGGATGGTGACATCGCCCTTGATGATGCCCTCCACCATCTCTGCCGCTGTGAGTTCACGACGACGGAAGCGGTTGCGCTTCAGGTAGGGATTGATAATCGACGGCTGTTCAACACCGCTGTTGACCTGCAAACCGGCATATTCGGCACTATTCTCTGGATGTTCCATATATTGGAAGTTAAAGGAGTTAAAGAAGTTAAAGGAGTTAAAGAACATTGATGGTGATTGTGACCTTGGGATGGTCGGGATCGTTGGTAATCATGAGTATACGCGGACGGGTGCGAACCTTCTTCAGTTCGTCGCGCAGGGCGGTAATCTTCAAGGTTGTCTTCTCGCCAGGCTGCAACTTACTCTTGCTCAGCGACACCTGCAGACCGCCGGTGAAGAGTTGTAGCGACGAGATGGCCAACTCGGTACGTCCCTTGTTGGTGATCTCGATGACGTCCTTCTTTTTCGTCTTACCGTTAAACTGGATGTCGCAGGTAGTCTTCGACAGTTGCATCTTCGGGGCATACTGCTTCTGCGCAGCATTCATGCCCATGAACGAGGGCAACAGGACGGCAGAGACAGGTATCTCATGGTCGGCACTGACAGTATCGCCAGGGTTCTCAGCCAGAAAGACGGCACTCTGCGTCAGTCCGTAGTCGTGGAGTTCGTTGGAGTTCAGCGTGACGGTCAGCGTACCTGCACGACCAGGACCTAAGCGCTCAGGCGCCATAGTGGCCTTCAGGTAGGACGGCAGGTGCATGAGGTTGGGCTGACAGACCGTGGTGCTACTGTTATAAATATGTAGGAGTTGTACCTGCTGGTCGCCACGGTTGATGTCGTCGAACTCCAGCTCGCTATGGTCGAGCAACAGGTTACCCATCGTGATAGGATAGTTCTTGCTGAGGTCCTGATAGTCTCGCAGCACGATACCCTTCATGCGGATGTAGAAAGGTTTGGCAGTGGCGTTGGTTACCACAGCGGCCTGTTTGTCGAAGTGCCCTAACTGACGAGCGTCGTAGGTCATGCGAATCTGGAACTTGTCACCCTGGTCGGTCTTGGGATACTCTACCTTGGTACAGTTACAGTCGGGGCGCACGTCGTTGATACGCACCTTCTTGCTGCCCTTCACGCGGAACTCAAAGACGGCTGTGATGGGCTGTTCGTAACCCGTACGTCCCACGTCAATGGTGGTCTTCTCGATTATCAGCTTCTGCGCCACTGCGTGGCTGACGGATAACTGATAAATGAAAAATGATAAACAAAAAAACTTGATGTATCTTCTCATCTTAACTATTATCTCTTATCTATTAACTGTTAACTGAATAGACGGCGCTGTGGCGCGGTATTCCGGTGCGTAGGCACAGCCCACGGTACAGGTGCCTGTCTCGTAGGTACCGACACGGTCGATGTAGTATTCGGTCTCTATGACGTGCTTGCCCTTCGCCAGACCACCATAGAAATAGTGCGTGGCATTGTCCTTGGGTGAGCAGTAGGCACCATTGCGGTAGCCCGACAGTTGGTTGACGGGTTCCATGCAGGCAGCACGACGGTCCACCACCTGTACGAAGTCGAGGTCGCGGCTGGTCTCAATGGTGATACGCACCTTGATGCGCTGGCCAACGGCCAGTGTGGATTGCGGTTTTGCCGCAATCACTTCGCGCTTGACAGTAATACCACTCTGCGAAGCCTCGATATCTGCGGTCTTCTGTAGGAACTGGGCATAGACGGCGCCCCACGACGTACCCTCGCTGGTTTTGTTGGCGGTGAAGGTGTGCTCGCCCTTGTAGGGCAGGGCTGTCTTCACATAGCCGAGGCCGGCAGACGCCTTGCTGGTGTCGATGGGCAAACCATCGACCACAAGGGCGGTGGCGGGCTGGCTGGTGGTCAGCGTACTGCTGTTACCGTTTAGGAAGGCATAGATGGCATTGACGCTGTTGATGGGCGTATCCCATAGCTGGGTGCGTTTCTCCTGCAACAGCCAACGGCGCATCTCATCGATGGTCTGTTGGTCAGCTGGTGTCACGTGTTGGATGGCCTCGATGGCGGCTACCTCTGTCGGTATCTTGTAGTCATACCACGAATAGCTGGCACGACGGGTGTCGTAGTAGCGGCCCATCTCTTCGGTATATACGGTATATTCCTTCAGGCTCTTCACATACTCAGCGGCCTTGGTCTTCTCACCATGCTGGGCGAGAACAACGGCGGTGAGTGCCTTCTCATAGATGGTCTGACGCTTGATGTCCTTCTTCAGCAGGGCGATGAGGTAGTCGTTGGCAGCCTTGACATCCGTCTTTAGCGTGCGTCCATCGATGGCGCAGATGTAGAGCCAGCGCAGGGCGGTGAATGTCGGGAACGTCTGGCGGTGACCCTTCTTCTCATCTTGTTTCATCTTCTTCACCAGGGCTACCATCTCTTTGCTAAGGTAGGTGAAAGCGTTGTCATAAAGAGGTGAGAGGTGAGAGGTGAGAGGTGAGAGACGCTGCAGGCGGGCAAGCATCTCAGCAACGGTGACAGTGATGTAGGTGCTACCCTCCATGCCAGGGTACCATGAGAAGGAACCATCGGCATTCTGTAGCTTCTGCAATTTCTCTACGGTAGTGGTCAGGCGGTTGTTGATACCATTCTCATCGAAGAAGTCAGCGAGGCGCTGACGCTGCTGACTCTCACGGTCGGCGGCAGCCACCCATGGGGTCTCGGCAAGGACGAGGTCTTTGAGGTCTTCATTCTTGAAGAGGTGAGAGGTGAGAGGTGAGAGGTGAGAGGATAGTTCTTCCTGCTTCCACTGCTCGAAGACGCGCTTGGTTTGTGGATTCTGGTCGAGGAGATGCTTAGCCAATAGGTTGCTATAGTACGAAGCTGCCTGGTCGATGGCGCTGTGCTCCCACGGCTGTCCGAGGGTGGGCAATGCCTGAACCATCAACCATGCGGGGTTGTTGGTGTATTCGATGGTCAGCTTCTGTTGGTCGGTACCCTGTGGGAAGAGCTTCGTGAGGTCGATGGTCTTCACACCTGCCTCATGCTGGGTGAAGGGTACCGTCTTGGTGACATACTCTTTATTAGAAAGGATGGGCAGGTAGTGCTGCTCGCCATCGCTGAAGCCGTCGCCGGTGGCGGTGACTTTGCAGATGAGGAGACTGATGTCAACGGACAAACCATTGACCACAAACTGAGCGGCGGTGGAACCGTTGGCTGCGATGGTGAAGGGTGCTGACTGTTCGCAGATGACCTGCTCGCTGTTGGGGTCTATCAGTTGGAGTCTTGCCGTACCGCTGACGCTGTGGTCGGTGGTATTAAACAGACGGGCAGAGATGGTGGCATCGTCACCCTCACGGACGAAGCGCGGCATGTTGGGTTGTATCATCACATCCTTCTGGGCGATAGCCTCGCCGTCGATGTAGCCATAGAGCATGTCGGCAGTATTGGCAATACCCATGAATCGCCAGGTCGTCAGACTCTCAGGGAGTGTGAATGACAACGAAACGTTGCCATCGCTATCGGTCTGCAGGGTGGGGTAGCAGAACGCTGTCTCGTTGAGGTTCTCACGGACCTGCACTTGCTCCTCGGCATTTTGTGAGTCTGCCACAACTTCTTTTGCTTTCAGGACTTCGTTAGCAGACTCATCGTTGCCCTTTACGTCGAATGCAGCAGTCTCTGCAACAGCTTTCTCTTCTACTGCCATGGCTGTTGGGGCTGCGGCTTTCATGAGCAAATTGCGTCCACGGACGCGGATGGGATGGTAGTAAATGGGGAAGATGCCCTCGTCAAAACGGCTGAACAACAGTTGGTCGACATCGATGTACTTCATATCCTTGATGGCTGAGGCCCAGATATTACCAAACGACGTGTGCTGCCAAGAGGTAGCAGGCATGGATATGTATGACATAGGAGTAAACGACCACTGGTGAGAAGTCAGGGCATCGAGGCTCTTGTCGTAGAGTACCGCCATAAGACTGGCGTCAGCGGGTTGCCCATCGGGTTTGTTAATCTTCAGTTGCCACTGTTCCTGCTGGCCAGGTGTCAGACGGTCGCGGAAGGTGGTCCACTGCAGCTTTAATCTCTTGTCGGGCATGGGACGACGTATTACCTGCTGGTGGCTGTAGCACTCGCCGTTCTTCATCCATGCGAAGGTCAGCAGCAGTCCGTTGCCATATTCCTCGCGATAGGTAAATTGACGATTGATGAGTTCACCATTCTTCTTGACGGCACCCTCCTCAATCTTCTGTTTGCCAGCAAAGAGGCTATAGACAATATAGGTGTTGGGATCTGATGACCCCACCTGTACAGTGACGGGTGTGCCGTCGTTGGGGAACTGCTCATGAGAGACGTAGAACCAGTCGTGGGTTTCGAAAGCTGGACGCTTGTCGGTGAGACTGAACACCACGAACGTCTGGTCGATGCTGTCTTGGGCGCAGATAGCCTCTATGCGATGCTGACCACTCTTCAATTGATAGTTAATTGATAATGGACCATTGGCAGACCACTGCTGCCACTTGCCGCCATCGATGCGGTAGCGCAGCTTGCCGGGAATCTCCTTGCTGGCGGCATTGCGACGGGTGAAGGTAATCGCGGGGAACTGGTCGCTGCGCACCTTTTCGGGGATGTCGCAGGTCAGTGAGGTGGCTTTGTTGCCCAAGGGTAGCGACAGACTGCCGTGGTGCGTTTCGCCAGCCTGGTCAGTGACGTCGGCATCGACGACGAAATGATAGAACATAGTGTGGTGACCAAGGTCTTCGGGCATTACTAACGGCATGCCCACAGTAAATGAACCATCGTCGGCTGTGGTGGCGTCGCCCTCGCTGACAACCGTCTCGCGGAGACCATCACCGAAATAACCTCCCTGCCAATAGCGGCTGTAGGACATCCACCAGAAGGCAACACGGCGCTTCACGGTATAATGCACCTTCGCATCCTGGATGGGTACACCGGCATAGCTCATGGCCTTGGCCTTGGCCTGCACGGTGTCACCAGCCTGATAGGATTCCTTATAATCGTCGAACGTCACCTGGAAGGCAGGACGCTTGTACTCCTCGACACGGAAACTGATATTTCCGTTATTGGTGCGGATGGAGTAGCGACCGTTGAGTTTACCTGTAGGCAGGGTGAACTGTACGTTGCACTTGCCATAGCGGTCGGTGGTGGCCTGCTGTTCGGCAACCAACTTGTAGTTGGCGTCGCGCAGTTCAAACTTCACGACCTTATCGCTGACGGCGGCATTGTCAAGGACCGACTGTTCTTTCCACACGATGGCGGTGGCATAGACGGTCTGGCCTGGACGGTAGATGGCGCGGTCGGTAAACAGGTTGGTATGTTCGTTATTATATTGTCGCTCGTAATAGCTGTAGGCACCATAGCCGTTCTGCTCCGGACAGTAACTATCATTGGCGGTGTAGGCAAAGAGTCTTGACGGCCTTTGCTCGCCGGTATAGACCACTTCTCCTTGGCTGTTGCAGGTGAGCACACGGGTGGTCTCAGGACTGTTCCAGTTCTTGCGGAACGATAGACGGATAGAAGCGTTCTTGACGGGTTGTCCTGTAGTGGCGTCGACGACCACATAGCGACGGTTGTTGTCGGGCTGGCCTTGTTGCAGGAGTCGGATGCCCGATACGAAGTACAACTGGCGGACAACCTCCGTCTGAGGAAGGCTGGTGAACTCCAGCAGATAAACACCGGCGGGTAGCCCTTGCAGTTGCAGGGAGTCGGTAAAGATATCATAGACGGCATGTCCTGAGAAGGAAATGGTCTGTGTCATCTCTGTCAGTTCTGTCAATCCCGCTTTTATCTTCTTGTACTCGTCCTTGTTGTTGGGATTAAGTTGTGTGTCACCCTGCAGCGACGTGCGATAGACACGCATGGTCAACTGCGTGATGTTACGTAGGTTCTTCAGACTGACCACCTGCGACTTGCTCACCTCCTGGACACGACGCTCTACATTGGCAGTAAACTGCGATGTCGTCAGGGCGGTCAACTCGTTGCGCATGATGTTGGCACGTGGCCAAGAACCCCAACGTTGCAGTGACTGTTGCAGCCAGTTGTAGCGGTCGGCATTGGTGAACCTGTCGCCATGCATCTTGCTATAACGACCTATGGCCAACTCAGCAGCCTCTGGATAGTCACCGAAGATGGCAATGAGTGAGTCGTACTCCTCAATGTTCTTGGCAATATAGCTGGCAGCAATACAGGCAGCAGGGCAGTTGTCGACCTTCGTGTAATAGTCGTAGAGCCATTGCCACTCGTCCAGTTCCATGCCAATGACGCTCAGCAGGTCGTGACCGAACACCTTACTGTCCTTGCCGCGCTCCACCAAGGGTTCATAGCCATCGGCCTTGACCTTGGCCAACAGATCGGGTTGGGCCATTGCCTGCCCGCGATAGTGTTTGGCCTTGTCGGAGGTCTCGTTGTCGATAGATGGGTTCAATGAATAGACCTTATACAAGACGGTGGCATAGACCATCTGTAGGACGGGGTCGGTGGCCTCCTTCGCCTGTTGCTCGATGCGCGCTACGGCTGGTGCCAGCGAGTCGGGTGCAATGTCCTGCTGTACATTGGCTGTCAGCAGGGTGGCCTTAAGCAGTTGACCGTAGGCCTTCTCCTTTTTGGCCTTGTCCTCTATCTTCTGCAGATGGGTCAATGCCTGTCGCGGCAGGTCCTTGTCGCGGGCGTTCTCCACCTGTTTCCACAATGATTGGTATGTCTGTGCGAACGTATTTATAGGTAGTAGCAGACAGGCTGCTAAAACGACTAACAATGTCTTCTTCATAGTTTCTGTCGAATAAATAATGCACAAAGATACGAAAAACCCGTTAAACAGCCAAGCCATTTAACGAGTTTTACCAATAATTCATGTTTCTCAATTAGTGCGCATCCTCGCAACAGTGCTCATGACAACCGCAGTCGGGTGTCTCGAACTCCAGCGTGGAGTGGCCGATACCTTTCTCTTTTAAGAGAGCTTTCAGGCGACCTTTCACCTCCTCCATGTGTGCGATGTCATTGATGACGATGTGTGCTGTCAGGGCGTTGTCGGTGGTGCTGATGGCCCAGATGTGCAGGTGGTGCACCTCACTGACATGCTCCTCAGCAGCCATCAGCTCTTTTATCTCATCGGGTTCGATGCCCTCTGGTGTACCGTCGACAATCAGTCGCAGACTGGCTGTCAGCAAGCTCCAGGTAGACCATAGGATGATGAAGGCGATGATGAGACTGACGATGGGGTCTACCACATTCCATCCCGTAAAGGTGATGATGACGCCTGATACGACGACACCTACCGATACCAGCGTGTCGGCCACCATGTGCAGGAAGGCACCACGCACGTTGATGTCGCTCTTCTGACCATGCATCAGCAGTACCACGGTGAGTCCATTGATGAGGATGCCGATACCTGCCGTCCACGATACGGCGACACCATTGACGTCGACGGGTTCGGTGAACTTCAGGATACTCTCATAGACGATGCCTCCAACGGCTGCCAGCAGCAAAACGGCGTTGACCAGCGAGATGAGTACTGTCGACTTCTTCAGTCCGTAGGTATAGTGAGCACCTGACCGTACCTTGGCCAAATGGAAGACGATAAGTACCAATACCAGACTGAATACGTCACTGAGGTTATGCCCTGCGTCAGACAGTAGTGATAGCGAGTTCTGTGTCCAGCCTACAAGGGCCTCGACACCCACAAACAGCAGGTTTAGTACGATGCAGAAGACGAAGATGCCGTTCATGCTGGTGGGCATCACATGATGATGGTGGTGATGATGACCGTGATGCTCGTGACCATGCTCATGGTCGTGATGATGATGTTCGTGTGACATAATTATCTTGTTTTTTCTTGTTTCACGCTGCAAAGGTAGGAAAACATTGCTGCAACCTGGTTGCAACAGCCCTTAAATGCTGTTTTTCTGCAACCTTGTTGCAAGTTTTTCCTATTTCGTGCATGCCGTTTGCATAAAATTCATTATCTTTGCACCAAACTTAAAGATTACTACAATGATTAATCGCGAGCTATTAGAACCTCAGTCTATCGTCGTCATCGGCGGGGCCAACAATGTTTATAAACCTGGTGGTGCTGTGGTACGCAATCTCCTGCAAGGAGGCTATCAGGGCATGTTGCGCATTGTCAATCCCAAGGAGGACGAGGTGCAGGGCATCAAGGCATTCCACGATGCCCGCGAGTTGCCACCCACAGAACTGGCCATCCTCGTGGTGGCGGCGAAGTTCTGTCCGCAGTATGTGGAATTGTTGGCCAAGGAGAAGCAGACGCGTGCCTTCATCATCATCTCGGCAGGCTTCGGTGAGGAGACCCACGAGGGTGCTCTGTTGGAACAGCAGATTCTGGACACCTGTCAGCAGTATGGTGCTGCACTGATAGGTCCTAACTGTATAGGACTGCTGACACGTTGGCATCACTCGGTATTCACCAAACCCATTCCGAACCTCAATCCACAAGGTGTCGACTTCGTCTCAGGCTCTGGCGCTACGGCAGTGTTCATCCTGGAGAGTGCCGTCATCAAGGGTTTGCAGTTCAATAGCGTGTGGTCTATCGGTAATGGCAAACAGATTGGTATTGAGGATGTGCTGCAGTACTTTGACGAACATTTTAATCCTGAGACGGACTCGAAGGTGAAACTGCTCTATATCGAGAATATAGCGAATCCCGATAAGCTACTGTTCCATGCCAGCAATCTGATACGAAAGGGTTGTCGCTTAGCAGCTATCAAGGCGGGCTCATCGGAGAGTGGCAGTCGTGCGGCCAGTAGTCATACAGGTGCTATCGCCTCGTCAGACTCTGCCGTTGAGGCCCTGTTCCGTAAGGCGGGCATCGTCCGTTGCTTCTCGCGTGAGGAACTGACGACGGTGGGTTGCATCTTCACGTTGCCCGAACTGAAGGGTAAGAACTTCGCCATCGTGACGCATGCCGGTGGTCCTGGCGTGATGCTGACGGATGCGCTGTCGAAGGGTGGGTTGAACGTTCCCAAGATTGAGGGTCCTGAGGCTGACGAACTGAAGACCAAACTCTTCCCAGGCTCTGCCGTGGCTAATCCCATAGATATCCTTGCCACAGGAACAGCTGAACAACTGGGCATTGCCATCGACTACTGTGAACAGCAGTTTAAGAATATCGATGCCATCGCCGTCATCTACGGCACCCCTGGATTGACGCAGCTCTACGAGGCCTACGAGGTGCTCCATCAGAAGATGTTGACGTGCAAGAAACCGATTTTCCCCATCTTGCCTAGTCTGCATACGGCAGGTCCTGAGGTAGCAGAATTCCTGAAGAAGGGACATGTGAACTTTTCCGACGAGGTGACGCTGGCGACGGCCCTCTCGCAGATGATACGTACCCCCAAGCCGGCCCCCACAGAGGTACAGCTTTACGGTATCGACATTCCTAAACTGAACAAAATCATCTTTGATATCAAGGAGAATGGCTATGTGCCACCACAGACTGTACGCGACATCCTTTCCTGCGCGGACATTCCTCTTGTGCCGGAGATGGTCAGCACATCGAAGGAGGAACTCACGACCTTTGCCGAGCAGTGTGGTTACCCCGTTGTGGCGAAGGTGGTAGGTCCCGTTCATAAGAGCGATGTGGGTGGTGTGGCGCTGAACATCCGTTCGAAAGAGGTTCTCAGTGCAGAGTTTGACCGCATGATGCAAATCCCTGATGCGACGGGTGTGATGGTGCAAAAGATGCTGAAAGGCACCGAACTCTTTATTGGTGCTAAGTACGAGGAACGCTTTGGTCATGTAGTACTCTGTGGACTGGGTGGCATCTTCGTCGAGGTGCTGAAGGACGTGTCGTCGGGTCTTGCTCCATTGGGTTACAATGAGGCTTTCTCGATGATTCACTCGCTGCGTGGCTATAAGATTCTGCAAGGTACGCGTGGTCAGAAAGGTATCAACGAGAATAAGTATGCGGAGATCATCGTCCGCCTGTCCACGCTCCTCCGCTTCGCTACGGAAATCAAGGAGATAGACATCAATCCATTGTTGGCCGACCAAGACAACGTGGTGGCTGTGGACGCTCGCATCCTCATTGAGAAAGAATAGTGCGCACGCAGGTTCTTCGACCGAGGTCGAAGTGTGGCGCGCAATTTCCCTGCGTGCCCTTTATAAACATCCGACAAAATGGCGCTTTCTTCTGTCATTTTGTCGGTTTTTCTGTTTCGGCACATAGTTTGTTCGCCTCAATGCGGGCTTCGCCTCAATGCGGGCTTCGCCCTAAATGATAATTGATAAATGATAATTGATAAATAAAATTAGGAGGACAAAACTATGACATTAGACAAGTTTACAATCAAGGCGCAGGAGGCGGTTCAGGAGGCCGTCAACACCGCACAGCGCAATGGCCAGCAGACCATCGAACCCGTACACCTGCTGGCAGGCGTGATGAATAAGGCCAAGGATGTCGTGAACTTCCTGCTGCAGAAGTTGGGTGTCAATGCCCAACAGATTGACATGCTCGTACAGACAGAGCTGCAACACCTGCCCCGTGTGACGGGTGGTGAACCGTATCTTTCCAGTGATGCCAACAAGGTATTGCTCAAGGCACAGGACTATGCCCAGAAGATGGGCGATGAGTTCGTCAGTGTGGAGCCCATTCTGTTGGCGCTATTAACCGATGGTCAGACGGCTGGTCGCATCCTCAAGGATGCTGGTGTCACGGAGCGTGAACTGCGTGCTGCTATCCAGGCACTGCGTCAGGGTCAGAAGGTGCAGTCGCAGTCGGCTGATGATAACTACCAGTCGCTGGAGAAGTATGCCAAGAACCTTGTGGAGCTGGCGCGTCAGGGTAAGCTCGACCCCGTCATCGGACGTGACGATGAGATACGTCGTGTGCTGCAGATTCTCTCGCGCCGTACAAAGAACAATCCTATATTAATAGGTGAACCGGGTACGGGTAAGACGGCCATCGTCGAGGGCTTGGCCCAGCGTATCGTACGTGGCGACGTTCCTGAGAACCTGAAGGATAAGCAGCTCTACTCACTGGACATGGGTGCACTGGTTGCTGGTGCGAAGTACAAGGGTGAGTTTGAGGAACGTCTGAAGAGCGTCATCAACGAGGTAACGAAGGCTGAAGGCCGTATCGTGCTGTTCATCGATGAGATACACACCTTGGTGGGTGCCGGTGGTGGCGAGGGTGCCATGGATGCCGCCAACATCCTGAAGCCGGCACTGGCGCGTGGTGAACTGCGTGCCATCGGTGCCACAACGCTCAACGAGTATCAGAAATATTTTGAGAAGGATAAGGCCTTGGAGCGTCGTTTCCAGACGGTGATGGTGGACGAGCCTGACGAGCTGAGCGCTATCTCTATCCTACGTGGTCTGAAGGAGCGTTACGAAAACCATCATAAGGTACGTATCCAGGACGATGCCTGTATCGCTGCCGTCCAACTGTCGGAGCGTTATATCTCTGAGCGTTTCCTGCCCGACAAGGCTATCGACCTGATGGATGAGGCTGCCGCTAAGTTGCGTATGGAGCGCGACAGCGTCCCCGAGGAACTGGATGAGATTATGCGTCGTCTGGCCCAGCTGGAAATCGAGCGCGAGAGCATCAAGCGCGAGGCTGGCTCTGCCGGTAGTGTGTCCAGCGGTTTTGCCGCTGGAGATAAGCTCGCCCAATTGGACAAGGACATTGCCGAGCTCAAGGAGCAGGAGACGCAGTACCGTGCCAAGTGGGAAGGCGAGCGCCAGCTGGTGAATAAGATCCAGCAGGACAAGCAGGAGATGGAGAACCTGAAGTACGAGGCCGAGCGTGCGGAGCGCGAGGGCGACTACGGTAAGGTAGCTGAGATACGCTATTCTAAGCTGAAGGCCCTCGAAGACGACATCGCCGCCATCCAGGCACAGTTGAATACTGTGTCCGCCGATTCCGTCGGTGGAAGAATGGTTCGCGAGGAAGTCACCGCCGACGACATCGCTGAGGTAGTCTCCCGTTGGACGGGCATCCCTGTCACCCGCATGCTGCAGAGCGAACGTGAGAAGTTGCTGAACCTCGAGGCCGAACTGCACCGCCGTGTCATCGGACAGGATGAGGCCATCAGTGCTGTCTCTGATGCCGTGCGCCGTTCGCGTGCTGGTCTGCAAGACCCCAAGCGCCCCATAGCGTCGTTCATCTTCCTCGGCACGACAGGTGTTGGTAAGACTGAACTCGCCAAGGCCTTGGCAGAATACCTCTTCAATGATGAGACAATGATGACGCGTATCGATATGTCGGAATATCAAGAGAAGCATACTGTCTCTCGTCTGGTCGGTGCCCCTCCGGGCTATGTAGGCTACGATGAGGGTGGTCAGCTGACAGAGGCTGTACGCCGCAAGCCTTATCAGGTGTTGCTGTTCGACGAAATCGAGAAGGCACACCCCGATGTCTTCAACATCCTGTTGCAGGTACTCGACGACGGTCGCCTGACGGATAACAAGGGTCGTACGGCTAACTTCAAGAATACCATCATCATCATGACGTCTAATGCTACCCGTGAGGAGCTGCGCATGACGATGCGTCCGGAGTTCCTGAACCGTATCGACGAGATCATCACCTTCCAGCAGCTCACCCAGCAGCAGATTGCTGAGGTGGTACGCCTGCAGATGAAACGTGTCGCCGACATGCTGGAACCGCAGGGCATCACGCTACAGATGACCGATCAGGCAGTCAGCTATCTGGCACAGGAGGGCTACGACCCCGACTTTGGTGCCCGTCCCGTCAAGCGGGCCATCCAGAACCTCGTTCTCAACGAGTTGTCACGAAAGATTCTGGCTGACCAGGTAGACCGCTCAAAGCCCATCATTATCGATGAGTTTGGCAACGGCTTGGTGTTCCGTAATTAAAAAACAGAGATTATTTTTGGTGATTCTCATGTTTTTTCGTACCTTTGCAGCCGCAAACGCAAATTTGCGACTGCAAAGTATTTTTTTGGAGAGGTGCTCGAGTGGTTGAAGAGGCACGCCTGGAAAGCGTGTAACCGGCAAAACCGGTTCGCAGGTTCGAATCCTGTTCTCTCCGCAGGTTGAACAGGTTCAAAGCTCCGAGGCAAAAGCTCGGGGCTTTGTTGTTCTCTCCGCAGGTTGAACAGGTTCAAAGCTCCGAGGCAAAAGCTCGGGGCTTTGTTGTTCTCTCCGCAGGTTGAACAGGTTCAAAGCTCCGAGGCAAAACCTCGGGGCTTTGTTGTTCTCTCCGCTTTTCTATTTACTGGAAACTAAAAACTTCTACATTTTAAAACCACATGATTCCAAAAGCTGAATAATTTCTGTTAGTGTTTTATTATAAGATGGAATCCTATTTGCTCCTGCTAGATTAACCTTCTTATGAAATTCACAGCCAACACTTAACACTTACCCCCCTGCTGATTCTTACATTTGAGATATAGCGTAAAGCGGAACTATCTCAATGTGGCGTACGGCATTGTCAGCTTTGAGGTCGATATAATCGAACTTGCCAAAATTCTCGAGCGAGCATCGTATGGCTTGTGATAGTTTCTTGTCGCGCATAAAGTCCCATAGACTCTTCATTCCGCCCTGTACGCCAGCTTTTACTTCGAGAGGCAGCACTTTCATGTCGCGCGAAAGCAGATAATCTATCTCGGCTAAGGAATTCTTCGCCTGGCGAACCCAGTAAAACAAATCGTGGCGGATATTTGGCGAAAGGTAGTGTAGTACTTCCAATCCCGCAAGCATTTCGGCCATTGGCCCCTTATTAACCAAATCGGCTGCTGTAGCAGTAAGGATATGTGTGGTGATAGACGAAATATCGCCCATCGACATATTAAGCAGTCTCAACATCAGTCCTGTATCAAGCAGTAGCATTTTGCGATAACTCTCGTCGGCCTCGTCGCCAAGAGGTAGCCCGTTGCCGTCTGTATGTGTGACGGGAATCAAAATACCAGCCTTGATAAGCAAATCAAGAGCCTTCTTCACTTCAGCAGTCTTATATCCACCTGCCACCTGAGAGTATACGAATTTATTGGTTGCCTGTGTAGCTGCACTACGCATGGTGGCAACTAACAACTGAGGATCGACTTTCTTTTTGTATTTGGGGAAGTCAGCTTCGTAACCAGTTATGATATCATCCTGTACCTCCTGACACTGCAGATAATCGTGCGTTTCGGCCCATTTTGCAACAGATTCTGGCATTCCACCAACCAACATGAATGTACGAACCAACCCGACCAACTTGTCGTGCAGAGGCGTGGGCAGAGGCGAATCTGCATTGGCTTGCCGACGAGCATCCAGCAACAGCTGTTCGCCATTAGCTTGTAAGAATTCATCGAATGTCATGGGGAACATATACATGGAGTGTATGCGTCCAACGCCGAAAGTTGGTATATCATCGAGCACAAACTCCAGCAGCGAACCTGCGGCCACAACATGCAGATCGGACATGTCCTCTTTAAAATATCGCAGAGCCATAATAGCTTCTTGGCTTTCTTGTATCTCGTCGATAAACAGCAACGTCTCGTTAGCAATAATTGGCGTGCCGCACATGGCAGCCATCTGTGGTACGATACGTTTTACATCAAGGTCCTTCTTAAACAACTCTATATAGTCAGGTTGCTTTTCAAGGTTTATCTCGACAAAATACTTGAATGACTCGCCCAGATGTCTTACTGCAGTCGATTTGCCTACCTGTCTTGCTCCACGAAGTAAGACTGGTTTGCGAACAGGGCGTGCTGCCCATTCGCTTAGATGTTGGTCAATAATTCTTTCGTAATACATGTAACTATCTGATTATCTGGGTGCAAATATACGAAAAAGAAATTATCCAAACAAATAATTTGCCGAAAAATGAAAAAATCCAAAGAAATAATTTGGTCAAAAGTAAAAAAATCCAAAGAAATAAGGTAGATTTCCCCGCAAAGCCAGTTTCAGGGATATTAAGTCATTTGCTTATCTCAAATTATTGTTGTCAATCACAGGGGCCCCTTGATTGCGCTCCCCGTGATTGAACTCTATAATTGTTAATGGAATGTTAATAGATTTTTTTGCCCTCAAAAAAGTGAAAAAGTGGGTCTAGCCTACATAGTGTTATTTAACACGTTGCTATACAGTTATTTAGCATATGTAGGCTTGCCTTTCAAGCCTACATAGAGCCTACATTAGCCTACATGGAGATAATTTTCTAGAAAATATGTCAAATTCTCTAGAGAATTTCGTAAATTATCTAGAGAATTTTCTA
>Ga0247609_10000259_pt1 | contig 76868 bp, 60 predicted proteins | sample 172DNAGHGlowgp2_FD_193487 | JGI IMG/M metagenome (GOLD analysis project Ga0247609, IMG submission 193487) | Sheep rumen microbial communities from Palmerston North, Manawatu-Wanganui, New Zealand - 1728 DNA GHGlow gp2 | ecosystem: Host-associated > Mammals > Digestive system > Stomach > Rumen ...
TGCCGACTGGAGCGCCGCAATGCTGGAGAAAATCAGGCGGTACAACAAAATGAAGTAAAAGAACAATACCCATCTTTCCTTTCATCCTTGCGTACAGCTCCGATTAGATGAGAGAGAAGAATGGTTTTGCCACCAAACATCTCAACATCTCCCTGTGCACCCCTGAAACCCCGATGTACAGGGCGTTTCAGCACAGGTAAATGTTGGTCAGAAACCTCCCTGAGATTTACCTGAGCATCTCGGATTATCACAGCCACACACCCCTCACTCTAACAGTTTTTTTGAAAGAAATTACCAGAAATGAGCAGAAATTTTCAAAAATGATTCGTATGTCTATACAAAGTTTGTATGTTCTTTGGTTAATATGCCTTTGAATGATAATATGTCAACGAGGGAGATGTCAGGGAGATGTCTGGCTAACATTTACCTGTGTCAAAATGCCCTGTACATCGGGGTTTCAGGGATGCGCAGGGAGATGTTGAGATGTTTGGAGGCATTCGCTGCCGTACATGGCTTTTCTGTCCGATGCGGCATGCACAGCCAGTTACATGGCATCTGTCTGGCAGACATGTGCTGTATATCTCTTGTTTCCCACGGAGGGAAATCTTTGGAAGTATATGGTTTGTCTTGGCTAAACATGCACTTTATCAGATGAAAGTGCCGTTATTAGGTTGTCAAAACGGCACTCTCAGGAACTGAAGTCGGCGTTTTGAGCAGGTCAAAACGGCACTTAAGACAAGAAAAACGCCGCTTAAGATAAGGCATTATGACAAGCGTAGTTGACACTGTTGCATTAAAAATGCACCTACCAAATGCAGCCGCATTGCAAATGCGGCTGAACAAAGGCTGAACAAAGGCTGAACAAAACGATGCAAAGTTAAGCATTTTTCCGTTCATCGGCATTTGCAATGCCGATGCTACTGGTAGGTGCATTTACAATGCACGACCTGTTAATATAATTACCGCAGCACCAACACATTCCCCAGCAGTCCCTGTCCACCTGCATAATCAACTGCCGAACTATACAGATACTCCTCAGGTTGGGCAACAATCTCCTGCCGGACGGGATTCATGTGTATGTAATTCACTTTCTGTTGCAGGAATTCCCATGTCCATAATTCCTCAAAGTAGTTGCCTTCCTGCCAGAAGCGGAAGTCCTTGAAGCGATTGCTGACTGATGCAGCAAAACAGAAACGATGCATCAGCCAAGGGCGACGACTTTCATGCTCGTCGGCAGTCAGCTCAGCGAAGATGCGCTTGCTGGTGTATTTCTTAAAGTCTCGAAAGACATCTGACAAAGAACACTCTCCACTGACATCTACAATCATATGCAGATGATTTGACATTAGCACCCAAGCATAAACGTTCAGTCCTTTGTTCGCCTGACAATAAGCCAACGACTCCAACACAATATGCCGATAGCGGGGACGGGTAAAAATGTCCACCCAGTCAACCACCGTTGTCGTTGTGAAATAAAGGGGCTTGGTCAACTTGCCTTTGTTGTTCATACATTATTGATTTATATGTTAAATTCATTCCCTTCTTCACCAGCCGTTCCCCCGTTCATCGGCATTTGTAATGCCGATGCTGTTGGCAGGTGCATTTGCAATGCACGTCCGTTCCTTTCAACCCGACTCCGTGCATTACAAATGCACCTACCACATGCAGCCGCATTGCAAATGCGGCTGAACACTCTTATTTTGGGGAACTCAGAAGGCAAGGCGAAGCCCGAGGCCGTTGTGGCGGTTCGACGGCGTGTGGAAGTACCGAAACGAGACGCGGCAGAACACGGCGCCGCTGCCCCAGCCGTCCCCACGGAACACGCGATTGGAGCCCGAAGATGCACCAGTTGGATTCGTCTGACTACCAGAGCTGTAGGAGCCATACCAGTCCTGACACCACTCCCAGACATTACCCGACATGTCATACAGTCCTAACTCGTTAGCGCGCTTCGTAGCTACGTCGTGCGTCTCACATCCGCTGTTGTCGTTATACCACGCCACCTTGTCAATGTCGCTGCTACCTGAATATTTATATCCATTAGACTTATTACCGCCACGTGCAGCATACTCCCACTCTGCCTCAGTAGGCAGACGGAAGCGGCGACCCGTCAAGCTGTTCAGCTCGCGGATGAAGTTCTGGCAGTCCTCCCAGCTCACTTGCTCTACAGGACGCTTTGCACCTTTAAAGTAAGACGGATTACCGCCCATCACGGCCTGCCACAACTCCTGCGTCACCTCCGTCTCGCCGATGGAGAACGTGCTCAGCGTCACCTGGTGAGCAGGTTTCTCATCACTACCAGCGTCTGAACCCTGCTCAGAAGTAGCACCCATGGTGAACGTGCCGCCCTGAACACCTATCATCTTAAACGAGACACCATTAACGGTAATGGTCTCGTCAGCGCGAGGTGACGTATTTACTTCTTCCATGTTATCAGTGACATCAGTTACCGCTGACGGACCTTTCAGCATAACAGCAGCCACGATTGCGGCGGCAATGCCTACACCGATGCCCCACGACAGCTTGTTGCTTCTGCGCTCAGGTTCGGAGTCTGCAAACTTTTCAGACGTTGGATTCGGATGGGGTTTCAGTTCCGGTTCCGGCTCAGGCTTGAGCCGTGGTTTCTCCATGACCTCCGTTTCTTCCGCTACCGACTCAGGCAGAACGGCTTGTGTCGCCTCCTCGACGACTGGCTGAGGAGCCGAAAGGAACTGTCTGACAGCACTGACGCTCTGCGGACGGTCAACATAGGCTGGCTTCATCATCCAAGCAATGAGCTGCTGCGTCTTACTGCTGACAGGTGTGGGAAACACAAGCGGTTCGCGAGACACCAGTAATTCACTGGCCGAAGGAGGTGTCAGCCCCGTGAGTAGCTTATAAAGCGTGGCACCGAGGGCATAGAGGTCGGTCCAAGGGCCAAAGGATTTCAGGTTCTGCTCGGTCTGCTCCAGGGGTGCATAGCCGGGCGTGAAGGCCAAGGCCGACGAGGTGCTGACGCTGTAGCCGTCATTCTGCGACATCTGCTTGGAGGCGCCGAAGTCGATGAGCAACACACGTCCCGTCTGATCAACCATGATGTTGGCAGGTTTGAGGTCAAGGTGGTACAGCCCCTGCGCATGCACCACGCCGAGTGCATCGAGCACCTGGTCGAGAATCTGCAGCACCTCTGCCTCGCCGAGTGGCTGTCCGGTACGCTTCATGCGTTCGCTGAGCGACTCGCCCTTGATGAGGTCCATCTCGTAATAGGCCGTGCCGTTCTCCTCGAAGAGGTCGTGGACGGCCACGATGTGCTGGTTGCGCAGCTTGCGCAGGCGGCGAGCCTCCTTGCGGAACTTCTCCTTCTGGGCCGAGAACTGCATGACGTTGTCCTTGTTGCTCACGCTGACGGTGACGGAGTCGCCCTGGCGCTCGCTGACGCCGCGCATGAAGAACTCCTTGATGGCTACCTGCTCCTCGAACTCCGTGTTGACGGCCACGTAGGTATTGCCGAAGCCGCCGGAGGAGAGGTAGCGGTCTATGCGGTACTTGCCACCTTGCAACAAGGTGCCGACGGGAAGCATGGACTGACTGTTGATGCTATTTTCCATTTTGCTTGTTTGACGTAAAGCGATGCAAAGATACAAACTTTTTGCAAATTTGTCAACTCTGCCTTACATTATTATAAGTAAGTTCGCAAAAATTATTTAAATTATGATTGGCGAATGGCGAATTATGAATTTATTGTTGTAACTTTGCGTCCGATTTTAACAACAGAATATTCAAATAGTCAAATTGTAAAATAGTTAATTAACGTTATGACAATCAATGAAATGAACTTTGCCGGCAAGAAGGCAATCGTGCGCGTTGACTTCAACGTGCCCTTAGACGAGAATGGTAAGATTACGGACGACACCCGCATCCGCGGTGCGCTGCCCACGCTGAAGAAAATCTTAGGCGACGGCGGTGCCGTCATCATCATGAGCCACATGGGTAAGCCCAAAGGAAAGGTGGATATGAAGAAGAGCCTGGGCCAGATTCGCGAGGCTGTCGAGAAGGCACTGGGCGTTCCCGTAGCTTTCGCTCCCGACTGCGCCAAGGCTCAGGAGCAGGCTAAGGCCCTGAAGATGGGCGAGGCCCTGCTGCTGGAGAACCTGCGTTTCTACCCCGAGGAAGAGGGCAAGCCCGTAGGCGTTGAGAAGGGCACTCCCGAATACGACGAGGCTAAGAAGGCCATGAAGGCTTCTCAGAAGGAGTTTGCCAAGACGCTGGCTTCATACGCTGACTGCTACGTGATGGATGCTTTCGGTACTGCTCACCGCAAGCACGCTTCTACGGCTGTCATTGCCGACTACTTCGATGCCGACAACAAGATGCTCGGCCTCTTGATGGAGAAAGAGGTAAAGGCTGTTGACAACGTGCTGTCGAACATCAACCGTCCGTTCGTTGCCATCATGGGTGGCTCGAAGGTAAGCTCGAAGATTGGCATCATCGAGAACCTGCTCGGCAAGGTTGACAAGCTCATCCTCTGCGGCGGCATGACCTATACGTTCGCCAAGGCACACAACGGCGAGATTGGCGACTCCATCGTTGAGCTCGACAAGCTGGACGTTGCACTGGGCGTCGAGGAGCTGGCCAAGAAGAACGGCGTAGAGCTGGTTCTGGGCAGCGACTGCACAGCCACCAACGGTCTGGACTTCGACACGATGACCGTGAAGCCCGGTGCTCAGATCATCACCTGCCCTGCCAACAACGTTCCCGCCGGTTTCGAGGGTGTTGATGCCGGTCCCGAGAGCCAGAAGGCATTTGCCGAGGCCATCAAGGGTGCCAAGACCATCCTGTGGAACGGTCCTGCAGGTGTCTTCGAGTGCGACGACTTCACAGCTGGTAGCCGTGCCATCGGCGACGCTATTGCCGAGGCTACTGCCAACGGAGCCTTCTCGCTGATTGGCGGTGGCGACTCTGTAGCCTGCGTCAACAAGTTCGGCCTGGCCGACAAGGTAAGCTACATCTCAACTGGTGGCGGTGCACTGCTCGAGGCCATCGAGGGCAAGGTGCTCCCCGGTGTTGCAGCCATCAAGGGTGAGTAATCCATAAGAGGAAAACAAAAAGGAGTCTCGGGCCTCAAAAAACCTGAAACTCCTTTTTATTATGTCAGGATAATTATTCTTTTAATCAACAACATTTTTAAATCATGAAGAAAGTATTAATGATGTTTGCTGCTGCCATGCTGACAGCAACAGTAAGCGCCCAGAATACTGCCGTTACCGCCAACAAGTTCAGCGACAACTGGTACCTGGGCATCAACGGAGGCATCTCTTCCACACGCACCTTTAATGGCGACAACGCCATGAAGTTCAAGGGTCTGGCCCCCAACTTCGGAATCCGTCTGGGCAAGAACCTGACCACCGTGTTCGGTCTGGCACTCGAAGGCAATGCCTACTTCAAGGCTAACGAGAAGTCGGTGCTTAACAGCAAGACGTTCATCAACGCAACGGTGGTGAACCTGCTGGGTACGTTCAACCTGAGCAACCTCTTCGGCGGCTATCAGGGCGAGCCACGCACCGTGGAGCTCATCGCACTGGGTGGCTTCGGTTGGGGACACCAGTTCGGCACCGACTACAAGCCAAACTTCATTACCTCAAAGTTCGGTCTGGATCTCGCCTTCAACCTGGGCGAGGACAAGGCCTGGCAGCTCTACATAGAGCCCGCCATTATCTACCCGCTGGAAAGCTACATCGGCGGCATGTCCGTCAGCAATGGCTTCAAGTACAACTTCCAGAACGCCATACTGCAGGCTAACGTAGGACTGGTTTACAAGTTCGGCAACAGCAACGGCACCCACAACTATGCCATTGAGCCGCTGCGCAACATCAACGAGATTAACATGCTGAACGCCAAAATCAACGAGCTGCGTGCTGACAACGAGCTGAAGGACGGCAAGCTGGTAGCCAACAGCCGTACCATCGCCGACCTGCAGGCAGAGGTGGACGACCTGAGAGCCAAGCTGACCGCTTGCGAGAATCAGCCTCACACCTCGACCGTCGTGGTGAAGAAGAGCCTGCTGCAGCCCATCGTCATCTTCGGACAGGGCAAGAGCACCATCGATGCTGCACAGTATGCCAGCGTGGAGATGGTGGCCAAGTACATGCGCAACCACCCCGATGCCAAACTGCTCATCAAGGGCTATGCATCGCCCGAGGGTGACCCCGAGCGTAACATGGCACTGTCGCTGGCTCGTGCCGACGCCGTCAGACAGGCACTCATCAACCGCTACAAGATTGCCGCCAGCCGCATCACCACCGAAGGTATGGGCGCTACGAGCGAACTGTCGGAAGAGAACGACTTTAACCGTGTAGCCATGTTCTTCGACACAACAATGGAGTAAACACGCTGACACACCCCAAAAAGGGGAAAGGTGCCGTCTCTTGAAATGAGGGACGGCACTTTTTTGCCCTAACAGGACCCCAAAAGAGAATTTTTCCTCCAAAAGTTTTGTGTTTTCCAAAATTATTCGTACCTTGCGCAAGATTTTGAAACCAAGCCTGAAAACAATGAGACTAAAACCTATCATTAAGGGATTTCTACTGACTCTCATCACGCTCCTCATGAGCTGTCTGCCGCTGAACGCGCAGAAACTGCAGGCAGCCCTGTCGCACTATTCGGTTGACGACGGGCTGACCAGCAACACCATAGCTCACATCATACGTGACGACTACGGGTACATTTGGATTGGTACCTGGAACGGACTGTCACGCTTCGACGGTTTCAACTTCTTCAACTACGAGACGGGAAATGCTAGCGGCATACCTCTGCTGCACAACAGAATCATGGACATCGTGGCCGACGGGTCGCAGAACATCTGGATGCGCATGTACGACGGCCACGTCTTCGTGCTCAACAGGCGTACGGACACCATCATCAATCCCCTGGAGGACATGGAAGGCTATGAGGACATGGTGACCAAATACCCGTTCTTTGTCAGCATGCAAGGCGAGGTGTTTGCCGTCATTGAAGGCAGAGGCATCTTCGCCATGCACTTCGACGGCGACAAGGTAGCAAAGAAAATCATCGACACAGACCAGCTAAAGACAAAGTGCTTTGCTGAGGGTTACAAAGGCGAGTTATGGGCAGGCACCACCCGAGGCATTCATCGCATTGACCGGAACAAGGAGATGTTGCAGATGGACGGTATCTTTGAAGAAGAGAACATCAACTGCATGCACTCCAAGGACAACAAGGTCTATGCCGGCACGAAGTCAGGAAAGATTATCAGTTTCCTCACCGGACAGGAGCCGAAAGTCATTGCCGAACTCCAAGACCCCATCGTTTCCCTTTACGTTGACAGCCATGACCTGATATGGTTTGCACAAACCGCACAGGGCATCTCACGACTGGACCAGAAAACGGGCAACGTCAAGCACTTTACCCAGGATGTCCTCGTACCACAGTTCGACGTCACGGGAGCCGTCATCCGGGAGGAAAACGGTACCGTATGGGTAGGTATGAACCACGGAGGATTCGGCTATTACAACCGCGAGGCTGACGAGATGGAATACTTCCACAACGACCCGAGCAACCCATGGAACCTCAGCAACACCGTACATGCCTTTGCACCCATGGCAGAGGGCGTTATCTGGGAAGGAACAAGCCGACGCGGACTGGAGAAACTCGAGATACTGAAGAACACCATTGTACGCAAATACCTGTATGACGGGGACATCGGATTCAACAACGAGATACGTGCCATCTACTACGACAAGGACCAAAAGAAACTGCTCATCGGCAACAAGAACAATTCGCTGGTCATCTTCAGTGAGAATGGCAGCCGTGTGGACATACACAGCGACAACAACGGTAACGAACTGGGACGTATCTACGGCATCAACAAAGACCATCTGGGCAACTACTGGATATGCACCAAAGGCAATGGCGTCACGAAAATGACACCCACCGCAGAAGGATACACCTACACCACATTCAGGCACAATGAAGACAACCCGAACAGCCTGAACAGTGATAATGCCTACTACGCCTTAGAGGACCAGGACGGCAACATCTGGGTAGCAACCTACGGCGGAGGCATCAACATACTCAGGAGAGGACAGAACGGTTCATACACCATACTGAACCACGCGAACGGGTTATCGAAATACCCCAAGGACAAGTTCCTCAAAATACGCACCATCGCACTGGACAAGGAGGGCAACGTTTGGGCTGGAACCACCGACGGACTGCTCATCATGTCGTTGAAAGACGGCATGGAGAAGATAGAGGTGCTGGAGAACTGCAGTGACTACCACTACATGTTAGGCAGCAACGACATTGTATGCATGGCGTGCGACAAAGACGGCTCCATGTGGATAGGAACCAATGGTGGAGGCCTGAGCCACACCATTGGCAAGGACGAGGACGGCAAATGGATGTTCGAGAACTTCAATGCCAGAGACGGACTGCCGTCAGAGGAGATCAAGAGTCTGGCTTTCGACAACCAAGGGCACGTCTGGTTGGCTACAGACAGAATGCTCTGCTCGTTTGATACCGAGCGGCACATATTCAGCACCTTCACCATCCAGGATGGCGTGGACGACACCAGCTGCTCGGAATGCGGTGCCTGTGCGCTGCCCAACGGCGACCTCTACTTCGGCACCATTGACGGCTACTATTTCGTCAACCACAAGAATCTTACCAGCACGGAGGGCTCGCAGCTTAAACTGCGCATTACCGACTTCATGCTGAACGACGAAATCATGACCCCCAGGACAAGTGACATCTTCGACTACTATGTACCAGAAAGCACATACGTAGAACTGCCCGACCACAACAGCGTATTCTCCATCCGCTTCGCTTCGCTGAACTACCAGTTGCAGCATCGCGTACATTATCAATACATGCTGGAGGGATACGACGAGGAGTGGCATAATGCCGACAAGACATGCACCGTCACCTACTCCGGACTGCCAGCAGGCACCTACACCTTCAAGGTCAAGGCCTTCATGCTGGAGTCACCGGACAAATACGACATGAAGGAACTGGTTATCAAGGTGCCTCCCTTCTGGCTGCTGTCAACGGTTGCAGTATGGATTTACCTGATACTCATCAGTACAGGTATTATCACCTATTTCTATTATAAGCACCAGCGCACGAAGAAAGAAAAGGCCAGACGACAGATCAAGATTGACGGACAGCGCATTTCCTTCAGCACCCAGGAGGACTATGAGTTCATGAAGAAGCAGATGGAATGGCTGGAAGCACACTACAGCGACACAAGCATGACCGTAGAGGACATGATATCACAGTCAACACTGGGACATACCGCATACTTCAATAAGCTGGAATCGTTCACGGGCATGTCGCCCAAGGACTTCCTGACCGACTTCCGACTGAAGAAGGCACTGCAGTTGTTGGACGAGGACAGCGAACTGAACATGTCGGAAATTGCTGCCAGCACGGGATTCAACGACCCCGTCTATTTCACCCGTTCGTTCAAGAACAAGACCGGGCTCACACCCTCCAAGTACAGGGAGAAGAAGCAGGCAGAACAAAAGGAAAAAGAAAATAATCAATAAAACAATAAAAAAACATAGTCATTTGTTTGGCTCTTCACGCTTTTATTTGTATCTTTGCACACAAATACAGGTCGTATCGGTTAGATCGGGATACTCATCAAATTAAATTGAAAACCGAGTCGCCAATCTCTCGACAATGGCGGGCCACATGCCGAAAGGCTGCAGCAATGCCGGTGGATTACAACGACGAGAGAGCACTCAAATCTTAGAAATAGGAGTTTTCATCACATCATCGGTACGACCTCTTTTTTTACGTACCCCCTAAGTTAGGGGGTTGGGGGTCTGAACAGGCGCAGCCCTCTAATAATAATCATTAAAATGGATCTGGTTCGCTTGTTCAGACCCCCAACCCCCTAACTTAGGGGACTTAAAAAATGTTTTCCGGAATTATTGAAGAATTTGCCACCGTCGTTGATATCCGTCACGACCGCGAGAATATTGACTTTACACTCACCTGTTCCTTCGCCGATGAACTCAAGATTGACCAAAGTGTGGCACACAACGGCGTATGCCTCACCGTCGTCGCACTCAACCCTCAACCCTCAACCCCCAACCATAAAACCTACACGGTCACCGCGATGAAGGAGACGCTTGACCGTACCAATCTCGGACTGCTGAAGGTGGGCGACAAGGTCAACGTGGAGCGCTCGATGCTCATGAACGGCCGGCTGGACGGCCACATCGTACAGGGGCATGTAGATCAGACTGCCCGCTGCACAGCAATGGCAGATGCCGACGGCAGCACCTACTTCACCTTCGAGTACGATGCCGACCGCGAGATGGCACGCCGGGGATACTTCACCGTAGATAAGGGTTCCGTCACCGTCAATGGGGTGTCCCTCACCGTATGCAACCCTCAGCAAGGCGACGGCAACGTCCCTTCGTCGTTCCAAGTGGCAATCATCCCCTATACCTTCGAACACACGAACTTCTGCGACATCCGCATAGGAAGCATCGTCAACCTCGAGTTCGACATTCTGGGTAAGTATATTGCCCGACTGCAGCAGTTGTAAGAATGCTTGTTACAAGGCTCGCATACAGGGAAAAGATGTGTTAAAACACCTTTAAATCAACTAATTATATCGAAGAATCGGCGATGAAATATCTATCCTGTTTTCTCGTTTCACAGATATTTCCTACCTTTGCAGCGAGAAAATAGGATAAATATGAAAAAGTTTCTAATATTATTGGCAGTACTCTCGGTAACGGTAAGTGCTGCAGCTCAAAAGAAGTGGTCCCTGCAGGAATGTATTGACTACGCCCTACAAAACAACATCTCCCTGAAGAAAACCGTCATATCACGACGCATAGCTACGGAAGACGTGAAACAGGCACAGTCAGCCCTGCTCCCCTCATTGACGGCATCTACCAACCAAAGCATCGGCTACCGTCCCTGGACCAACAACGGCGTGAGTACCGTGACCAACGGAACGGTAACCACCAGCGTTCACAAGACTTACTATAACGGTTCATACGGCATCAGCGGACAATGGACGGTATGGAACGGCAACCGCAACCGCAACACCTTGAAGCTAAACAAGCTGGCGGAAGAGCAGGCTGAGCTGGACAGTGCATACACCGCCAACTCCATTCAGGAGCAGATAGCCCAGTTGTATGTGCAGATACTATACCTGAACGAAGCCATCGTCGTCAACGAACAAAGTCTGGAGGCCAGTAAGCTCAACGAACAACGCGGACAAGAGATGCTGGAGGTGGGCAAGATGTCGAAGGCCGACTTGGCTCAGCTGTCTGCCCAGCGTGCCACCGACGAGTACAACCTCGTAAATGCCAAAAGTAACCTGGCCAGCTACAAGCTACAACTAAAGCAGCTGCTGGAAATCACCGATGCCGACTTCGATATTGACGTGCCGGCAGCCAGCGACGAACAGGCGCTGGCAGACATTCCCTCGCTTCCGGAGGTCTATGAGGCTGCCCTGGCGCATCGTCCCGAAATAGAGAACAGCCGCCTGAGCATCCGTTCCAGCGACATGCAGCTACTGATAGCCAAGGCACAGGGACTGCCCACCATCAACATGACTGGCTCGCTGGCCACCAGTACAAACTCACTGAACACGAACGGCTGGGGCAACCAGATGAAGACAAACTTCGACATGGGCATTGGTGCTACCGTCAGCGTCCCCATCTTCGACAACCGCTCCACCCGTACGGCGGTCAACAAGGCCAAGTTGAAACAGGAACAGGCGCTGCTGGACCTGCAGGAGCAGCAGAAACAGCTATACTCCACCATTGAGGACTACTGGCTCGATGCACAGACCAACCAACAGAAATTCCGTGCTTCGCTGCTCAACGTGGCCAGTGAACAGACAAGCTACGAACTGCTCAGCGAACAGTTCTGCCTGGGACTGAAAAACATTGTGGAACTGATGAACGGCAAGACAAACCTGCTGACCTCCCAGCAGAACATGCTGCAGTCGAAGTACATGACCATCCTCGACCTGCAGCTGCTGAAGTTCTATAAGGGTGAGATATAGAACATAGAATAATAAAAAGACACAATAATAAAGGGTCATATGAAGAAAAAAATTGGAATAGGCATCGGAGCCATTGTGCTCATAGCCATTGTCGTCTGGCTCCTGTCAAGAGGCAAAAAGGAAGAGAAGGTTTCGTTCGAGACTGCTACAGCAGAAGTGGCTAACATCCAGAACAGCATTACTGCTACAGGTACCATAGAACCCGTGACCAGCGTCACCGTCGGTACACAGGTCAGCGGTATCGTCTCGAAACTCTATGTCGATTATAACTCGGTGGTCAAGAAGGGGCAGGTAATTGCCGAACTGGACAAGACCAACCTCACCAGCGAACTGAACACGGCACGTGCCAACCTGTCGAGCGCACAGAGCGCACTGAACTACCAACAAGCCAACTATCAGCGCTATAAGACCTTGTACGACAAGGGATTGGTTAGTGCCGATGATTTCGAAAACGCCCGACTCTCATACCTGCAGGCCAAAGAGCAGGTGGCTGCTTCGCGTGAAAGCGTGAACAAGGCACAGACGAACCTGGGCTATGCCACCATCACCAGTCCCATTGACGGTGTGGTACTGTCGAAGTCGGTGGAGGAAGGTCAAACGGTTGCCGCCTCGTTCAACACGCCCGAGCTGTTCACCATTGCCCAGGACCTGACGGACATGCGCGTCATTGCCGACATTGACGAAGCCGACATCGGGGGTGTCAAGGAAGGCCAGCACGTCACGTTCACAGTCGATGCCTTCCCTGAAGACTCCTTCGAGGGACAGGTGACACAGGTGCGCCAGCAGGCCACCACCGAGAGTAACGTGGTAACCTACCAGGTAGTTATCTCCGCTCCCAACCACGACCTGAAGCTGAAGCCTGGTCTTACAGCTAACGTCACTATCTTCACCATGGAGAAGAACGACGTACTGACCGTCCCCTCAAAAGCCCTGCGCTTTATGCCTACCGAGGCGTTGCTCCAGGAGGGACAGACCATTGAGGATACTGAAGCCAAAACAAAGGTCTGGACTCTGGACGGTAATGTCTTCAAGGCACATGCCGTAACTGTCGGCACCACCAATGGTACCCTCACTGAGATTACAGGCGGCATCAGCAAGGGCACACAGGTACTTGTTGACTTTAGCCTCAGCGGTGGCACGGAGTCGCCTGCTGGCGGACAGACCAGCAACCCCTTCATGCCAAGGCGGCCGAACAATAACAGAAACAACCAACAGAAGAAGTAGATGGAAAGAAAAGTAGTCATCGAACTCCAGAACGTCAAGCGCTACTTCCAGGTTGGCAGTGAGACGGTAAAGGCCCTACGTGGCGTGTCGTTCAAGATATACGAGGGTGAGTTCGTCACCATTCAGGGAACGTCGGGCTCCGGAAAATCGACACTGCTCAACCAACTGGGCTGCCTCGACACACCGACGGCAGGCGAATACTTCCTCGACGGCATCAGCGTGCGCACCATGTCAAAGACGCAGCGTGCCCACCTACGTAACCGGAAGATAGGCTTCGTATTCCAGAACTATAACCTGCTACCGAAGACCACTGCCCTGGAGAACGTGGAGCTGCCGCTGATGTACAATTCCGAGGTGTCGGCAACCGAGCGTCGCGAACGTGCCGTTAAGGCATTGCAGGCTGTAGGACTGGCCGACCGCATGGAGCATAAGTCCAACGAGATGTCCGGCGGACAGATGCAGCGTGTCGCCATCGCCCGTGCGCTGGTCAACGACCCTGCCGTGCTCTTGGCCGACGAGGCAACGGGTAACCTCGACACGCGCACCTCGTTCGAGATGCTCGTGCTGTTCCAGGAACTGTATAAGCAGGGACATACTATCATCTTCGTGACTCATAACCCCGAGATTGCCGAATACGCCAGCCGCAACATTAACCTGCGTGACGGCAAGATACGCGAGGACACCATCAACACCAATATCAAGTCGGCTGCAGAAGCGCTCGCCGCACTGCCCATTCCAAAGGATGACTAATGCTATTTACAATTTGACAATTTACAATTTTACAATTGATTGTTCAATTTAATGGATTTATCAATTTTTGCAGACGCACCGAATAAATTGTAAAATAGTCAAATTCGTAAATAAATGGTAAATTGAAAATTGTAAAATTGTAAATCAAGACAAGGTGAACATACTGAATCTATTCAAAGTAAGCCTGAAGGCGGTCGCCAATAATAAGATGCGCTCGTTCCTCTCCATGCTGGGCATCATCATCGGTGTGGCAGCCGTCATTATCATGATGTCAATCGGACAGGGATCAAAAGAGAGCATCCGTGCCGAACTCTCAACCATGGGAACGAACCTGCTCACCATACGGCCTGGTGCCGATATGCGAGGCGGCGTACGCCAGGACCCTTCGGCCATGCAGACGCTGAAGATGGCCGACTACGAACGTATCCTGCGCGAAAAGAAATTCGTAACCAAGGTGTCGCCAGAGGTCACCGCCAGCGGTCAGGCCATCTATGGCAACAACAACACGAACACTTCCATGTATGGCGAGTCTATTGACTACCTCGACATCCGTCTTTGGACCGTCGAGAAGGGCGAATACTTCACCGAAGAGGACATCAAGAAGGCCTCAAAGGTCTGCGTTGTCGGTGCCACCATCGTGAAGGAGTTGTTCGGCGAGGGTGCCGACTGCATCGGCAAGACCATCCGTTTCAAGAGCATCCCCATGCGCATCATCGGTGTACTGAAATCGAAAGGCTACAACTCGTGGGGCATGGACCAGGATAACGTCATCATTGCCCCCTACACCACCGTCATGAAGCGCATCAACGCCCAGACCTACTTCTCGAGCATTGTCTGTTCGGCAGTAACAGAAGAACTGTCTGATGCCGCCATCGAGGAACTGACACAGATACTCCGCGACAACCACAAACTGAAGGAAGACGCGACGGACGACTTCACCATCCGTTCACAGGCAGAAATGATGGAGACCATGTCGTCAACCATGGACACCGTAACCATCATCCTCGTTGTCGCAGCCGCCTTCTCGCTGCTCGTGGCAGGTATCGGTATCATGAACATCATGCTGGTTTCCGTCACGGAGCGAACCAAGGAGATAGGCCTGCGTATGGCGGTGGGAGCTACAGGTCCTGTCATCTCGTTGCAGTTTCTCATCGAGTCGGTGCTCATTTCACTAACAGGCGGACTTATTGGTGTACTGGTTGGCGTTGGAGCCAGCACTTTTATCTCGTCATTCGGCATGCCCAGCAGCGTGCCGGCTTGGTCCATCTACGTCTCATTCCTCGTCTGCGTATGCATCGGTGTGCTGTTCGGCTACATTCCCGCCCAGAAAGCCGCCAATATGGATCCCATAGAAGCCATCCGGCATGAATAGATGAATACATTTATATTCGACCTTGACGGTACGTTGCTTGACACACTCGACGACTTGGCAGCCGCCGTGAACTACGCCCTGCGTACTCACGGTATGCCAGAACGCTCGAGAGAGGAGATACGCTCGTTCGTAGGCAATGGCGTGCGGCTATTGATGGAACGAGCAGTACCCGGCGGTACGCAAAACCCGCAGTTCGAGGCTGCTTTCCATACGTTTCGAACCTATTACCTGGAACACTCGTTAGACACCACACACCCCTACGACGGCATCATGGAAACACTCACGGAACTACACCGGAGAGGCTGTAAGATGGCGGTGGTCAGCAATAAATTCATGACGGCAACTCAGGAGCTCGTCCGACATTTCTTCCCCATGATTTCTGTTGCCATCGGTGAGCATGAGGCCGAAGGCATCCATAAGAAACCAGCGCCAGACACGGTGTTCGAGGCTCTTAGGCTGTTAAACAATGCTGAGAGCAGTGTGAACAGAGTAGAAAAGCAAAAGACGGCCGTTTACGTCGGCGACAGCGATGTGGATATTGCAACTGCACACAATGCAGGGCTGCCGTGTATCTCTGTGCTTTGGGGCTTCCGCGACCGTTCCTTCCTGGAAGCCCACGGTGGCACAACATTCATTGAGCAACCAGAGGAGCTCCTGGACGTATCACCTTAGGCTCTCCTCGACCTTGTAATCATTGTACGAATCTTGTTATTATACTTCGTGGCCTCCAGCAGTTCCTCAATGGTGAGGTGCATGCGCCACTGCCAGCGGTTATACGGGTCGCTCGGCACGTTGATGCGCTCACTGCGGACGTCCTTGCCACGCAGGGTGACGTCCATCGCCAGCCAGTCCTGCAATTGCAGGATGCAAAGACATGAGGGACAATAGAGGTGGCGGGCAATAATCTCCTCTGCCAGATGTGCCGGCAACTGCTGCGGTGCCCTACCCTCTTTCTGAAGCATGGTGATGTAGTAGCGCTGCGCACGCTCCGGACTTTCCTCCCACCACAGTCGCAACGGTGCCATGTCGTGGGTGGAAATGGTGCAGACACTCCGCTTGGGGTAGGCATCCACATGGCCGAACTCCTGTCCCTGCTGCTTGGGCATGGACTGGATTTCCAACGACAGGATGCGCAACTCATCCAAAACAGGTTGAACACAATCAGGCAGCATACCGAGGTCTTCGGCACATACCAGCATCCGCGAGTCGCGAAACATGGCAGGCAGGCGTTTCAGGGCTTGCGCCCCCCAGAAGAAATTATGGCGCTGGAAGAAATAGTTGTTATAGAGCCGCATATAGGCATCCTGCTGCTCATCGCTAAGCGACCGGAAGATAGATTCCCTGATTGCGCCAATACGCGGATGATACATCTCCGGCTGTCGGAGATCTTCCACAAAAAGCACATTGGCAATGACACGGTAGAGACCATCGCGAATCCACACGCTGTGCTCGTCACTCTTTCCCTCAAAATACTGCGCCACCTGCCGTTGCGTACGATACTCCGCCTTGAGGTCGTAAAGTCCGTAAGCTTTCGGTAACAGGAAATGCTCACGCACATACTGGGCATGGATGCCGAACGTACGCTCAACGATACGGTCGTTGATATACGGCTGGGTGTAGAGTTCCCGACGGAACGGCAGTCCGAAATATTCTATCTCGCCAACCGTCAGGGGAAGTGCCGGAGAGAAATGTCCCAGCACGCCATGCACAGCATCAATGGGAATCTCCCAAATACGGAAGTAGCCCAGCACATGGTCCATGCGCAGGGCATCAAAATACTGCTCCATGTGATGGAGACGGCGGCGGAACCATGATTCTATCCCCAGTTTCTCCCTTTGAGGAACTGTTCGAGCAGCAGCCTCCCAGTTGTACGTTGGGAAGCCCCAGTTCTGACCGTTAACAGAGAAGGCATCGGGCGGTGCTCCCGTCTGCATGTCAAGATGGAACAATTCCGGATGAATCTTGGTCTCCACACTCTCACGGTTCACGCCGATGGGCAGGTCACCCTTCAGCACGACACCCTTCGATCGAGCATAGTCGGCAGCAGCCTTCAGCTGAAGATGAAGAATATACTGGAGAAACGGGAAGTGGGCTTTTTCATTTCCCGTCTGCCAAGCAACATACGGCTTCAGCCACCACTCGTTCTCTGCAGCCCATTCCTGATAAGCCTTCGACTGCAACAGCTGCTGTCCACGCTCCTCGAAAAACGTCTTGACATAGGCCGACTTCACCTGGTCAACAGCCTCATAATCACTATAACTAAGGGCATTAAGTTCCTGGCGCTGACGCTGATATGCAATCATACGAGTTTTCGACCTCAAGGGACCGAGAGCTTCCAGGTCGAGGTAATGAGGATGGAGAGCAAAGCAGCTGACGATGTTATAGGGATAGGAGTCACCCCAGCCGTGGGTCAGCGTCGTATCATTGACCGGCAACAGCTGAATGACCTTCATACCAGTGGCTACAGCCCAGTCAACCAAACGCCGCAAGTCGCCAAAATCACCCATGCCACAACTGTGTTCACTACGTAGCGCAAACACGGGAACGGCAACACCGGCAGCCCGCCATTCATCTTCACTTACGCGTAGCTGCTCACCATATTGGACTATAACGGACCCGTCAGCCAATTGTCCATTATCCATCACCAACTGCCCATTGTCAACAATCCTATTGTCACCCTCTTCCCACGCCACAAAGGAGTGTGTATTGTCGTCAATGATGACATATTTGTACTCCAGAGGGAACAATATGCCAAGGGCATTGACGGAGAGCATCCACTCCTGCTGTCCGACATACTCCATGCGCAGATAGCGGCTCGTATTCCACGAACCGATAGCCGGATGGCTTCCACAAATGGCCACCGCCTGCCCTGGTTTCAGCTGCGGAGCCGAAACGCGGAGCACCAGCGTACGACGGAACAACGGCAGGCGCAGTGCCGACACCTGTTCGCCAATGGGTCTGCCGGACATTGTAGCATAGGCATTCGTATAGAGATGGTGGCACAACGGACGTTCATGCCACTGATCCGGGAACGTATAGTCGTGCGTGGAATCATAATAGTAGCGACGGGGCACCATGTCCCACTCACGCCGTAGCACCTGTCCGTCAGCATCCTGCACCTCGTAGGCATAGCATATCTCGCTGACCGGGTGCTGACGGCTCTCGAGGGCTGCCGTTTCCAGAGTCCACAAATTGCCATCGTCCGTCAACATGGTATAGTCATGGCTTTTCACGGTACCGTCCTGGCTACGGTACTCCATGCGTATGTGCAGGCTTTCGCCCCACGCGGTATTATAATGTATTGAGAATTTCAGTTTCATGGTTACAAAGGTACGATTAAGTGAGGAAAAAACCAAGAGATTTTTAAGTTTTTTCGAGCATGAGCACCTTCGAAGTCAGGTCAAAGGCGGTGTAAACCGATTGAAATACCAAATAAATACCGATTTATTTTGCTTTTTCCTCACTAATTCGTACCTTTGCAGGCACTTTCAGTAACAGCAAGATGAAGAGAACGAATTTCAAATATCCCAAAGTATATCTCTATGCTATTGCCGCGGGGCTGATATGCATCGCCGGTGTGGTGGGCTTCTACCTGCTATGTCCGCTTTCCACGAGCGACAAAGCACAGTACGTCTGCATTGACACCGATGATACGATAGACTCCGTACTTGCCAAGATGGAGCCCTTTGCCTCGAAGGCAGGCGCGAAAGCCTTCAGAACCATCGCACGGCATGCCGGCTATGCTGATAACATACGCACGGGACGATACCGAATTGAGCCCGGCGACGGAGCCGTCAGCGTATATAGACGACTGAGCGGCGGACGCCAGGAGGCCGTTAACCTGACGGTGCCCGAGGCACGCACCATGACACGCCTGGCTGCCCTGCTGTCGAAAAAGCTGATGCTCGACTCCACAGCCATTGCCCAGGCTCTGACAGACTCCATATTCTGCGCAAAATACAAGGCCGACACGGCGACCATCAGCTGCCTTTTCATTCCCAACACCTATAATATATATTGGGACACGACGCTCGACGACCTGATGGAGCGCATGCAGAAGGAGCATGACGCCTTCTGGACGGCGGAACGCCGGCAAAAGGCTGACGCCATGGGACTGACGCCGAACGAGGTGCAGACGCTGGCGAGCATCGTAGATGAGGAGACGAACGACACGGAGGAGAAGCACATCATTGCAGGACTCTACCTGAACCGCCTGGCAAAGGACATGCCCCTGCAGGCCTGCCCCACCATTAAGTTCGCCTGGAAACGCTTTGACCTGAAGCGGCTCTACGACAGCCTGCTCTCGATAGACAGCCCCTACAACACCTACCGCAACAAGGGGCTGCCACCGGGGCCCATCAAGGTGGCAAGTATCAAGGGCATTGATGCCGTGCTGAACTACACGAAGACGGACTACCTCTTCATGTGTGCCAAGGACGACTTCTCAGGCCACCACGCCTTTGCCGCTACCGGCGAGGAACACATGGCCAACGCCAGAAGGTATCAGCAGGCGCTGAACGAGAGGGGGATTAAGTGAGGTTGAGAATTGAGAATTAATAGGATACAAGATATGGAAGAGAAAAGAATTACAGAGAACGAGGAGAAGCGGAGCCTGAGCTTCGTTGAGCAGTTTGTAAAGGAAGACCTGGAGGCCGGCAAGAACGGAGGCCGTCTGCAGACGCGTTTCCCGCCGGAACCGAACGGCTACATACACATCGGACACGCGAAGGCCATCTGCATGGACTTCGGTGTTGCAGAGGAATTCGGCGGTATCTGTAACCTGCGCTTCGACGACACCAATCCCACCAAGGAGAATACTGAATATGTGGAGAACATCATGAGCGACATCAAGTGGCTCGGTTTCCATTGGGAGCATGTCTATTACGCTTCCGACTACTTTGAGAAGCTTTGGGACTTCGCCGTATGGCTTATTAAGAAGGGACTGGCATACGTTGACGAACAGACCTCTGAGCAGATTGCCGAGCAGAAGGGTACACCCACACAGCCCGGACGACCCAGTCCGTTCCGTGACCGTCCCGTGGAGGAGAATCTGCGTCTGTTTGAGCAGATGAACACCCCCGAAGCTGTGGAGGGAAGCATGGTGCTGCGCGCCAAACTGGACATGGCTAACCCTAACATGCACTTCCGCGACCCCATTATATACCGCATCATTCAGATACCCCACCACCGCACAGGCACCAAATGGCACTGCTACCCGATGTACGACTTTGCCCACGGACAGTCGGACTACTTCGAGGGTGTCACCCACTCTATCTGTACGCTGGAGTTTGTGCCCCACCGTCCGCTGTACGACAAGTTCGTCGATCTGCTGCGCGAGTATATCAGCGAGCAGACGGACACTACAGGGTTCAATCCTGACATTCTGTCGAAGTACGACGGAACACGCCAGATAGAATTCAACCGTCTGAACATTACCTATACCGTCATGTCGAAGCGCAAGCTGAAAGCCTTGGTGGACGAAAAGCTGGTAAACGGCTGGGACGACCCACGCATGCCGACCGTCTGCGGAATGCGTCGTCGCGGCTATTCGTCGCAGAGTGTGCGCAACTTCATCGATGCCATTGGCTACACTAAATTCGACGCTCTGAACGACTTTGCCCTGTTAGAGTCGAACGTACGCGACGATCTGAACAAGAAAGCCTGTCGTGTCAGTGCCGTGCTTGACCCCGTGAAACTCGTCATCACCAACTATCCCGAAGGACAGACCGAGGAGCTGACCGCCGTGAACAACCCCGAGAACGAGGCAGAAGGCACGCACAAGGTAACCTTCTCGCGCGAGCTGTGGATTGAGCGCGACGACTTCATGGAGGTAGCTGAGAAAAAGTTCCAGCGACTGGCACCCGGCAAGGAGGTACGCCTAAAGAACGCCTACATCATCAAGTGTGACGAGGAGCACCCCTGCGACAAAGATGCCGAGGGTAACATTACGGTTATCTATGCCACCTACGACCCGGAAACGCGCAGCGGACTGCCCGGTGCCGACCGCAAAATCAAGGGAAAGACGCTACATTGGGTGAACAGCCAGGATGCCGTTCAGGCGGAGGTACGCCTGTACGACCGCCTTTTCTCCATCGAGAATCCCGGCGCCGATGAGCGCGACTTCCGCGACCTGTTGAATCCCGACTCGCTAAAAGTACTGACAAACTGCTACGTGGAGCCTTACCTAAAAGAAAAGAAGGCAGGCGACTTCCTGCAGTTCCAGCGCATAGGCTATTTCACGCCAGACCTCGACTCCACGCCAGAACATCTGGTATTCAACCGTACCGTCGGACTGAAGGACACATGGAGGAGGTAGAAAGTAAACATCTAAAGAACAAGGATGTAGATTGATGCAAAAAACCGGCGACGACTATTTCGATAGCGAGGAGTTCCACGAACTACTCAGCCAGTACGAGGAATCGGTCAGTTCGGGGCAGCCCATCTTCATGGATGCCGACGAACTGACCGATATCGCCGACTATTACCACTTCACTGGCGACTACGAAAAGGCCGATGATGCCATCGAGAAGGCACTGGCATTCAACCCAGGAGCCACGTCGCCACTGGTTTATAAGGCACGAGAAGCGCTGACCCGCGAAGACGTGGAAGAGGCGGAGAGGCTGGTAGAGCAAATCCTAGACAAGAACGACCCAGACTACCACTACATGCAGGCCGAACTGCTCATTGCCCAGAACAAGATTGAGGAAGCAGACCGCCTACTACGCGATTACTTCATGACCGTCAGCCCAGACGAGCACAACGACTTCATTCTGGACGTGGCGAACATTTACCAGGACTACGGCGTACACGACAAGGCGTACGAATGGATGCTACGCTCACCAGGCGATAACTCCGCAGACTTCAAGGAGCTGATGGGACGCATCATGTTCGGACTAGGAAAATTCACAGACAGCCAGCGCATATTCAACGAACTGCTGGACAGCAACCCCTACTCCACCCGCTACTGGAACGCACTGGCCAATGCACAGTTCATGTGCGAGGACTATGGAGAATCAATAACCAGCAGCGAGTATGCCATAGCCATTGACCCGACGGATGCCGACAGCATCCTGACCAAGGCAAACGGACTGTACCGTTTGAACAACTTTGAAGAGGCTCTAAAGTATTACGAACGATTCAACGAACTGATTCCGGGAGTTGACCTCACGGAACTGCAGATCGGCATCTGCCTGTTGAACATGAACCGCACGGACGAGGCTATCAAGCACCTGGAAGCCGCCAAGGAAACAACCCACGACGAGTCACCCTGTCAGGTCCAGGTATATCAGGAACTGGCGTTTGCCTACAGTGCCAAGGGTCTGTTAGATCAAGCACTGGCATGTATCGACGAGACGCGCGCCATTGACTGCGACCACGACGACATGGAGGTGCTACGCGGACACATCTACCTGGAGAACAAATGCGTCGAGAAGGCGGAAAATGCTTTCAAGCAGGCCATCCAAAATTCGGGAAACGCACCAAGGGTAATGCTTCGTATCATCGTCTCACTTTATGACAACAGGTTTGTCAAGGCCACCTACGCTATGTTCCTCAAGTTCTTTGAGGTGGTAGGTCCTGACTACGATGAAGGCTATGCTTACATGGCCCTCTGCTGTTGGGACCTGAACAAGCCCAAGGAATTCATGAAATACTTGGAGGAGGCCGTCCGACGCAATCCTCAAGAGGCAGGCATTGTGCTGAGCAGTCTGTTCCCAGAAGGCATGGAGCCCAAGGATTACACCCAATTTATGAAAGACAAGTTATCACTATGAGTTTTATTTCCACCCTATTGAGTCATCTTGACTACCCCACCATCCTGTTGCTCATGTTGCTGGAGAGTACCGTCATACCAGTACCCTCCGAGTTGGTTGTTGCACCAGCAGCCTACCACGCTGCAAGCGGCGAACTGAATGTCGTCTTGGTAGTGCTCTTTGCCACCATAGGTGCTGACCTCGGTGCCAGTATCAACTATTTTGTAGCACTCTATGTAGGGCGTCCCGTCATCTATAAGTTTGCCAACAGCAAATGGGGCAAGCTATGCCTGCTCAACCAGCAGAAGGTGGAGAATAGCGAACGCTACTTCGACAACCACGGTGTAGCAGCAACGCTGACCGGCAGACTGATTCCCGGCATCCGCCACCTCATCAGTATCCCGGCGGGGCTGGCACGCATGAACTATTGGAAATTCTTGCTTTACACCACCATCGGTGCTGGACTATGGCACGCCATCCTGGCCGCCATGGGATGGTATCTGTCAACCTTCGTTCCAGAGAATGAGCTGGAAGCCACCATTGAGCAATACAATCACTACATCGTAGCTACCATCGTCGGCATTGTCGTACTTACCATCGGCTATTTCCTGGTAAAATCGGTGATAAAACACAAGAAAAACAAAAAAGGCGAATAATTATTCGGCCGTTTCAGTTTTTTTTCTTACATTTGCAGATTATTAACTCATAACTCATTTATGGCAAAGACTGATAATCATCTCGTCATCATGGCTGGAGGCGTTGGAAGCCGGTTCTGGCCGATGAGCACCACTGACCGCCCCAAACAGTTCATCGACGTGCTGGGCGTAGGCAAAAGCCTGCTGCAGTTGACTGTCGAACGCTTCGAAAGCATCTGTCAGCCCGAGAACGTATGGGTGGTAACCAACAAAAAGTACGCCGACATGGTGCATGAGCAGTTGCCCGACATGCCCATCACGAACATCCTCTGCGAACCATGCCGCAGGAATACAGCTCCCTGTATTGCCTACGTCTCATGGCGCATAAAGTCGAAGAATCCGAAAGCCAACATTGTGGTGTCGCCCAGCGACCACGTCGTAATGGACGTGCCTGAGTTCCGCCGCGTTGTCAAAGACTGTCTGAAGTTCACCAGCGACAGCGATGCCATTGTCACCCTCGGTATGAAGCCGACACGCCCTGAGACGGGCTATGGCTACATCCAGGCAGACCTGTCAGCCAACTCGCTGCGCAACAAGAGCATCTTCCGCGTTGACTCGTTCCGTGAGAAGCCCGACTTGGACACTGCCAAACAGTATATTGCCAAGAACAACTATTTCTGGAATGCCGGCATCTTTATCTGGAATGTATCGACCATTGTCAATGCGTTCCGCATCTATCAGCCACAGATGGCTAAGATATTCGAGACCTTGATGCCTGTTTACGGTACCCAGAGTGAACAAGCGGAGATTGACCGGATGTTCCCTGAATGTGAGAACATCAGTGTCGATTACGCCATCATGGAGAAAGCCGACGAGATTTTTGTCTGCCCAGCCAATTTCGGGTGGAGCGACCTTGGTACCTGGGGTTCACTACAGGAACAGTCCAAGAAAGACCTCAGCGGTAATGCCTGCATCGGCAACGACATCAGCCTCTTCGAAAGCTACAACTGCATCATTCACACCACACAGGAGAAGAAAGTCGTTGTACAAGGACTGGATGGCTACATCGTGGCTGAAAACAATGACACATTATTAATATGCAAACTCTCCGAGGAACAGCGCATCAAGCAGTTCAGCGGTGAAGACAAATAAAAAAAACGATGGAAAAAAAAGTTGCTTTGATTACTGGAATAACCGGTCAGGACGGAAGCTACCTGGCCGAATTCCTACTTGATAAAGGATACGAGGTACACGGCACCATCCGCCGTTCTTCAGTTGACTTCCGTGAACGCATTGCCCACTTGGAAGGCAAGCCACACTTCCACCTTCACTATGCCGACCTGGGCGACTCCATGTCGATTCTTGGTGTCATCGGCAAGGTGAAGCCCACCGAGATATACAACTTGGCAGCACAAAGTCATGTGCAGGTGTCGTTTGACTCTCCTGAGTTTACGGCAGACGTTGATGCCGTTGGCGTGCTCCGTGTACTGGAAGCGGTCCGCCAACTCGGCCTTACAGACAGGTGCCGTATCTATCAGGCATCAACTTCTGAGCTTTATGGAAAGGTGGAAGAAGTGCCGCAGAACGAGAACACCCCGTTCCACCCCTACTCTCCCTACGCCGTGGCCAAGCAATATGGTTTCTGGATTGTGAAGGAATACCGCGAGGCCTACAACATGTACTGCTGCTCTGGTATCTTGTTCAACCATGAGAGTGAGCGCCGCGGAGAAACCTTCGTTACCAGGAAGATCACATTGGCTGCTGCCCGCATCAAGCAGGGAAAGCAAGACAAGCTCTACCTGGGCAACCTCTCGTCACTACGTGATTGGGGATATGCCAAGGACTACGTGGAGTGCATGTGGCTCATCCTGCAACAGGAGAAACCCGAGGACTTCGTCATTGCCACCGGTGTGCAGCACAGCGTCCGCGAGTTCTGCTACCATGCCTTCAAACGCGTGGGCATAGAACTGGAGTTCCAAGGCGAGGGTGCCGACGAAAAAGGTATTGACAAGGCTACGGGCCGAGTGCTCATTGAAGTATCGCCCGACTTCTACCGTCCTACGGATGTCGTCAACCTTTGGGGTGACCCCACCAAGGCTAAAGCCAAATTAGGATGGAATCCGAACAAGACCTCTTTCGAAGAACTGGTCAATTTGATGGTCGATCACGATATGGCGAAGGTTGCTGCTGAAGGTGCTGCCGCCAAGGTACGCACGAACTTAGCAGAGTACCTGGAAAAAGGAATCGTGAAGTAGTTATTTTTTTTCAGTTATCAGTTTTCGTTATTAATTATGACTTTAGACAAGCAATCAAAGATCTATGTAGCAGGACACCACGGTCTGGTGGGTTCCGCTATATGGAACAACCTACAGCAACGCGGCTATACGAACCTGGTTGGACGCAGTCATCAGGAACTGGACCTGACCGACCAGGTGGCCGTCAAGAAGTTTTTCGATGAGGAACGCCCTGATGCGGTCGTGCTGGCCGCCGCCTTCGTTGGCGGCATCATGGCAAACTCACTCTACCGAGCAGACTTCATCATGCAGAACATGAAGATGCAATGCAACGTCATCTCGGAGTCGTACGCCCATGGTGTGAAGAAACTGCTCTTCCTCGGCTCTACATGTATCTATCCCAAAAATGCACCACAGCCCATGAAGGAGGACGCACTGCTGACGTCACCATTGGAATATACCAACGAGGAGTATGCTATTGCTAAAATTGCCGGTCTGAAAATGTGTGAAAGCTACAACCTGCAATATGGCACCAACTACATTGCCGTGATGCCGACAAACCTCTACGGTCCCAACGACAATTTCCACCTGGAGAACTCGCACGTCATGCCAGCCATGATGCGCAAGGTCTATCTGGCAAAGCTTATACATGATGACGACTGGGACGCCATCCGACGTGACCTCGACATCCGTCCGGTGGAAGGATTCAATGGGTCCTCACAAAGTGAGGACATACTGAAGGTTCTCGCCAAATACGGCATTTCAGACAACAAAGTCGTGTTGTGGGGAACGGGCACTCCGTTGCGCGAGTTCCTTTGGAGCGAGGACATGGCCGATGCCTCGGTACACGTGCTGCTGAACGTGAACTTCAGCGACATCATTGGCATTGAGAAATACTCCAGCGTACACTATGGTGCCTCTACCGACGGTGCCGTTGACCGTAACCACTCTGCCGGACGTGGCGGCGCACTGCCCCAACTGGGCGAGATACGCAATTGCCACATTAATGTGGGCACCGGCAAGGAACTGACCATCCGCCAGCTCTCCGAACTCGTGGTCAAGGCCGTAGGCTTTACAGGTACGGTGGAGTTTGACGCTACAAAGCCAGACGGCACCATGCGTAAGCTCATTGACGTCAGCAAACTACACTCTCTGGGCTGGACACACAAGGTTGAGATTGAGGACGGAGTGCGCCGACTCTTTGACTGGTATCGGCAGAGCCTGTAAGAAATGAGAAATCAATTTGAATGAAAAAATGATAAAGACTTTTCAACAACTCCACGAGACGCTGGGCCAACAAGGCAAGCGACACCGCATAGCCGCGGTATGCGTCAAAGACCCCGCCACCCGCGAAGCACTTCAACAGGCGGAACGGGAAGGACTGGCCGAAGCCGTCTATGTGGATGCGGAAGACCCTGCAGAAGCAGCTGCACGTGCCGTCAGCATGATACGCAACGGCGAGGCCGACATCCTGATGAAGGGACTCATAGGCACCGACCAGCTGCTGCGTGCCGTGCTCAACAAGGAGACAGGCATTCTGCCCAAGGGCCGTGTACTGACCCATTTTGCCGTGGCCGAACTGGAACGCTACTATAAGCTGCTCTTCGTGACCGACGTGGCCGTCATACCCTACCCCACCCACGAACAGCGTATTGAACAGGTGCGCTATGCCGCACAACTGTGCCGGAACATGGGCATCAGCGAGCCGCGCATCGCCTTGCTTCATTGTGCCGAGCACGGCGGAAAACAATTCCCCTTCGTCGATGGCTATGCCGAAATCAAGCAACGGGCTGAGGCAGGAGAGTTCGGGCCATGCCTGGTCGATGGTCCCATGGACTTGAAGTGTGCCATGGTGCCCGAAGCCCTGCAGGCAAAGGGTATGCAGTCGTCACTGGAAGGCGACGCCGACGTACTGGTGGTTCCTGACATCGAGGCAGGCAACATACTCTACAAGGCCATGACATTTCTCATTGATGCAAAGACGGCCGGCATACTCTGCGGCACGGCGGCCCCCGTCATTCTTCCCTCACGCGGCGACTCTGCCGAAGTAAAATTCAACAGCATACTTTTGGCACTGGCAAGTCTATGAAGATATTAGTCATCAATCCTGGAAGTACATCCACAAAGATGGCCGTCTTCAATGACGAGACACCCATCCTGCAGCGTAACATCACCCATTCGGCAGAAGAACTGGCGCCATACGGCGACGTTACCGAACAGCAGGAATTTCGCCGTGAGCTTGTGCTCAACGAACTGGAACAAAACGGCATTCCGTTGCGCTTCGACGCGGTTATCGGTCGCGGAGGACTGGTCAAGCCCCTCAGCGGTGGTGTCTATGAAATCAACCAGCGCATGATTGACGACACACGCTACGGCTGCGTCATGCACAACCATGCATGCAACCTCGGCTGTCTCATTGCCCACGAGATAGCAGCATCCATCCCAGGATGCCGCTCGTTCATTGCCGACCCTGGCGTAGTTGACGAGTTGTCGCCCTATGCCCGCATCAGCGGTTCGCCCCTCATGCCGCGCATTTGCATCTGGCACGCCTTGAACCAACGGGCCATTGCCCGGCGCTATGCCCGGGAGATCGGGCGTGAATACGAAGACCTGAACCTGATTATCTGCCACCTTGGCGGAGGCATCAGCGTGGCAGCCCACGAGAAAGGCAAGGCCATCGACGCAAACAACGCTCTGGACGGTGAAGGTCCCTTCTCGCCAGAACGTGCAGGCAGCCTGCCTGCGGCCGACCTCATCCGGCTCTGCTTCAGCGGCAAGTATAATGAGAAGCAGTTGCTGAAGCGCATTGCTGGCAAAGCAGGACTTAACGCCCACCTTGGGACCAATGACATGCGCGAAGTGATGGAACGAATACGCCGTGGCGACGAGCACGCCCATCTTGTTGTCGATGCCATGCTCTACCATGTAGCCAAGAGTATAGCAGCCGAAGCAGCCGTGCTGTGTGGTGAGATTGATGCCATTCTGCTGACAGGCGGCATTGCCCACTCTGACTATGTCGTTGAGGAGCTTCACCGCCGCATAGGCTTCCTTGCCCCGGTCTATGTTTACCCCGGCGAAAACGAGCAAGAAGCCCTTGCTCTCAATGCCCTTGCCGTATTACAAGGCAAGCGCGAAGCCAAGATATATGAGTAACTTGGTAGAATACAAGCATTAGAGACCCACTTACGGATATTGGAGAGGGAGCAACAAATATAGCGGCAAACCGATGGGATTGCCGCTATACCTATTTATAAAACGAGTATCAATTACAAGCTCTTTTTCAAAACTTCCTTCCACTGGGCATAGGCAGCCAAATACTCAGCACGGTTAGATGCATCGGGCTCGATGACCTGTAGCTTGTCGAGCGTAGCAAATGCCTCGTTGTTATCCTTGTAGATACCGGCTCCAATGCCTGCACCCTTTGCTGCGCCGACAGAACCGTCGGTGTCGTAAAGCTCGATGGTGGCACCACTGACTCCTGCCAAAGTATTACGGAACAGCGGCGAAAGGAACATGTTGGCTTTACCGGCATGAATCTTCCGGATGTCCATACCCATCTGCTGCATAATCTCCATGCCGTAGCAGAACGAGAATACGATACCTTCTTGGGCGGCACGTACAATGTGGGCCTTCGAGTGCTTGTTGAAGTTCAAGCCGTTGATGGAGCAGCCTATCTCGCGATTCTCCAGTACACGCTCAGCACCATTGCCGAAGGGGATAATGGCTACGCCCTCGCTGCCAATAGGAGCGGTAGCTGCCAGATCGTTCATCTCTGCATACGAAATGTCGGGTGTGATGTTACGGTGTACCCATGCATTCAGAATACCCGTACCATTGATGCAGAGCAGCACGCCAAGTCGGGTCTGGTCATCGCTATGGTTGACATGGGCAAACGTATTGACGCGGCTTTGCTTGTCGTAGTTTACCTCGCCCAAAACGCCATATACAACACCAGAAGTACCAGCGGTAGCGGCAATCTCACCCGGATTGAGCACATTCAGTGAAAGGGCATTGTTCGGCTGGTCACCGCCACGATAGGTAATCGGAGTTCCGGCCTTCAGACCCAGTTCTGCCGCAGCCTCTGCACATACCTCACTCTGCACGCTGAACGTCGGAACGATGTCAGCAATGAGAGAGGAGTCAAAGCCATAGTACTTCATCAGGAAGTCAGCTACCTGCTTCTGTTTGAAGTCCCAGAACATACCTTCCGACAGACCACTGACGGTGGTATTGGCCACACCTGAAAGGCGCATGGCGATATAATCACCAGGAAGCATGATCTTGTAGATTTTCTCAAACGTCTCAGGCTCATTTTCCTTTACCCACGCCAACTTGGCTGCGGTGAAGTTTCCTGGAGAATTCAGCAGGTGGCTAAGGCACTGGTCAGCGCCCAAATCCTTAAAAGCCTTTTCGCCATAGGGTACGGCACGCGAGTCACACCAGATGATACTGGGGCGGAGGGCCTTCAGGTTCTTATCCACACACACTAATCCATGCATCTGGTAGGAAATACCAATAGCCTTGATTTCATCTGCGGTAGCACCGGCATCGGCCATGATTTTCTTCAAGGCCAGTTTAGCATTGTCCCACCACATCTGCGGGTCCTGCTCAGCCCAACCGGCCTTGACGGCCATGATAGGTGCCTCCTTTTCAGGAAAGAAAGCGGTTGCTGCACACTTACCAGAATCTGCATTCACAAGAGATGCCTTAACAGAAGAACTGCCGACATCAAAACCTAATAAATATCTGTTTGCCATAATTAATTATGTTTTTGTCTTCCTATAATAATACGATTAGCAGCACAAAATTCCCAAAAAAAATTCTAAAAAAAAAGATTTTTCACTTATTTGCGCATTTTTTTATCATTATTTGAACACAATTAAAAACTTTTTTTTACCTTTGCAACATACTAAGACCAAGAATATACGTATATGAAAAGAAAAATTTTAATTTTGGATGATAAGGAGACCATTGCAAAAGTGCTCTCCATTTACTTGATGACAGACTATGACGTACAGTGGCTTCCTGACGGTCTTCAAGGCGTCAAATGGCTTCAGGCAGGAAACACACCAGACCTCATCATTTCTGACATCCGAATGCCAGGAATGCGTGGTGACGACTTCCTGGAGTGGATCAAGCAGAACGAGCTGTTCCGTCACATTCCAGTCATCATGCTCAGTAGTGAGGATTCGACCAGCGAGCGTATCCGTCTGCTGGAGATTGGTGCCGTCGATTATATCGTCAAGCCATTCAACCCCATGGAGTTGAAGATCAGAGTGAAGAAAATCCTTCCTAATTAATAAATAGAAAATACAAATAAGATGATAGGTGTTGTATATTTAGGAAACAATCCCAAGACGCAAGAACGTCTTAAATATATTCCTGGACAGTCTGTCAAGATGACGACTGCCTATAAGGAAACAGCATCTATTTGCACACCACGCATCAGAAACGAGCATTTCATTCTTTTCTACGAGAAGGGCGTACAGAACGAGGATATCACCGCGATAACCTATATCCACAAGAATTGTCCGACCGTATATATTATCCTGCTGACAGACCAGCTTACCAACGAGGAAAGAAGGACGTATCTGAAATGTGGTATCAACGATACTATTGACCGCAACGCGTCCATCACAGAACTGAACAAGAAAGTGCAGTTCATCACTGACCGTGAGGACATCATGTTCAACGACCAGGATGCGAAATACAAAATCCTGAAGTTCAAAATTCCCTTGTGGAAAAGGACATTCGACATTGTATTTTCTTCACTGGCTATTATTTTCCTCTCACCCGTGTTTCTCCTCACGGCCATTGCAATCCGTCTGGAGAGCAAAGGCCCTGTCTTGTTCAAGTCAAAACGCGTAGGTACCAACTATACCATTTTCGATTTCCTGAAGTTCCGCAGCATGTATGTGGATGCAGAGAAACGGCTTAAAGAGGTTAGCAAAGACCACAACCAGTATGCCGAGACAGAAGAAGAGGAGGAAGAGGAAGACACCAGCAAGAGTGTCATCACATCGCCATTAGGCTCAGATGCCGAGCAACAGATGTTCGACATGGGCATGGAATCTGAGATGATGATCAGCGACGAAGAAATCATGCTGGTGGGCGATGATTTCGTTGTAGCAGAAAGCGACTTTGCCAAGCAAAAGGAAGAGGAAATCAACAACGCCTTTGTGAAAGTAGAGAACGACCCACGTATCACCAAGGTCGGCCGCTTCATTCGCAAATACAGCATCGACGAGTTGCCACAGCTGTTCAACATCCTCAAAGGCGACATGTCCATCGTAGGCAATCGCCCACTACCGCTGTACGAAGCAGAGAAACTGACCATTGACTCAAGTATTGACCGTTTCATGGCTCCTGCCGGTTTGACTGGCCTTTGGCAGGTTGAAGAACGCGGTAAGGGCGGCAACATGTCTGCCGAAGAGCGCAAGCAGCTGGACATCACTTACGGACAGACCTATAATTTCGCTCTTGACATGAAGATTATCTTCCGAACTCTCACGGCTTTCATTCAGAAAGAAAACGTGTAATTAAATGAGTTTACCAAGAATAGCAAACTGATGAACAAAATAAGACTATTATTATTGGCATTCATTACAACGACTACTTTTACGGCTCACGCACAATATGACAATAGTGGTATCAGCGCCGGATTCTTTGATTCCAGCGAAAACAGTACCATTAATTTCTCCACTTTCCACCTGCCTCCACTTTCCGTACTCTATGAGAATGCCAAAGAGACACCAAAGATTCTTGAGGCCGAAAAGGTCCGTGAGTTAGCACAGGCAGAAGTTGCCAAGCAGAAACGTCATATTTTCTCATACGTTCATGGTCATGCCAGCTATAGCTATGGTAAAACCGACATGTGGGGCAACAACTCTTCCACCTCCAGCACCATGATTTACCAGTTCCAGGGTAATGAGCAAAGCTATTGGAATGTAGGTGTGAATATAGCTGTTCCCTTAGAGGACATCCTGGATTTAACGGCAGCGGTAAAACGCAAAAGGCTGGAAGCCGAACAGGCCCGTTACAAGAGAGACCAGATCTACGATGAACTGAAGTTACAGATTGGAACACTTTATGCTCGTATTACCAACGACCTTGTGGCGCTGAAAACCAACAGCGAGGCTGCAGCTATCTATCAGGGAGCCGGCCAACTCAATCAGGAGCAGTTCCATCAGGGTGAAATGAACATCGAGGACTTTGCATACACCAAGATGCGTGAGGTAACAGTTGTCAACCAATATCAGACATTGCAGACACGAATCCTCACCGACATACTTACCCTTGAAGTCATCACCCATACCCCCATCATGACGAACTCAACAACAGAAATTACGCTTGACGGGAAGGTAACCAAGACACAACGTCAGTTAGAACGGGAGAAACGTGCTCTTGAAAAGAGAATCAAGAAGGAAAATGAAGAAGAACGTAGAAAAATTGCCAAGTTAGAGAAAGAAGAGAAAGAGGCCAAGCGCAAAGCAGAGAAAGAGGCGCAAAAAAAGAAGAAATAACATAATACAGTTTGGCTATGGATACATTCAGATATTTAATTCGTTTTTTATATAAGATTCGCTGGTATCTCGTCATTCTGCCGCTTATCGCCCTGGTTGTTGCGTGGTTTATGACGCGTAACATGCAGCGTGTCTATGACACCAACACGACCATCTATACAGGTATGATTACCGGCTACAACATGGAGGGCAACGGTTCTGGAAACAATTCACAGACAAACATCACGAACCTCATGCTGATTATCACGACAGATAATACCATCCATGAGGTAGCTCTGCAGCTTTTCGCCCGTTGCATGATGTACGGCAATCCGAACAAGGACAACAACTATATTACCGCCGAACACTTCCGCGAACTGAACGCAACGGTTCCACCTGAAGTCAAGGCACTCATCAAGCATAACAGTGAGGCTCAGACTGTTGCAAACCTGAAAGCCTATGAGAAGCCCCTGCAAGACAACTACCTTTTTGGCATACTGAACTATCACCCCTATTTTGGCATCAATAACATCACGTCTAAAATCAAGGTTCTTCAGTTGGAGAAGAGTGATATCATCGACATAGCCTACTCCTCTAACGACCCAGGTATTGCCTATAACACGCTGGACATTCTGAACAGCGTCTTCAAGAAACAGTATGAACAGATACGTTTTGGCGAAACCAACAACGTCATCAAGTTCTTCCAGAAAGAAGTGGCAAAGCTATTCCGCATCCTGACCAATGCGGAGGACGACCTGATTCGCTACAACATCTCGAAAAAAATCATCAACTACGAGGAACAGACAAAGCAGCTGACCATTCTCGAACAACAACAGCAAAAGGCTGTCAACGACCAGTTGATGACCTATACTACGACCAAGGCGTTGATGGACTATCTGGAGCGTCAGTTAGGCAACCGCGCACAGGTCATCCGCTCAAACCGCGAGTTCACCAACAGCGTCCGAGACATTTCCCGCATTCAATCTCGCATCTCCAACCTACAGCTGATAAGCAGTGAGAATGGCGGTGCCGATGCCGAAGCACAAAACGAACTGGCAAAAGCCCAGCAGGACCTGCAGGATGCCACCAGTCGTGTCCGTTCCCTGACCAGGGATATTGAAGCAGCAACTTATAATACAGAAACGGGTGTCAAGGCCAACTCCATGCTTGACAACTGGCTGGAACAGGTGCTTCTGTTGGAGAAAGCGAAGGCAATGGCCACCGCACAGGACATTATGCAGCAGAAACTAGACGAACAGTACATGTTCTACGCCCCCATCGGTGCAACGATCGACCGTAAAGACCGCCACATCACTTTCATTGAAGGCAACTACATGGATATGTTGAAGGCTCTGAACTCTGCCAGACTGCGTAAGCGTAACCTTGAGATGACTACCGCATCGCTACGCGTGCTCAATCCGCCGATGTTCCCGTTGAATGCGCAACCCACCAACCGCATCATGATTCTGTTGGGAGCCTTTATGCTGACATTCATTATGACGGCTCTTTACTTCTTCATCATCGAGTTGCTCGACCGTACCTTACGTGACCGTATGCGTTCTGAACGTATCACGAAGATACCCGTTATGGGCTGCTTCCCCAAAGAGAGCAACCTGCGTTACCGCCGTTATAACAAGACCATTTCCGACATGGCACTGCGTCAGTTAAGCAAGGCACTGCTTCCCCATTTCAAGGAAGGACAACAGAACGTGCTGAACCTGATTTCCACCGATGCTTCTAACGGCAAGAGTTATCTGGCACAGGAACTGGAGAACTATTGGATTTCCATTGGTCTGCCCGTCCGCCGCCTGACTTACGATGAGGACTTCCTGGCAGAAGACAGCCGATTCATTATGGCAAAAGACATCAAGGATCTGTGTTCTGACATCATGCCCGACGAGATAGCCATTATTGAATATCCGAACCTGAATGACAACTCCATCTCTCCTGCACTGCTGAATATGGGTACTGTCAACCTGATGGTGACCCGTGCCAATCGTACATGGAAAGACGTTGACCAGAAAGCCCTGAAGGAAATCGAGGCACAGCTGGAAGACAAGAACACACTCTATATGTACCTGACGGAAGCCAGCCGAGCTGCCGTCGAGGAGTTTACAGGTCAGTTGCCTCCATACACCAAGTTCAAGAACTTTGTCTATAGAATCTCACAACTGGGCCTGACAGCAACCGAGAACAGTCATGCGCAGTAAATGAACATATCAGGAGCCCATTATAGCAGCTACGTACAAAACAATGGAGGAAGAGTATTATTACTCCTTCTCCTGTTTTTATTGGCTATCTATGAATTGGTCAGCATGGGCATTGGAGCTTTTGCCGTAGTTTGCTGTATTCCTATTCTTGTATTGGTTGTACTGGCAGGATTCCGCTACAAGATGCTTTCCTTTTGGGCACTGATTATTGTCAATTTCTTCATCATGTGGCATGGGCTGCCACCCCTGCCTATCCCGATGTCCATTCCCAATGAGCTTCTGCAGATTGTCTTGCTGGCATTGGCTGCCATCGACACGAAAAACACGAAATACGAACGATGTGGCAATGTCATGTTCCTCACCTTGATAGTATGGTGTCTGTTTTGTACGTTAGAAGTGCTCAACGACACCTGCGGCATTGGCATTGACGTTGGAGCATGGTACACCACAGCACGTTCCATTGCCTACCAGATGATGTATATCTTCCTGGTTTTCACCATCTACATATCTAACCCGAAAGTACTGACCAAATATCTGTATGTTTGGGGAGCATTGTCCTTGTTTGCAGCATTTTGGGTATGGAAACAGAAAAACATAGGCTTCACGGAGCTAGAGAACAGATGGCTGATGTCACGTGGCCGTGAGACCCATGTCCTGCAAGGCGGAACACTGATTCGCTATTTTTCTTTCTATAACGATGCTGCCAACTTTGGCATTGGCATAGCATCTACCGCCGTGGCCTTTCTCGTATTCGGCATTACAAGCAAAATCAGAAAACACAAGATATTCTTCCTGATAACAGGCTTTGCCTGTGCATGGGCCGTGTTCCCGTCCGGCACCCGTACCGCCATTGTCTGTCTGATGGCAGGTATCATGACATACGTCTTTCTGTCCAAATCGTTTAAGATTGCCATACCCGTCACACTCATTTTCGGCACATTTGGCTTTCTTTTAGTTTTTACCACGATTGGAAACGGCAACCAGCAGATACGCCGTATGCGTTCTGCTTTCGACAAGAACGATGCCTCTGCCAATGTACGTAGCATCAACCAGGCAGCTATGAAGAAATATTTAGCAGAAGCCCCTTGGGGAATAGGCATGGCCGTCGGTTACAAAAACGTGCCAGCCAATAACAAATACACCTTTATGGCCACCGTGGCACCTGACTCCGAGTATGTCTTTATATGGATTCATACGGGCGTCATTGGCATTACTACCTTCCTTATCTGCACGGCTATCATGATTCTGGGTGCCTGCTGGATTGTACTCTTCCGATTGCGAAGTCCGTCATTGCGGGGCATAGGGGCAGGACTTGTCTGCGCCATGGTATCACAACAGTTAGGAGGCTATGGTAACCAAGTGTTGATGCAGTTCCCTAACTGTCTCATTTTCTATGGAGGCTTGACCATCGTCTATGTCCTACCCTATTTAGAGGAAGAATGGATGGCTTACGAGGGGAAGTTGCTCGCTGAGCAAGAAGAGAAGAAACGTCTGAAACTGGAGAAGAAGAATGCTGAAAGAGTGTGAGTTATCTATCATCACCATCAATTACAACGGACTGAAAGACACCTGTGAACTGATGGACACATTACCTTTGGACGACTCTACGTTAGAGGTAATCGTGGTGGATAATGCATCCAAAGATGACGAAGCCAGCATCATTGCGCAACGCTATCCGCAAGTTAAGGTCATCAGAAGTGAGACTAATTTAGGCTTTGCAGGAGGCAACAACTTAGGCATCAAGGCCTCACGGGGGAAGTATCTCTTCTTCATCAATAATGACACCTTATTATATAAAGAGGTGGAAAGTAAAGGGTGGAAGGTGAAAGAAGACATGTTCCGTCCCCTGATTAATCGGCTGGAAAGTTCAGAGAAGATTGGTGTTGTCTGCCCCAAGATTCGCTTCTCCTGGGCAGATTCCCCTATTCAGTTCGCTGGCTACACCCCATTGTCTGCTGTTACCCTACGTAACCAGTCCATCGGTTTTGGTGAGCAGGATAAAGGACAATACAATAGTCCCCACCCCACTCCATACGCCCATGGTGCTGCCATGATGGTCAAGCGCGAAGCAATAGAGAAAGCAGACATGATGCCCGAGAACTATTTTCTCTATTATGAGGAACTCGACTGGTCGGTCATGATACGCCATGCCGGCTACGAGATATGGTATGACCCTTCTTTCACGATTTACCATAAGGAGAGTCAGTCAACAGGACAGCAAAGTCCCCTGCGTACCTACTACATTACCCGCAATCGTCTTCTGTTCGTTCGCCGCAACGTCTCCGCACCTGTCAAGTACGTCAGTTACCTGTATCTCATGGTGCTTGTAGGCTGTCGCGACATCGTAAAATACACGTTTCAAGGCAACTGTTCCCTGTCTAAGGCAGTCGTCAAAGGTATCTATCACTTCATCAAACAATAACAACAATATGGATTTTTGGCAGATTATATACGCAATTGACTGGTCTTTTTTCATCATTGTAGGGATGACCGTGCTCTACTTGACAGTATTTGCCTTTGCCGGCATGTTCAGTTCCCATCCTGAAATACCCAAGGCACGCCACCTGAACAGTTTTATTGTGCTCATTCCCTCTTACAAAAACGACAAGACGGTCACCGAAACCATCATGTCCGTATTGGCACAGTCCTACCCGCAACGGCTGTTTGATGTCATCGTCATTTCCGACCACCAGGAGGAGATGACTAATTTCCGGCTGGCACAGCTTCCCGTAACACTGCTGACGCCGAACTTCCAAAACAGCACAAAGGCCCGTTCTCTTCAGTTTGCCATCAACAATCTGCCACAGTTTAAGATTTATGACCTCGTCGTAGTACTTGATGCAGGCGACATTGTCGATCAGGAATTCCTCCACGAGATGAACGATGCCTATGAGGTTGCCGGAACCAAGGCCATTCAGGCACACCGTCTGTCCAAAAACCGCGATACTGCCATCGCCCACATGGATGCCGTGTTCGAGGAAATCAACAACACCATCTTCCGCCGCGGACATATCACCTTGGGACTATCCGCATCCCTGACAGGTTCAGGCAATGCCTTCAATTTCAACTGGTTTAAGGAAAACATCTTCAAAGTCAGTTCCTTGGCTTTGGATAAAGAGTTAGAGGCACAACTCCTGCGCCAGCACATCTTTGTCGATTATTTTGACGATATTCTGGTTTATGCAGAAAAGACCCGGCATACAAAAGATTTTAATGACAAGCGTGCCCGCTGGACATCCGCCCAATACCACTCAATCCTCAAGAACATCAGGTTCTTGCCCATGGCCATCTTCAACCGCTACTATGCCTGGATTGACAAGCTCATACAATGGGCCCTCATACCGCGTACCATCATGATGACCATCATTGTATTCATGTGTGTATTCATGCCACTTATCTATTTTACCTTGGCCATCAAGTGGTGGATACTCTTCACCTGGGTATTGTTTATCTTTGCCATATCAACCCCCGACTATCTGGTGGACAAGAACTGGAACCGGTCGTTCGCACGCGCTCCCTTCATCATGCTCGGCTCTCTGTTTACGCCGGCTAAAGCCATACAAGGTGAGCATCTCTTTGTAAATAAGAATAAGAACAAGGACAAAAACAAAAAATAATGCTTTGGACGACTCTACATATCATTGACATGTTGCTGTGGCTCTTCATGGCAGCTTCCGTTATGTATGTAGTGTTCTTTGCGGTCGTTTCGTTGTTTAAGTCTTCGCCCACCACTCACCACGCATCACTTACCACTCAACATTCCTTCCTGGTCCTTTTCCCTGCTTACCACGAAGATGCCGTCATTGTCCATTCTGTCATGGAGTTTCTGAAGTCTGACTACCCCAAGGAGCTATATCATGTTGCTGTCATCTCCGACCACATGACCGATGAGACCAACCAGAAACTGGAATCCTTACCCATTACCCTCTTACAACCCGTCTTCGAGAAGAGCTCCAAGGCAAGAGCATTACAATATGCGATGGATCATGCTCCCGATAACTTCCGTGCTGACCATGTCGTTATTCTCGATGCCGACAATGTTGTCAAGCCAGACTTCCTGACAAGGTTGAACGAGGCATGTGCCAAGGGGTACAAGGCCATCCAGTGCCATCGCTGTGCCAAGAACGCCAATAACGATGTTGCCATACTCGATGGCGTCAGTGAGGAAATCAACAACACCATCTTTCGCCGTGCTCACAATGTCATCGGTATGTCATCTGCACTCATTGGCTCTGGCATGTGTTTTGAATTCCAGTGGTTTAAGGAACATGTCGGCCTGCTCAACTCTGCGGTCGAGGACCGTGAGCTTGAAGCAATGCTTATGAAGGAATGTATCTTCATCAAGTTCGAGAACGATATTCCCGTCTATGACGAGAAAGTAAGCAACAGCGATAATTTCCAACGGCAGCGTTTGCGTTGGATGAACGGACAGTTCCAGACACTCCTGCTCATGCTCCCCTATCTTCCCAAGGCATTCCTGACAGGCAACATCAATTATATTGACAAGACCATCCAGCAGGCACTCATCCCCCGCTCCATTCTTCTGGTTTTGACATTAACATTAACGATTATCATAACAATTCTAACACTCACCACTCACTACTCACCACTCACTACTCTGATGTGGTGGATTCTCTTTGCCCTGCTATGTCTCTCCCTATTCATTGCCATGCCGTCACGTCTTCGCAAACAAGCCGTATTCAGCCGTTTGGTACACCTTCCCCGTCTGGTATGGCACATGTTCTCTAACGTGCTCAAGATAGACCATAAGAATAAAGATTTCATACATACTACACACGGATAAAAAGACTGAAAATACATATGATAGTAATAAGTGATGCCCCAGGACAGACTTGCAACCGCCTATGGTCTTACGTACCCAGCGTAGCCCGTTGCATTGTGGAGCACAAACGATTGATGATTATTTTCCACGATGAAACCATTGAGGATTTCCCCTCCTTCCTCCACTGTCCATTCATATATTTCCCATTATGGCACAAGTGGTTCTTTGAGCGCCGCAATGGTTGGAAATACTACAAGGGACTGAATTGGAGGGTCAAGTTCAAGTACAAGAAACAATGTGACCAGATAACCAAGATGCTGGGATTCACCAACGGATGGGATACACGTGCGGAGTCAAAATACGTCCAGCAGACATTGCCTGAACTGAAAAAAATCTTCCGTCCCAAAGAAGGAATCATGCAGAAAGCTTCCGCCATGATTAACGAGATGAAGAAGGATGCAGACATGGTAATAGGCGTTCACATCCGTCGCGGAGACTATGCAACATGGCATAATGGCCGTTTCTTTTACGAGCTTAAAGATTATCATCAGTTTATGCTCCGCATACAACAGCTACATAGCGACAAAAAGGTTAGTTTCTTCATTAGTTCAAACGAGGCATTCTCACTTGAACAGTTTGAAGGATGCACCTGCAGACGCTTTAGCAGAGAACCATCAGGAGCCATACTAGACCTATATACCCTTTCTCTTTGTAATAGCATCATCGGTCCTTTCAGCAGTTACTCACGCTGGGCATCATTCATTGGCGAGGTACCATTGTGCTTCCTAGAATCCAAGGACCAACAGTTTTCTACAGATAGTTTCTCACGGATAGTCGATTTCCTACATTTCGAAAACGGCAAAGAAATTTTTGACTGGTAAAAAAATCATTTATGAGCGAGCGCCTACATAGAAGTGTAATGAATATTAAAGTGGGAATGTTGTTCTACATTCTTACCATCATTCTTACATTCTTCTCCCGTCGCGTATTCCTGGAATGCCTTGGCACTGAGTTCATCGGTCTGACAGGCATGCTCATGAATATCATGTCGTTCCTCAGTGTTGCAGAATTAGGCATTGGTATCAGCATATCCTATTTTCTATATAAACCCCTGCAGGAAGACAACCACGAGAAAATCAATGAGGTCATGTCCATGCTGGCTTACCTCTACCGTTGCATTGGTTTCTTTATTGGCGGTGTGGGAGTACTTATCAGTCTGTTTTTCCCTTGGTGGTTCAGTCACCTCTCCACAGGCCTGTTCCTCGTCTATTTTGCCTTTTACGCATTCCTCGGGCAATCTATGGCGGGTTACATTTTCAACTACCGCCAGTTGCTCGTTTCTGCCAACCAGAAGCAGTATGTGGTCAATGCCTACTTCCAGACCATCAACATCGTACAGATTATCACGCAGATTATCCTGGCATATCACTATCGGAACCTCTATCTTTGGGTTATCGTTGGCTTCGTCTTCACCATCATCGGCTGCATCGTTTTCAACCGTCGCATCCGTCAGGTCTATCCCTGGCTGCACATTGACCTAAAGGCAGGCAGACGCAACTTGAAGCAATACCCCGAAGTGCTGAAAAAGACTCGTCAGGTTTTTGCCCTCAAGATCAAGGACTTCATCCTTTACCGTAGCGACGAGTTGATGGTCGGCGCTTTTGTATCAGTTATGCAAGTTGCTTTCTATGGCAATTACACCATGATTATCAACAAGCTCATGTTCCTCGTCAACATTCTGGGCGACGGCATGAGCGCTGGCGTAGGAAACCTGATAGCAGAGGGGGACGAGAAGAACACCATGAAAGTATTCTGGGAGATGACTGCCACCCGCTTCCTCATCATGGGTATGGTCATCTTCCCGCTCATCATGTTCTTCCAACCAACCATCAGTTGTTGGGTAGGTCCACAATATGTGCTACCCTCGATCATCATGTATCTTCTGATTTTCAACCTATTCCTGCGTCTGCAGTACATCACGGTCAACATGTTCATTGTTGCTTCAGGACTCTATGACGATGTCTGGACTTCATGGTCTGAGCTCATCATCAATCTGGCCGTTACCTTTGCCTTGGCACCGACCTACGGCATTGCAGGTATTCTGCTGGGTAAAATTATCAGTGTGTTCTTTTTCAACGTTATTTGGAAACCCTACTTCCTTTTCTCACGTGGCTTCCACAAGAACGTGTGGGAGTATTGGCGCCCCATGACCACCTATTATATTCTATTCATCCTCTTCACTGCAGTTGCAGTCTGGCTACGCCATGCCTATGTTCAAGACCATGTCGATTCGTGGCCGACACTCATCAGCTACGGCTTAGCAATAACGCCCCCATTGCTCCTTCTCTATTTCATAGTCATGTTCATCTTCACACGTGGCATGCAATGCTTCGTGGCCCGCAAGCCTGCCATCTATAACAAGTTACGATTTCTGCATCCCATGTCATAAGAAACAAGGTCAAAAAGACTACACATGTACTTTTTCAGATAAAATGCTTTGAAGTTCAACGAAATGTTATTAATTTTGCAGCCAAAATATTTACATATCACAATGAAAAAGACTTTAGCAATCGTTGCTCTTATTGTAGCAACTCTGCCAACCCTGGCACAACAGGTCAAATATTCCGTTAGCGGAATCAGTGTTTTAAACGGGAAAAAAGTGTCGGTTGTTGACAAGGTGACAGACAAGACCATCAGCAGCACCACAGTGACTGACGGGAAATTCGCCTTAGAGGGTACAGCAGAAAAGAATGCCTTCCTGGAACTGACCATCGAGGATCTTGGCTGGAAGACTATGTTCTTCAACGACGGTACACCCATCATCATTAACGCTAACGACACAACACTGAAAGGCTCACCCCTGAACGAGCGCCTGACGAAATATGACAAAGAGCAGAGCGCCAAGATGCAAGCTTTCAAGAACAACGTGTCAAAGATGAGCAAAGAGGAACAAAGAGCACATATCGAGGAACTGCAGGCAGAGATGAACAAGGCTTTTGATGCGCAGATTGCCTATGCAAACGTTATCTTCCAGAAGGAACGTGAATCGTTGATTCCGCTGGCCTTTGCAGATCTTTACCTATACGACAACGGCATCAGTGCATACGACGAACTTGTGAAAGAGCAGGCTGTATTCACCAAGCATCCTTACCTGAAAAAGGCCAAGGAAGAGGTTACAAAAGCAATGGGCCTCACCGAGGAAAAGCTTTCCTTCATCGGTCAGCACTTTACCGACCTGGAGATGGAGGATGCCAACGGAAAGAAGCACAAGTTAAGCGAGTTTACAGGTAATGGCAAGTGGGTGCTTGTGGATTTCTGGGCATCATGGTGCGGTCCCTGCCGGGCAGAGATGCCTAACGTTCTGGCAGCCTACGAGAAATATCACGCCAAAGGCTTCGACGTGGTTGGCGTGTCCTTCGACAACAAGAAGGATGCCTGGGTGAAAGCCATCGAAGACCTGAAGATGCCGTGGCCGCAGATTTCAGAACTGAAGGGTTGGAAAACTGCTGCGGCTCCAATCTACAAGATTGATGCTATTCCTGACAACATCCTAATTGACCCACAGGGCAAGATTATCGACCGTGCCCTTCGCGGCAAGCCGCTGCAAAAGCGTCTGCAGGAGATTTTCGGAGAGTAACTTTCTGGCGATGTACAACGTTGTACGGCTACTACGGCCACTGCAATGGGTCAAGAATCTGTTTATCTTGGCACCATTGTTCTTCAGCAACAATCTGCTGAACCAGAAGTTGCTGTGGCCTACCCTACTGACATTTGCTGCGTTCTGCTTGGTTTCGAGCAGTATCTACTGTTTCAACGATATCTACGACCGCGAGGCAGACCGTCAACACCCACGGAAGTGCAAGCGTCCTATTGCCTCGGGGGCTGTCAGCGTCAGCACCGGTTACATCGTCATGATAATCTGTCTGGTGGCTTCACTGCTGCTCACCCTTGTTACTTCTCACTTATATCTTGTCACTTACCACTTGTCACTTATCATCGTAGGCTATTGGCTGATGAACGTGGCCTACTGCATGAAACTGAAGCAGCATGCCATCCTTGACGTGTTCCTAATAGCTATGGGGTTCGTATTGCGGGTGATCATCGGAGGATTGGCTGCGGACATCTTCGTGTCAGAGTGGCTGGTACTGATGACATTTCTGCTGGCACTGTTCTTAGCCTTCGCCAAACGAAAGGACGACTACCGCATCTTTAAGCAAACGGGCGTCATGCCACGTAAGAGCATCGCCGGCTATAACGCACAATTCATTGATCTATCAGTGACCATCGTAGCCACCATCACCATCGTCTGCTACATCATGTACACCATGTCCGACAGCATCATTGAGCGCATGGGCAGTCGATACCTCTACCTGACAAGCATCTGGGTAATTGCCGGACTGCTGCGCCACCTTCAGAACATGTTGGTATATCATCGCAGCGGCAGCCCCACAAAGGCATTAGTAAAAGACCACTTCATCCAGCTATGCATTGCAGGATGGATAGCATCGTTTGTAGCGATTATTTATTTTTAAGGAAATTGTCTGGCGCATCCTCGTAATGGTCGGTCTTTGAGAAAAGGCGATTGACGCCATAGAACTTCAGTCGGTTCCACATGGCCTGTAGAATGGACTTCTCCTTCAGACCGCCATAGCCGGTAATGACTCGGCAGCGTTTGTCATAGACAAACTCTATCCTTCCATACTTCTTCATGGCCAATGCCATAGAGCCATCCTCACCACGTAGCAGTTCTACACGGTAGCCCTCCTTCTTGGCATTCTCTGTGTAATAGCCGAAGGCAAGACCACGTACAGTCAACTCAGGACGGTTGATGTTCTGAATGCGGAGATAGATGTCACGGAAGAATTCGTACATCTTCATCTTGAACTTGGAATGGTTCTCGTCGGGATAGTAGCTCCACATACCGGCAACAGCAGAGACGCCAGGCTTTTGAAGGTGGTCAATCATGATTTCGATATAGTGCGGCGGATACATGGTGTCGCAGTCTATGCACATGGCATACTTACCCTTGGCCTGGTCAAGTCCACACTGGCGGGCATAACCGCAGGTGTGCTGATGTTCTGTATAATACGTAATACCAAACTTCTGATAAATTTCTGCCGTACGGTCTTTTGACTCATTGTCAACACCGATGAACTCTACAGGATACTTGCACTGTTGTTCACTCAACGACCACAAACAAGCCGGCAAACGTTTCTCCTCGTTGTAGGCAATGATGACTATCGAAACCAAAGGTTCTTCACTTTGCAGAGATGCCAAACGGCTGCGTGTCTCATCAATGACATGCCGCGGAACTTCACTAAACGGCTTCTCGTAAATACTCAAATATTTCTCGTACCACTCCATAATTGTTATTTTTATTTGCAAAAATACGATTTTTTCACTGAAACAACAAGTGTTTTTATTTTTTTTTGTATCTTTGCCATCGAAGATAACTAACTTGTGTCTTTCGACTATGGATATAAGCATCATTGTTCCGGTTTATAATGTGGAGAAATATGTCCACGCCTGCCTTGAAAGCATCTATCGTCAACACTTGGACGAGGAGAGGTTTGAGGTGATTATTGTCAATGACGGAACGAAAGACCGTAGCATGGATGTGATACAGGACATCATCAAGGCACACACGAACATCACCGTCATCAATCAAGAAAACCTCAGTCTGTCAGTAGCACGCAACAACGGCATTGCTGCTGCTAAGGGAGAGTATATTCTGATGCCCGACTCAGATGACCTGCTGATAGATGACAGTCTGCCCCCCCTACTTGACAAGGCTTTAGAGACAAAAGCCGACCTCGTGGTGGCTGACTTTCTGGAAATGACAGATGAGGAGATAGATATGGGAACGGTAACGAGAACAAAAATGGAAACGGAAGTCAAAGAAAAGACAGGCTTCGAGCTGTTTATGGAAGACTTGGACCCCCGCCAGTGCTACGTCTGGCGGACACTTTTCAGGAGGGCTTTTATCTTAGACAACCACATCACATTTGTTCCAGGCATCCGATATCAAGACGTGCCGTTCACACATGAATGCTACCTCAGGGCGAAGAAATGCCTCAGGGTGAGAAGACTGCTGAACATCTACCGGAGAGGACATGAGTCGGCAACCTTCTCATTTAATCTTCAGAAAGCCAAGGACTTGTGTATTGCCATAAAAGAAACGTGGAAGCTAAGGACACTGAAGGGTCTAACTCCTGATGTCCGACGAAAGTTAAACAACAATATCTTCATAAACTTCACGCTTCTAATTTATTTCATGCTATATGGGATTAAAGATACCAACGAAAGAAAGGACATTTTTGCTTTCCTACGCAAAGAGGTTCCAGATTTACATTTCTCTGATGGTCTTAAACAGAGAATAACCTCATTCCTGTTTTGTAACTTCCCCTATTTCTATTTTGCCATTCGACTAGCTCTCAAGAAATTTACCCCTAAACCCAATTTTGGATAGGCAATACTTAAACAACACTTTCAAACAGAGCCTTCCACTTATTGGCAATATGTTCCATCTGGAAACGCTTCACATTGCAGATAGCCTCTTTTGACATTGCTTCACGCTGTTCAGGATGCTGTATCATCCATATCATGGCTTCCGCTAATTTCCTCACGTTACCGCTTTCAATCAACAAGCCATCTACTCCATCATGAATAATGTCTTTCGGTCCACAGGGGCAATCAAAAGAGATAACGGGAAGTCCACATGCCATAGCCTCAACAAGCACCATACCAAAACCTTCAAAACGAGAACTCATCACCAACAAAGAACTCTTCATGTATTCTGCTTGAATCTGACTTGTCGGTCCTAATATCTCACAACGGGTTTTGTCCAATTTAAGTTCATCAACCATAGCCTCATATTCTGAACGAATACCATCACCTCTTATAGTCAAAGTCCATTCTGGACATTGTTTCTCCACAATCGACCATGCTTTTAAAAGCATGTCAAAACCTTTTTGATAGACATATCTTCCGACTGCTACTACCCGATGTGCTGTTAAAGAACTCGTCACCTCAGGCATAAAAGGCAAAGGGTTGGGAATAATTGTCACATTGTTCAATTCCTTCCAATTACAACGATCTTCTTCTGTCAATACTACAAATTTATCAAGACGCTTTAAATGATTCACCAGATTATGCATCCAAACTTTTGCGAACAACTCCTTCAATACATTTGTTTCGCCTTGTTCAAAATTCCGATAGTTTGCACGGTTTACATGCAACTCACCAATCTTCTTGCTACCATCTTTGATACTATTGACAAAATTAATTTCACGGCGTAACAAAGAGATTGTAATATCTGGTTTCAAACGCATCAGCTCTTTTGTGAGGAGTCGTCTAAAAACACGTTGTTTCTTCAAATATAGAATGGTTTTCTTTAGAAATGACTTATGCCACAACTCCTCAAAGTTCAAATTGAGATTAATAACATGGATTTTATCCGACAAGGGATAAAAGAAGGGTTTACCATCTCCTTCTGTAATAATGATGGTGACATCATATCCATACAGCTCTGCGAAGTAGTTGGCTTTCATAGTTAACACCCGAACAGCTCCATCAGCCATATAAAGTTGAGGAGTTAAGTAAACTATTTTAAAAGATTTATGCATACCTAATTTTTTTTGCAAAGATACTTTTTTATTTTGATATTGTTTGCATATTGCGGATTTTTTTGTACTTTTGCAACAAATATTTTCACTGCTATGAAATATGACTATCTGATTGTTGGCTCCGGACTCTATGGTTCCGTCTTTGCACATTGTGCCACTAAGCAAGGTAAGAAATGTCTGGTCATTGACAAACGCCCACATCTGGGAGGCAACCTCTATTGTGAGGATATTGAAAATATCCACGTCCATAAATACGGACCACACATTTTTCATACCTCAAACAAGAAAGTCTGGAATTTCGTCAATTCCATCGTGGAGTTCAACCGCTTCACGGAATCACCTGTAGCTTTCTACAAGGGAAAGGCCTATAATCTGCCTTTCAATATGAACACCTTTGCCCAGATGTGGGGCGTACTTACACCTGATGAGGCCAGACAAAAAATCGCCGAGCAGCGCAAGGAGATGGAGGGCAAAGAGCCAACAAACCTGGAGGAGCAGGCTATCTCATTGGTTGGCAGGGACATCTATGAGAAACTCATCAAGGGTTACACCGAGAAGCAGTGGGGGCGCAAATGTACGGAACTGCCTCCGTTCATCATCAAACGCCTGCCCGTTCGCTTCGTCTATGACAACAACTACTTCAACGACTCTTATCAGGGTGTACCCATCGGAGGATACAATAAACTGATTGACGGACTGTTGGAGGGTTCGGATACCATGGTGAACGTTGATTTCTTCGAAGAGCGGAAGAAGAGCAATTCTCCATTCTCCATTCTCAACTCTCAATTTGATAAAATTGTATTCACAGGCAAGATAGACGAGTTCTACGACTACCGCTTCGGCAAACTGGAATACCGTACCGTCCGTTTTGAGCACGAAGTCAAGGACACACCCAACTATCAGGGTCTTGCCCAAATCAACTATACCGATGCTGCTATTCCCTACACCCGAATCATAGAACACAAGCATTTTGAGGCTTTTGCTGCTGAGGTAGAGAAGAATCCCAAGACCGTCATCAGCCGAGAGTACTCCGTAGAGTGGGAAGAGGGTATGGAACCCTATTACCCCATCAACGACGACAGGAACCATGCTATTCTTGAGAAATACCAAGCATTGGCACAGCAGGAAACAAACGTCATCTTCGGCGGGCGACTGGCTGAATACAAATACTATGACATGGCACCTATCGTAGAGAAAGTGCTTAAACTATGGACTTAAGCCAAAATTAAATGGAGACGTCTTTTTCCATTCGTACATTTGCAATTGAATATAATCTGTAACAACGCCTATGGTCATTTATGTATAATCAACTGCCGGCTTCAATCTTCACATACATAATACTTTCTAAACAACAAATTCAGAAGAGATTTAGGAATCAAGCAAGAGGATAAATAGCTATTCTAATATCGCTAACATCCTAATGTTTCATTTCTCAAACTATACTAAATGCTTTGCCTTGCCCAGCAAGAACATCAGCCACACGGATAAAGAAGATGGGAGTTTTCCCATAATAAACAATGGTACATGGCGCAAGGAACAGACGACTGACCACCGAACAGTATAACGCATCAAATCGCGCAATTCCCTATTCTCAAAACAAGGATTAATCTTATTTTTATTTCGTAAGATGGCACAACAAATATAGAAACAGGTCTTCATGACCTTAAGCATGCGATTAGAGAAATACGGTTTGCCCATGATACGTTCAGAATTCTCCTTAACCTGTGTTATAGCTCGCATTGTCTGCAGTATCTCTTCTTTCGGAATACTATCACGCTCTCCATATTGGGAAAGTGTTCCTTTTCTACAATGGTAATAATAGGTTATGTCAGAGAGCAATACAACTCGAGTGACATAAGTAGGCAAGTCCATAGTAAAAAAAAAGTCCTCCAAATAGTTTATCTGCTTAAAACAAATGCCATTTTTTCGGAACACTTCAATATCAATCAAGATATTCCAAATCATGGCTTCTATCCTATTATAATGCAGAAAGACATAATCGGCAAAGGCATCATCATGAGTGAACTGTATGTTAGGGTATCGTTTCTTCACCCGTTTAACTTCCTCATTATATTCTTCAATTCTTTCGTATGAACCAAAAACCAACTCTGCATTAAATTTACGGGCACTGTCATAGAGCAATTCTATGGTATGTGACTCTATAATATCATCAGCATCGAGAAAATACAAATATCTGCCTTGTGCTTCATCTACAATTCGGTTGCGCGCTGCACCAATACCCATATTCTGAGGCTGACGGACAATACGAATATCTTTGCCTCGAGGATGTGTATTTTGATACTTGCGAACAATATCCATTGAACTATCTGAGCCACAATCGTCTAATATTAGGAACTCAATATTTTCAAACGACTGTGCTAATACTGAGTCCATCGTCAAACGAATGTATTTCTCAACATTGTAAACGGGTATTCCTATCGTAACATCATATTTCATGCTACAAAGATAGCAAAAAAAATAATAAAAAACATCTTTTAAAGAAAATTTCTTCTTTTCTTTATAGGAAAACAACTAGAATATATGAAAGCAACATTTATCATTTATCCAGGAGCTTCCTATATAAGAGCAGGTGATGGTAGTAAGATGCTGGCTGAGATTTGGGCAAGGGAGTTGGAGCATAAGGTTCATCAAGTGGACCGCATCAACTCGCGAGGACATTACAATTCTATAGCTTAGCTATCGTTTCTACCACTTGCTGCATCTGAATCTTCCAAGTCAGATGCTCTACCGTCTTGCGTATCTCTGAAGGAGACATGGTAAAGTGCTCCATGAAGTCGAGAATCTGTTGGATGTCAATAGGAGTCTCATCAGCCGGAGCCTTCATAATATATGGTTGGTAATCGAAATCGTTATCTTGCTCGCTGTAGATAAAGGGTATGCCACGAGTAGCATACTCACGGTTCTTCAAAGTCTTGATGACAGTGATGCCACTACGATGGCGGCCTAATGATCCGATAGCAAACTGGCACTGGTTGAACACCTCGTCAAGTGCCTCGCCAAACAACTGACCATGAAATATTACCTTGTCATACAACTGGTATTTCTCAATGAGCGGGGTGAAATAACGGGCCATGTGGTTGGGATGAACACCACCTACAATATGGAAACGCACATCCACATCACCATGATACTCACCAAGTCCTGCCACCAATCTGTCAAAGCCATGCCAGGTATGAACCTCGGCAACACCAATGAGGTGGAGTTCTGATGGCTGACGGCTGATGGCTGATGGCTGATGGAGGGGGATGCTGTCAAAATCAACACCATTGCTGATGCGGATAGTGCGCTGACCGAAGATTTCCTCTGCATCGGAGAACGTAACAAGAGCATCCATCTGCTGGTAAAGACGGCGACGGAACAGTTGATCTATTTTTAGTTCCATACGATATTTCCATTCAAAGCCCTTGAACTCCCCGTCATAAGGATAGGTGGGAATCTCCGTTACAGCATGGACACCTGCCTTTTTCAGTTTCTTGAAGAAACTGATGAGCCACGGATTGGCATTGTGGAAACAACGGGCATAGACGAACTCTATTTTCTCACGAATGCAGTAGTCATAAATACAACTATAGTCCAAGCGCTGCCTTAGTCCTGCAACAAGTCCTTTTCCATAATCCTTCATGACAACATCATCTATAAAACGACAGCGATGCCCATTTGCAGCAAAGTCGTAGTAACACAATCGGACATCGTGACCGTTCTCTCGCAGCCCTTTCACCTGATAGTGTATCTTCTTCGAGATACCACTATGCTCCGAGAAACCATGATAGACCAGGAAGAGTATTCGCATTTGACTATTTGACAATTTCGCTATTTCAAGATTATTTCACTCCATAAAACCCTGCATACCACTCGGCAAAGGCACGCAGCCCCTCACGCAGGGAGGTGGAGGGTTTAAAACCGTAGTCACGCTCCAAGGCCGTCGTGTCTGCATAGGTCACGGGGACATCACCCGGCTGCATAGGCACAAGCTTCTTGTGGGCCTCAAAGTCGTAGTCGGCAGGCAGCACACCGGCACGCACCAGTTCCTGCTGCAGGATATCAACAAACGTCAGTAGGTTCTCTGGTTGGTTATTGCCGATGTTATAAACAGCGTATGGCGGCAGCGGCAGTCCGTCTTCACCCGTCTGTTTCTCGGGAGCACCCTGCATGATACGTACCACGCCCTCTACGATGTCATCCACAAAGGTGAAGTCACGCTTACAGTTACCGTAGTTGAATATCTGGATGATGTCGCCCTTCACCAGTTTGTTGGTAAAGCCGAAGTAGGCCATGTCTGGACGGCCTGCTGGACCATAGACGGTAAAGAACCTCAATCCCGTAGAAGGGATATTGTAGAGTTTCGAATAGGCATGCGCCATCAGCTCGTTCGACTTCTTCGTAGCAGCATAGAGGCTGACAGGGTTATCCACTTTGTCATCCGTAGAATACGGGATCTTCTTGTTGGAGCCATAGACCGACGACGAACTGGCATAGACCAGATGCTCCACTCCTGCCCCACCCTCGTCATACGAGTGGCGGCAAGCCTCCAGGATGTTGTAGAACCCGATGAGGTTCGACTGTATGTAAGCCTCAGGGTTGGTGATGGAATAGCGGACACCTGCCTGTGCTGCCAGATTAACCACCACTTTAGGACGATAGTCACGGAAAATGCCGTCAACGGTCTGCTTGTCGGCAATGTCACCCTTCACGAACACCCAGCGGTTTTCATTCTGACCATCAAGAGCTTCTATCTCACGCAGGCGGAACTCCTTGAGTGCCGGGTCGTAGTAGTCGTTCATGTTGTCGATGCCCACAATAGTGGCACCCTTCACGTCCTTAAACAAACGCTTTACAAGGTTACTGCCAATGAATCCGGCAGCACCCGTCACGAAAATACTTTTATTGTCTAAACTAATCTTTTCCATATTTCTCTACTGCTTCATAATATGTATCCAAACTACCGATGTCAAAGCGTCCAGCCGACATAGGCCATGCATGCATCACGGTGCGCTCCACCATATAGTGAGCCAGATTACCCGGTGCATCCTTGCCACAGCCATTCTCTACAGCATGGCGCACCAGAGGCAGGTCTTTCTTCTGGTAAATGTAGAATGGGGGAACAGCCCAATGGGTTTTCGGCTCACGAGGTTTCTCCTCCATGTTGAGCACACGCATCTGTTCATCGACCACAATGACTCCCGTGCGCTGCAGTTTCTCTATGCTGGGCTGCTCGTGACACATGATGCACGAGGTCTGCTTCTCTTTAGCAAAATCCACAAACTCCTGGAACGAGAAAAACAACAGGTTGTCTGCAGCAACAACAAGCATGTCATCATCAACGTGGCAACGCTCCATAGCCAGTAGCAGGTCGCAGACTGCCCCCAGGCGTGTCTCATTGGTCTCCGTACCATCGTCAACGATGGTAATGGGCTTGGTGTAATGCTGCTGACTTTTCCACTCCTCAAAAATTGGGGCAAATTTATGATTGGTCACAATGATATGCTCATCTATCTGGTTGATGCGGTCTATGTCGTCCAACATACGTCCAAGGATGGTGCTTTTGCCTATCTTCAGTAATGGCTTGGGGAAATTACGAGTAAGTTCTCCAAGTCTCGTTGCATAGCCGGCAGCAATGACAATATTCTTCATCCCCTATTTAATCTTTAATATTTAATCTTCAACAAACCTCGCCCCATCGTCAGGTTTGACGAAGTAGCACTTAAACGTCTTCTCGTATTCCGGGAACTGCTCCAAGTAACGGCTGGTCAGTTCCTGCTCAATCTGCTGTTTATAGGCAGGATCGACAAGGGCAATACAAGCACCCTTGAAGCCTGCACCGGAGAAACGACCACCCCACACACCGGGCAGTGTCCGCATGATGTCATAAATAGCGACCAGTTCCGGGCTGCCGCATTCGTAGTTGTGGATAGAACTCTCGCAGGAGTCGAAACTCAGCTTTCCAAACAGCTTCATGTTGCCCGTTTCCCATGCTGTGACACCCTGGCGCACGCGGCGATACTCACTATAGAAGTGTTCAGCACGCCGGGCAAAACGCTGAGGCATCGCTATCTTCGTCTTGTCGAAACTGGCTTTGGGGATGTCGCGCAGGAAGGTCTTGTCAAAGCTCTTGAGCGGCTGGTCCATATAGGCCAGCATGTTCCATGCGGCAGTCTTACACTCATAGACACGCAGATTATAGTCACTATTCACCAGTGAGCGCGTCAGACCGGAGAAGAAGATGCCAAACTCGAAGTCAGGCATATCGGGATGACGACGGATAATACGGTAGTCGTTGGTGTCACAATCCAGGAACAGCAGCCCATCCTTCTTACCAAGCGCGATACAGGCCTGATCCAACAAGCCATTGTTCAGTCCGATGTATTCACGCTCTGCCTCAGAAGCTATCTGCACCACCTCAAACGGTTGTAACATAATGCCGTTGGCCTTGGCAAATGCCATGACGTAGGCAATGAGTACGGCGGCAGAAGAGCTCAGTCCGCCAACGGGCAGCGAACCTTGTATCACGCCGTTGATGCCACGGGTCAGCTGGAAGCGTTTGCGCAGTGCGTACTTGGCACCACGAACGTAGTCGCCCCAGTGATGCTCACGAACCTGCGAGGGGGTGGAGATGTCAAAATCAACCTCGCCTTCAAACGTCCGCGACTCCAGATGCACATGCCCATCGTCGTTCACATTAAACCAGAAGTCAACGCCTTTGTCAATGGCAAATCCCGTCACCAAACCATGCTGATGGTCAACATGGGCACCTATGGGACATACCCTGTACGGGGAGAAAATGTGATATTTATAGTTTGTCATGTTGCAAAAATACAAACAAAAAGTGAGAATTACAAATAATTCATCATAAATTCTTCAGTCAGGAACACTTCCGTTCGAAAAAGCAACAAAACATTTTGCTTTTTACTGACTTATTCGTATCTTTGCATCCAAGAATAAAGCAAATGCCCAAAGTAAGCGTCATACTACCGGTCTATAATGTCGCCCCGTATCTTGACGAGGCCATGCAGTCCCTGCTTGCCCAGTCTTTCCAGGACTTTGAAGTCATTGCTGTCAACGATGGCTCGACAGACCATAGTCTGGAGATTCTGGAGAAGTACGCGGCACAAGACAGCCGCATCTCCTGCTACAGCCAGGAGAACCAAGGACAGTCAGCAGCCCGCAACCTGGCCCTGCAGCATGCGCAAGGGGAGTTCATTTATTTCATGGATTCTGACGACACCATCAAACCGGATGCCATCAGTATATGCTATGACTACATCAACAGCACCAAGGCTGACTTCATCTTCTTCGATGCCGACATACGCTATGAGGAAGGCGCCATGCCCGTTTCCTGGAACTACAAGAGGACGCACCTGCTGGAAGAACACAAGCAGTATAGCGGCAACTTCCTGCTGAACATGATGTTGGACAAGCGGAAACACAGCTGCGTGGTATGGGCATTGTTTATCAGGAAACAATACCTAGACAGTATTCAACTGTCCTTCTACCCCGGAATCATCCATGAGGACGAACTCTACACCACCATCCTGACCCTCAGCAGCCAGAACATCTACTGCCTACAGCAGTCATTGGTCAACCATCGTGTCAGACGCTCATCCACCATGGGTATCAGGTACTCTGAACGCAACATCAATTGCTATCTGACGGTCATTGACGAACTGCTGAAATTCCAGGACTCTCCCCTTATCCGCAAATTTGCCCGTTATACGCTTAGCAAGGTGTTTTACACGGGCCACGTACTGCCTTTCAGGCAGAAAATCCGCGTCTTCCTCAGGGCTGTCAAGTCAGGCTACCTGCCCTATATCGGCATGAAGTCTGCCTTGGTGTTCTGGACAAAATAGCAAGACATGAGTGAGAAGCTGAAAGAGATGATACGCTTTGGCATCGTGGGTGTCGTTGCCACGCTGATACAGTATGCCGTCTATTATCTGCTGCTCCCCTACATGGACGAACGCCTGGCACTGACGGTGGGCTACGTGGTCAGTTTCTGCTGCAACTATATCATGACGACACGCTTTACTTTCCACGTCAAAGCCAACACAAAGAACGCCGGCGGATTTGCACTTAGCCACATCGTCAACTGGGGGCTTCAGGTCGTCAGCCTGAGCTTCTTCATCTGGCTCGGCGTACCCAAGGAGTGGGCACCCATTCCCATGTATATCGTCTGCGTACCTGTTAATTTCCTCATGGTGCGTTTCTTTGTCAAAAGGTAGTTTCCTTCATTCATTCATTGCCCCACAGTTTGGACATATTCCCTTGGTTGACAAGGGACTACCGCAATTACCGCAAAGATAGGAATCACGAAAAACATGATGGTAACGCCACAAGGCGAAGACCACATAGGCAACAAACAGCGGATAGCCTACGTACCAAAGTGTGGTAAGACTGAACACCACATAATCAACGGCACAAACAGCAACCAGTCCTCCCAGATACAGCACGGCGTCTCCCCACGGCAACCGGCGGTACAGGTCGAACACCACCGCCACTGCAGCAATCAGGATGCACCAGACGGATGACACGAACAGTCCCAGAACCGGCGGCAGGGTAAAGGGATTCAGCGAGGGATGATAATAGAAATGACGCCACGTTTCCGGTCCAAACATCTGAATGGAAGCATACAACGTGGCAGATGCTGCCACCAGCAGGCAGAGCAGTGTGGGATAGAACGAGCCAATGTCACGGAAATGCACAATATAGGCATTACGACGACTCAGTCGGAAAAGGCCATAGGCGGCTCCTACCATTACGATGAATGCCAGGAATATCAGCAAATGACTATTGGAGAAGAAGTCTATGAACTGCGAAATAGGGTCGTCAGGCGATACGCTGCGGAGCATCTCACTCTCGCGGACCCAGCCAATGGTCAGTTGGTCACGGGCCACCTTGACCCACACGGAGTCAATGGAGTCCTGAGGCAGGATGTCTATGTCGGCCACCACGAGGCGGTCGTTCCTGACCACTTTGACGGAGTCGCCATTATCATCGCTCAGGAACAACGAGTCGGCTCCCACGACAAAGTTATATCCCTGCGTGTAATGATGGGTGGTGAAAAACGATATGGAGTCTATCTGCTCCTCGGTCAGCGACCAGGCATCGGGCGTCTGCTGACCGTGATTATAGCAAGAAGCCAGAAAGAATAAAAGGACAAAAGGATAAAAGAGTAAACGACAACTACGCATATACATTCATTTGACAAGTCTTACAATCAAACTCTAAACGGAAACGACGACCATCACCCAGTCGCAACGACAGGGGTTCACGCCAAGGAGTCTTCCGATGCTCCTTTGTACAGTAGCCTAAAGCGTAACGTAAGCAGTGACGACACTGCATGAGAGGTTTCGGTCCCACCGTGGGACCAAAATGGTCCCGCCGTGGGACCAAAACGGTCCCACCGTGGGACTGAAACGGTCCCACCGTGGGAACGTTTCCCTTCCTGCCATGTAACTGCACAGATAACAGGCGTTCCACCAGCGTGCGGCGCAGTTCTGCCAACAGACTACTGGGAATAAAGAAGTTGAAATCGTCAGACAGTCTCAGCTCCGCACACTCGTAAGGTGTTCCGCCCAGCTTTGTCAGCTGGCGGACGATGTTGTCTCGCTGCGGTTTCTCAGCCAGCTGATGTTCACAATCAATGGTTGCTGTAACTGATGACGCATCCGTAGTAAGCCGTAAGACGTCAGCTGTCAGGGAAAAACCAGTAAGCGTAGCCTCCAGACTTAGCGTAAGGGGTATCTTCCGTTCACTGCTCTTACGCGACAACAACCGTTCGAATTCAACATCCTCATTACGATAGAGTGCCATACCAGGACGCAGGCTGCGAGGCATGGTATAGGGGAAGAGCCGATTGCCCTCTGCACGATTCACGCGGAAACCCTCCAGGGCTTGCGCACGTACATTATTATTAATATAACAGAGTCCGTCACCATTGGCAAAACGAGCCGTTCCTGCCACGGTGAAGGAGTTGCCGCGAAGTTCCTTCACAGTGCCCACATACTCGCCCATCGCCTTGGGAGTGTTGGGTGAGAATATATCCGGTTGGCGGCCATTCAGGAAATAATGGGTAAAGCCTCGGTTGAACGTACGGTTCAGGTCGGGGCGGAAGGTATAGGTGCAATGTCCGAGGGATGCCCGGCAATAGGTGTCAGGGTGCTGACGGATGATAGCGTTCAGCCGCTCACTATAGGCAGCCGTCACATTCTTCACGTAGGCCATATTCTTGAGACGGCCCTCTATCTTAAACGACACCGCCCCTGCTTCGACAAGCTTCTGAAGGTGGTCTATCTGATTCAGGTCTTTCAGCGAGAGGAGGTAACGGTCATGAGCCAAGACCTGGCCGTCAGCATCCAGCAAATCGAACGCCATACGACAGAACTGGGCACAATCGCCACGGTTGGCTGAACGGCCGAAACAGTACTCTGAGGCATAGCAGCAACCGGAATAGCTGACACACAGGGCACCATGCACAAAGACCTCTAACTCGACCTCAGGCACCGATGCATGGATGGCAGCTATCTCGTCAACCGACAACTCACGGGCCAGCACCACACGGCGCATGCCACGCTCATACTGAAGCCGTACCGTCTCTGCCGTACGATTGTCGGCCTGCGTCGAGGCATGAAGAGCAATGGGTGGCAGTTTCATCTTCAGGATGCTCATGTCCTGAATGAGCACAGCATCAACGCCCGCTTCATACAGTTGCCATAGAAGTCTTTCCACATCGGCTCGCTCATCATCGTAAATCAGCGTGTTCACCGTTGCATACACCTTGGCAGCATACTGGTGGGCATACTGGCACAACTGGCGGATGTCGTCAATGGAATTGCCTGCCGCAGCACGCGCACCGAAACGTTCCGGACCGATATAGACGGCATCGGCACCATGGTCAATGGCAGCAATACCGCATTCCAGGTTCTTGGCGGGGGCGAGCAGTTCAAGTGGACGCATGAGGTTACTCAATCTTATTAATGTCGTAAGGAGTCTCCTGATATACGTAATAGTTAATCCAATTGCTATAGAAGAGATTGGCATGTGCACGCCATGTTACCAGCGGTTCCTTGGACGGGTCATCGTCACGATAGTAGTTGCGGGGCAGAGCCACGTCGTCACGTACATCTTTGTCTCGCCGATACTCACGGTCTAACGTATTGGGGGCATACTCCATGTGACCGGTAATAAAGAACTCACGGCCATTACGAGCCATCACAATACTGACGCCACAATCGTCAGAGTCGGCAATCAGCGACAACTCAGGGCGACAGACGATGTCCTCGCGATGTATCTCTGAATGCCGGCTATGGGGCATGTTGAACACATCGTCGAAGCCTCGGAAAATAGGCAACTGCGGCATCAACGGACGCTGTGGGAAGATGCCGAACATCTTGGATGCCAACGGGTATTTGGGGACGCCATAATGGTAATAGAGTCCGGCCTGTGCAGCCCAGCAGATATACAACGTACTGGTGACATGAGTACGAGCCCAGGAGAATATCTCCTGCATCTCTGCCCAGTAGGTGACACACTCAAAGTCGAGGGTCTCAACGGGTGCACCGGTAATAATCATACCGTCAAACTTCTCCTTCTTAATCTCCTCAAAGTCACGATAGAACATCATCATGTGTTCTATCGGTGTATTCTTCGGTGTATGGCTCTTGAGTTTCATGAAACTCACCTCAATCTGCAGAGGGGTATTCGACAGGAGGCGTATGAGGTCTGTCTCTGTTGTAATCTTCAGCGGCATGAGGTTCAGAATGACAATCTTCAGCGGACGGATATCCTGCATGTGAGCACGCGAATAGTCCATCACAAAGATGTTTTCCTGTTTCAGAAGTTCTATGGCAGGTAGCCTGTCTGGGAGTCTTAATGGCATATCTTTCTTATCCTACTTTAATAACACATACAGACACATTATCGAACCCACCGGCGTCAATGGCTGCCTGGCACAATTCGTTGGCACCACATCCCTTGGAAAGGAGTTCTGCTATCTGGCTGTCAGGAACCATGTCGTTCAGTCCGTCAGAGCATAGCACAAAGGTGTCTCCCGACAGGACATCGTCCGTGAATTCAAACATGTCGATAAAAGAATGATGGCACCCGGCACCAATACAGTTAGTAATGATGTTGGAGTGCTTTTTTGAGCCGGTCATACTGTTCAGCGAATGGTCGGTGGATATCTGGTGGAGATGGCCGTCACGGAAACGGTACAAACGGCTGTCACCGCAGTTCAGCCAATAGAACTGACGGTTATAATAGATGATACCCACGAGTGTGGTACCCATCTCGTTCATGCTGGGGTCAGCAATACCCTTTGACTCTATAATCTTGTTGATGGAACTGAGCCACTCCAGCATCATCTCGTTCAATGCTCCAGCCTCCAGGCCAACAGGTATGTCGCTGACAAAGAAATGAAGATTGGTTAAGACATCCTGGCTGGCTACCTCACCTGCATTATGACCACCCATTCCGTCTGCCAACGCGATGACGAAACGGTCAAGGGAATCAGGATATATTTCCGTTCGGTAGGAATTGTTACGAATAAACTCATCCCATACCAGAATCATGTCTTCATTGTTACTTCTGACGCAGCCTACCCGGCTGACAGCTGTTATACTAAACTTCTCCATCATACTGTCTGTTCGTTGTGTTATCGTTTTTACTTATCTACCGCCACCTGCATGCTGACATTGGCAATGGTAACGATGTCTCCGCTTTTCAGCGACATCGGCACATCTGGTTGCAGGGAACGGTCGTTCAGTTTCGTACCATTCGAGGAATGCTTGTCAATGATGCTCCAGCCCGTATCACTATTATAGACCAGTTGGGCATGAACACCCGACACATACATATTATTCTCAAAGTAATGGCTGTAAGGTCCCTGACGACGCCCTATCACCGCCCCATTCTGCCCGACGATACGGATATCCAGATTGGCATTATAGAGGGTCAGCATCGGCATCGTACGAGGCGTAGCGAGCGAAGACTGACGATTGGTGACAAAGCCATGGGCCGTTGAGGAGCCGGTCACGAAGCTATGCTGTGAGAAGCTACCCATTGACTGTTGTAAATCTTTCTGATTCTTCAGCTCATCCACATCCATCATCAGACCACCGCAATAGATGCAGCGGCGCCCCTTGCCGACTCGTCCACAACTGCGACAATAGACCAATGCCTGGCCACACTGGTCACAGTAATGTGAATCGTCTTCTATCTCTTCCTTACAGCTCGGACAAATAATCATAGTTCTTTAATCTTTAATATCTTCTGCCTCTATTATCTGATAGGTCTCAGCCGTCACCTCTGAAGGCGGCAGCGCCGAAACACGTATCGATAGTTGCTGAATGGTCTCATCAAGCAGATTGCGCATCTCCCGTGCATTACCGAAGGTCTCGTCTTTCGTAACAACCATGCGGCAAATCAGATCCATCAGTTTAAACTCAGCAGCAGGTGATAACGTGTATTGTTCCTTGGCAGCCATCTTCTTGAAGATAGCCAGCAGTTCGTCTTCATTATAGTCTTCTATGTGCAGCTTATGGGTAAACCGACTGGCAAGTCCGGGATTGACAGCAAGGAAGTCATCCATTTTATCCTTGTAACCAGCAGCAATGACCACAAACTTTCCACGGTCATCCTCCATGCGTTTCATCAAGGTGTCAATAGCTTCCTTACCATACTGGTCATTCTCTGAGCTCAAGGTGTATGCCTCGTCTATAAAGAGAATGCCTCCCATGGCCTTGTCGCACATATTGTTGACAATCTTCGGAGTCTCACCCATATACTTTCCTACCAGCGTTGCCCGACTGGCCTCCACGACGTGTGAAGTCGGGAGAATCTCCATGCTTTGCAAAACCTCTCCCATCTTGCGAGCCACCGAGGTCTTGCCCGTTCCCGGATTACCCGCCAGGATGAAGTTCATAGAGATTTGCTGTACCTTTCCGGCACCCATCGCAGCACGTTGCTTGATAAACATGCTCTGAACGGCCAGGCGCCGAATCATATTCTTCACCGTACGCATGCCAACGAACTCATCCAGTTCATTCAGGACTTCATCCAACGGACGGGCTTTCTCACTCTGTGCCATGGGAAGGTCAGCAGCGGTAAGACGATACATATCCTCCTCATGGAACTGCGGATTATTCATCTCGCCAACCAGTCGCTGACTTTGCTTCTCAACGGCCTCGTCAAAGATACGGCGGGCCTCACGCGCATTTCCGAAATTCTTGTCACGACGCAGATAGAGCTGTTCAAACTGACGATGGATAGCTCCCTTGGTCTCATCATCTATCGTGAAATTCTTGCCCTTGGCCATGTTCAGGAAGATTTCCGTCAGCTCATCAGGCGTATAGTCCTCGAAATGAATAGTCTGTATGAAACGGCTCTTCAGACCAGGGTTTGAGTCTATGAAATCGTGCATCTGGTCAGTATAGCCAGCCACAATACATATAAACTTGCCACGGTCATCCTCCAGACGTTTCAACAGCGTGTCAATGGCTTCATTGCCAAAAGTATCGGCATCGCTCGACTTAAGCGTATATGCCTCATCAATAAACAGCACACCGCCAAGGGCAGTATCAATCAGCTGATTGGTCTTGATGGCCGTCTGGCCACTATAGCCTGCCACCAGTTTGCTACGGTCAGCCTCAACCAACTGTCCGCGGGACAAAATGCCAAGCGAACGGAACACATCGGCCATAATCCTGGCTACAGTCGTCTTACCGGTACCAGGATTTCCCGTAAACACGTAATGTTTTCCCTGGAACGTGTTTTGCTCCCCACGCATCACCTGAAGGTTCAGGAATGAGGCAAGGTTGGATATCTCCTGCTTAACCGCATCCAGTCCGACAAGACCATCCAACTTGGAAAGACATGCTGAATAGTCAACAGTCTGAGGTGCTTCGTAAGGAATGTCATCAGCCGTGATAGTCATCAGCTCCTCATTAGTCATCAGGGCCATGTCTCCCTTCTGCAGTCGCTCAGCCTGCTTGCTGCATATCTTGTCAAACAGCTGCCGCATGGTCCGGCCATTGGCAAAGTCCTTGTCACGGGCATTGTAGAGTACGTCTATCTGCTTACGTGTCAACTCCTCTGCCTCAGGATTGAAGATGTATTTCTTCTCCTTTGCGAAGAGCAGCATAATCTGCAGCAGTTCGTCAGGTGTATAGTCGTCAATATCCAGGAAATAGTTGAAACGGCTCCGGAAACCAGGATTGATACGGAAAAGATTTTCCATCTCCGTACGATATCCGGCAGCAATGACCACAAACTTACCACGGTCATCCTCCATGCGTTTCATGAGTTTTTCCAGTGCCTGCGCTCCCTGGTTGTCACGCTCCCCGCCCTGACTGACAGGTGCCAGCGTATAGGCTTCATCAACAAACAAGATGCCTCCCATGGCCTTGTCACAAAGACGGTCAACAACCTTCGGTGTTTCACCCTGGTACTGGCTGACCATCTGTGCGCGGTCAACCTCTACCACATGACCACTGTCCAGGTAGCCGATAGCAGCAAGTATCTCTCCTAACTTCCTGGCAATGGTCGTCTTACCTGTACCAGGGTTACCCGTCAGGATAATGTGCATGCCCATCTTCTCCTGGTCACCCAAACCCCGTTCTGCACGCTGCATGCTGTTCTGAACGGAATAAGCCATCTCACGGACCGCCTGTTTCACGGCATCCATGCCGATGTAACGGTTAAGGTCGCCTAGTATCTCGTCCAGGGTACGCACCTCTGGAACATAGCCTCTGATGTCCCCTTCCTCAATACGACTGGCTGAAGCACCACGGCTAATGAAAGCCGTAAAGATATCTTCCGCGGTCTTATTGGCAACATGGGAATAGCCAAAGGTGTCGTCCTTGGTCTTCACCTGGTATTTGAAGAACCGCAGCAACTTATCGTCAGCTGCCGGCGAATACTGGTCAATGCCATATTTGGTACGGAGGACCATCTTACAGATCTGACAAAGCTCCGAGGGACTTGGCGTCGGTAACCGAAAGGTATATTTAAAACGGTTGGCTACTGCCGGATTGCTGGAAAGGAAATCTTCCAGGCCCTTGGGCAGACCTGCCATGATGACAATGGGGTCATCGTCCCAATGATCCATCTCAACAAACAACTTATCGAGCGGATTTACCTGATTGGAGTACTTATCGGGCAGCAGTTTCTGGACATTGTCAAAGAACAGGATACCATTGCGTGCCTTCTTGATGTTGTCGTCCCAGTGGTCCACGAAACGTGAATAGTCAACTGCATCAACCATTGTCAGCTTGGGTTTCTGGATAATCTTGTGCTGGTAGAAATAGTCACGCAGCAACTCTGCCAACGATGTCTTTCCAGTTCCTGTCTCGCCTATGATGACGGCATTAACGCTCAGACGGACAGAAACAATGTCTTTACGGGAATGCAGGAAGGTGTAGGTATCGACTATCGTCTTCAACTGAGACTTCACCTCCTCCAGTCCTACCAGTTTGTCAAGCACGTCAGAAGCGACAAGTGGCTCTCCACACCACCTGCAAAACTTGGCTATCGACCTGTTTTCTTTATGACAATGCTCGCAAATCATTATTCAACATCTTTTTGTATCTGTCTGACCATCTTCGAAGGAACCAGTTGCAGGTTATCCAAGTCGGGATTACTAACATTCAACAGTTTCGGACTGTAGATAAACAACTCCAGAATCATCACCAGGGCAAGAGCACTCCATAGCACATAATGCAGCACCGATTCTCCTGCTACTGAATGTACCTGATTCTGCACGTCGTCCAGCAGTCCGAACTTCGAACTCTTGTAGCGATAGGCCTTTGTCCGGAATGTATAGTATAGAGGTTCCAGAAGGTTCGACTTGATATCGTCAGTAAGCACGGAACTGATTAGCTGGTGGTCATTCTTCCTGTCATTTCTGAAATCCGTAAAGAAGCATACCAAAGCATAGACAGCGGTCAGGAACAAGGCCATGGGAATGAACAACCCTGGGTGCGAATGGTGTACGAGCTTCAACAGCCAGATAGGAATGGCAGACGTAGCCATACCCAATAGTCCCCAAAGACATGACAACAGCACGCCATACCCCCGGAAATAGGCTCTGACGGCTACAATCAGTGCCGTCATGCCTCCCAATGGCAGCCCGATAGTAAAGAAGGAGTAATACAGCAGGTAGTCACGTCCACTGACACCGACAAACAACAGCATCAGAATCCATAAGCCGACAAGTCCGAAGAAGGAATACCTCCAGAACTTCTCCCGCTTCTGGGCCTTCGCATAGTCATCGCGCACCTCCTTGAAGCGTCGGGCCGTTTCCTGTTTGGCATTCAAAAGCCTGCGGTAATACACCTGCTGACTGTCTATCTCACCCAGTTTCATGACCCAGTCTTCCAGGGTACGTTCATAACTGTACTCCTCACTGAAATCACGGAAAGGATCTTCATGATACCATACCGACAACCATTGGGAGAAGGAACCGTTACGCACATGGGGCTTGATCTTGGCATATAGCGCCTTGTCTATCTTACAGCCATTATCCAGTTCAGTACCGTCATCCAGCACGAAGACTGGCGACACTCCCAAGATGCGGCACATGCGGTAGGCAGCTGTACGCAGGTCATAGGCACTCAGACGCTCTCGGTTCTCCTCACTCTTCATGTCAAAATTGCGCGTTGCCTCTGCAAACTGCTCATACCAGCCGTGCAACTGAGCATAATACATGAAACGTCCATTGGGATCCGCAAAGTCAGCGACCTCCTTTTCTATCTCAATGTCCGACATGGACTGCCAACGCATCAGGTCCTGCTTGAGGACCTCACCCACCATCTTTGGGGTATTGGCCGACTTCAGGTCGTAGGCAGCATCACGGCAGACATTATACAGCACCTTGTACGCCAACTGCTTGGAATACTTCTCATTGGCAGTCATGATACGCAGTGACTCACACGCCATTCGGTCTTCATGACTGTACATCCACGACAACAGCCGACCGTCAGTCAGACTATGCCAGTCGTCCTCGCTCATGTCATAATTACCAAATGCCTTCATGATATCCGTCAGGTTTGCTGAAGGATACTTGGGCAGGAATGGTATGGTCTTGTCAATCTCAAACACCGTACGCATAATGGCTATACGGCCATCAAAGCCCTGCTTATACGCAAAGTAGCTACGGAGCCTTTCCACATCAGCCGTAGTATGGGACTCCAAGTAAAGCCATAGCTTGTCGTTCCGGTTACGAAGCAGTACGCTATATTCCTCAATATAACTCAGCATGGACAAGGCCACGCTGTGGACATCGTCACACAGATTGCCCTTGACATCCTGATAGGGATAGGTGGGTTCCATGGCATAGATGGCAGCCATCAAACCTGTCCGCTGGTCAGCAGGATAGCGGTTTTGCACAATGTCCTTGACCACAGTGCTCAGTTTGGTATTGCCACACTGCTCCAGCCAAGCCGTCAGACGTCCACCGTACAAATACCCCATAGAGAGTTTCTCATATTCCAGCAGCAATGGTATCAGTTCGTGCACATTGTCTGCTACCACATTCTTCTCGGGGTCAACAACAAAACTCTTGTAACGCAGCAGCGGAGACGACACGTCCACCTTGGGAGAACCGCCAAGGAACCACTGTTCCACCTCTTCGTAAGTCCAACGGCTCTGCGGATTAACGGCAGTAAGTCCCTGTATCAGTATCTTGACACGGTCGGGCAACTCGTTTACACGCGGTATTCGTCCTTCATTCTTCTTGCGCATCATCGCACGTTCATTCAGACTCATAGGATTCTCTCCCAGCCAGAATGTCAACAGCGTGATACCCAACGAGTAGTAATCCACTGCAGCAGAAATCTCCACAACACCATCTATCACATCACTGTACATCTCCGGTGCAGCATAGACTGGAGTACGAGCCTGTGTCGTACGATGCAGTTTCTCATCGTCCTGAACCATGGAGGAGATACCGAAGTCACCTAAGACGACCTGCGTATGTGCTTCGTCCCTGAAAAAGAAGTTACTGGGTTTTATGTCCTTATGGATAATACCATTATTATGACAATAAGCCAATGCAGCAGCAGCCTGCAGGGCAATGCGGCGCAACTGGTCAATATCTCCATTCAAATGGTATTCATTCAGCGTGCCACCACGCAGATACTCCATCAGCTCGTAGTCCCGGTTCTTACCATCCACATAGGTTCTTCCGAAATCCAAGAGCTTCACGATCATCTCCATTTCCATGTTCTTGATGACCTTCAGGATGGACTTCTTGATGGAGAAATTCGGATAATACACCTTGAGGACATACTCTTTGCCATCCCTTGCAACGAGGAACACCTGTGCCTCACCGGAATTGTCGCTAATACAACGGACATTCGTGTAATGAATGCCTTTCAACACAAATTCGTCAGCATTGTCATCCATGGGCCTGTTTTTCACGGAAGGCCTGTGAGTTGACTCCAACGTTGCCTCTGGCAAGGCAACGTCTCTGATGGTTGCACCGCCAACTGGGCCTTCTGGCCTGAGTGTCGTAGGTCTTAATGTCTCATCCATTATCGATTGTCGTCTTTGATTTCTGCTGTCGTGCTCTTACCTAAAATAACCCACTTGCCGCCCAGTTGAGGTTTGGCACAACCACAAGGGCTGCTATGCATGGCATGCTTGTAGTTGCATACCCATGCCAGCCTGACGCCTGACGGTTTGCTTGCCATGGCGTAGTTACGCGCCAGGACAGGAGATGCTGATTCCGGCACCGCCAACCTGTCAAGGATAGCAGACAGCGACTTGAGTTTCTCAGCCTTCTGTTCGGCCAGTTCCTCCTTCGTCAAGCGTTTCTTCTGCTCAATAGTCTGAGGCGGGACTTCTCCTTTGTCCTCAGCCAGCAGTCTCAACACACGCTCACGCAGTTGCATGTTCATCTGGTCTCTGACCAGGTCACGCTCCGAACTATAGGGTATAAGGAATTCCAAGGAGGAATATTCTGAGGTAACCTCCAATAATTGCTGATAGTCAGGATTTTTCTGTAACTCCCTCACCATCAGCTTGGCTTCTTCTGTCAAGGCTGTGCCACACTGCTTACAGAAGGCAAAGTTGTTCAATGTCCGGCAGACGGGACATACAATACCGCCTCTCGGACTTCCACATTCAGGGCAATAGGCAACATTTTCATCTATGTGTGCTCCACAAAATGAACAAACGTTGGGACGGATATATCGATGGCATATCTCACAATAGTCAGCATCGGGATCGACTTCCGAACCGCAATGAGGGCACAAGGTGGTGTGCAACGGTTTTCCACACGAAGCACAGAACATGGCTTCTGCATCATTTGTCGCACCACAATGCGGACATTGGACAGCAGCAGCTGCCTGTTGTAACATCTGCACATCCTGTTGTTCCTCATGATCTTCTGTTGTCCTTTGTAACTCCGGTCGTAGTGTTGCAGACGGTCTGTTGGTTTTCTCTATATTGGATATATCCTCGTTCATCATACGTTTGCTATAGTTAGACAGTTGCAAAGATATAAAAAAAAACAAAAACAAAAAACAAAAACCGCCGTAAATTTACATCTACGGCGGCCTTTTTTTTGTTTTATGCACTTTTTACCACAACGAGAGGCGCTTTTCCTTGGGAATATACATCTCATCACCCTCCTTAATACCGAACGCCTCATACCAGGCATCAATATGAGGAAGGGCACCGTTTACACGCCAACGCCCCAGTGAGTGAGGGTCGCTCTTGGTACGGTTGCGGATCTCTGCCTCGGTGATATTACCAGCCCACACACCGGCATAGGCCAGGAAGAAACGCTGCTCAGGTGTCAAGCCGTCAATAACGGGCAGAGCCTTGTTCTTCGTTGCATTCTTGAATGCAGCAAAGGCCACCTGCAATCCACCATGGTCTGCCAGATTCTCACCCAGCGTCAGGCGGCCATTACCATTCAGGTCAGGCAGCACCTTGATGGCAGAGAAGAAATCTGCATATTTGTCTGTACGGGCCACGAAGTTCTGTCCGTCAGCCTCTGTCCACCAGTCATGCATGTTTCCATCCTTGTCGAAACGACGTCCCTGGTCGTCAAATCCATGTGTCATTTCGTGTCCAATGACAACGCCAATGGCACCATAGTTAAACGCGTCATCAGCAGTCGGGTCAAAGAACGGAACCTGCAGAATACCAGCAGGGAAGCATATCTCGTTGGTTGTTGGGTTATAGTAGGCATTTACCGTCTGGGGAGTCATGTGCCAGTCGTCACGGTCAACGGGTTTTCCCGCTGTATGCTCTATCTGCCAGTCATTCCAGAACCGGCTGCACTCCTTCATGTTCTCATAATATGACTTGCTGGGGTCAATGGTGAGTTTCGACAGGTCAGTCCACTTGTCAGGATAGCCAATCTTCACATAGAACGTGTTGAGCTTCAACAGGGCATTCACCTTCGTGGAGTCGTTCATCCAGTCCTGGGCAGCAATACGCTCGCCAAGGGCTATCTGAAGGTTATGTACCAGGTCCTTCATACGTTCTTTCGACGATGCAGGGAAGTACTTCTCAACATACATACGTCCTAAGGCCTCGCCCATCACACCTTCCACTTGGTTGGTGGCACGCTTCCAGCGCGGATAGTTTTCCTGTCGGCCAGACATCACCTTACCGAAGAATTCGAAGTTGGCCTGTGCCACTGCCTCGCTCAAGTAACTGGCAGCACCCATCACCTGACGCCACTCCATATAGTCACGGTAACTGGCAGGAACGAGTTTGGCAACCAAGATGTCAGCACCTGCCATGAAATCAGGCTGGCCCACAATCATCTCCTGAATATACTTGCTCTCAATGCCCTTGGCATTCATCAGCTTCTCCAACTGCAAATGGGGGTATTTGGCATCAAATTCAGCCAGCGTCATCTTGTTGTAGTTGGCTATCGGGTCACGAAGCTCCGTACGCGACTTTGACACCTTGGCCAGCGCAGTCTCCACCTTCATGATGTTCTTCATCTTCTTGGTGGCGGCACCCTTGCTGAAACCGAAAATCTGGAACATGCGTACAATGTGCTGCTTGTAGGCCTCGCGAATCTTTGTCGTTGCCTCGTCATTATCCAGATAGTATTCCTTTTGTCCAAGAGTGATACCCCCCTGATAGACATTCAGAATGTTCTGTGTGGCATTTTTGTCATCTGCACCCAGTCCGGCATAGAAGAATCCGCCACCACCATAAGGCATCATTTCCAACTGTATATCAAACAGTTGCTGCATGGTCTTGGCACTTTCCATACGCTTCAGCATACCCATGACAGGGGCTGTGCCTTCCTTTTCACGACGAACAGAGTCCATGGCGAGCTTGTACAGGTCAGAGAGTTTCTGCTCAATGCTGCCCTTGGCATAAGTATTAGTCTGTAACTCACTCAGAATGCCATTGATACGCTTGTCATTGTCCTGTGCCAGGCGGTCAAAACTGCCAAAGCGCGAATAGGCAGCAGGCAGCGGGTTCTTCTTCATCCAGCCGCCACAGGCATACTCATAGAAGTCAGTACCAGGGGCTACGGCTGTGTTCATGTCTGTCAGGTCTATCCCCGACTTCAACGGTGCCTGAGCCTGTGCGGCGACAGTCATCGATGCAATTGCCATCATTGTCAATAATTTCGTTTTCATTTTCAAAAAATATTTAATCTATAATCTGTAATCAGTAATCTGTAATCTTTAATCTGTAACCATTACCCCTCCTCCATTTCCATCAGTTCCTCCGACAACTTTTCCCAGCGTTCCACTTCTTCGTCCAACGCCCGTTTTGTCGTGGTATATTCAGTCACCAGCACCATATCAGAGGCTTTTTCCGGGTCCATCAGCAACTGGTCCAACTCCTTCAGACGCTGTTCCATGTCGTTGATTTTCCGCTCACTGTCCTCCACAGCCCGCTCTGCCTTACGCAACCGGCGCTGCTGTTCCTTGTGGGCAGCATAATCCTGCTTAGGTTTCACTCCTCCACCGTGCTCGTTGGTGCTGCCTGATGCCTGGCTTCCGTCTGGTTCATTCTTTTTATTATTCTCGCCTGACACGCCCAACTCACTCAGTTCCTGTATCTTCCTGCTTTGCAGAAAGTCATAGATGCCTCCCAGATGCTCACGTACCTGTCCTCCACCAAACTCATAGACCTTGGTGACAAGACCATCCAGGAACTCACGGTCGTGGCTCACCACAATGGCTGTGCCATCAAAAGCCCTGATGGCTTCCTTCAGCACATCCTTCGATGCCATGTCCAGATGGTTCGTTGGCTCATCGAGAATCAACAGGTTGACAGGTTCCAACAGCAAGCGTATCATGGCCAGTCGGCTCCTTTCACCCCCACTGAGCACCTTGACCTTCTTGTCACAGGCTTCACCGCCAAACATAAAGGCACCCAGGATATCACGTATCTTCAATCGTATCTCCCCCTTTGCCACATGGTCTATCGTCTCAAAAACGGTCAGGTTCTCGTCCAGAAGCTGTGCTTGATTCTGAGCGAAATAGCCTATCTGTACGTTATGCCCTATCTTCAGGTTTCCGTCAAACGGAATCTCCCCCATGATACACTTGACAAGCGTTGACTTTCCTTCACCGTTCTTACCCACAAAAGCCACCTTCTCACCACGTTTGATGGTCATGTTCACCTTCGCAAACACAGTATGTGCTCCATACGTCTTCCCTACCTCCTCGCAAAGCACGGGATAGTCTCCGGAACGCAGACAGGGAGGGAATTTCAGGTGTAATGCAGCATTATCCACCTCATCCACCTCAATGGGCACTATTTTCTCCAGCTGTTTGATCTTCTGCTGCACCTGCACAGCCTTGGTGGCCTGATACCGGAAACGCTCAATAAACTGGCGCATCTCGGCCATTTCCTTCTGCTGGTTCTCGTAAGCCCTCAACTGCTGTTCACGACGCTCCTTGCGCAGCACGACATATTCGTCATACTTGACCTTATAGTCGATAATTCTTCCACAGGAGATTTCCAGCGTACGGTTACATACATTATTTATAAAGGCACGGTCGTGACTCACCAGCATCACTGCCGATGAACAGGCAGCCAGAAACTGCTCCAGCCATTGTATCGACTCGATGTCCAGGTGGTTTGTCGGCTCATCCAGCAGCAACACATCAGGACGCTGCAACAGAATCTTAGCCAACTCTATTCGCATACGCCAACCACCTGAGAACTCACTCGTCGGCCTGTCAAAGTCTTCTCGGTTAAAACCCAGACCCACCAGGGTACGTTCCAGCTGGGCCTCCTGATTCTCGGCACCCATCATCAGGTAACGTTCATGTTCCTGGGTGTAGCGTTCCACAAGCGCCATGTAGCTGTCACTCTCGTAGTCGGTACGTTCTGCCATCTGCCGCTCAAGGTTTTCCACTCGCTGCTTAAGAGCCGCCACGTCGGCAAAAGCCTTCTGCGTCTCCTCACGCACCGTAGTCTCATCGCTCAGTCGCATCACCTGTGGCAGATAGCCCACACTGGTATCTTGAGGCACGGCAACCTGCCCTTCTGTGGGACGTTGCTGACCACTGATAATCTTCAGAAGCGTGGACTTGCCAGCACCATTCTTACCCACCAGGGCAATACGGTCCTTGGGGTTCACCACAAACGATGCACCCTCAAACAGCGGTTTCACGCCAAACTCTACTTTAAGATTCTCTACAGAAATCATTTTGTATAATTTGCTGCAAAATTAATCAAAAATCTTGAATCCTGCAATATTTCTTTGTATCTTTGCAAACAAAATACAAGACTATGGAACGATTAAAGACATTCACCCATCTGATTGCTTCGGAACTGCACCTCAATGAGCATGCCGTAGAGAACACACTCAAGCTCCTGGACGAGGGATGTACCATTCCCTTCATTTCCCGTTATCGCAAGGAGCGCACGGGCGGACTGGACGAGGTACAGATTACTGCCATCAGCGATCGTGCGGAACAACTGAAGGAAATAGCCAAGCGCAAAGAGACCATCATCAAGACCATTACCGAACAACAGAAGATGACCGACGAACTGGTCCGGCGCATTGACACGACCTGGGACACCACGACACTCGAGGACATCTACCTGCCCTATAAGCCACGCAGGCGCACCCGTGCCCAGGTGGCACGTGAGCAAGGTCTGGAGCCCCTGGCCCAGCTGCTCCTCCAACAGCGCATCGCCGACCCACGCAAAGCTGCCCTACCCTTCCTCGCAGGCGCCCACCCTTCCCCCGCAGGCGACGTCTCTGTCGTCACCCCCTCCGTCTCCCTCTCTTCCCCCGCAGGCGACGTCTCCGTCGTCGCCCCCTCCACCGTCTCTGAGGCTCTCAAGGGCGCCCAAGACATCATCGCCGAGCAAATCAGCGAGGACGAAGGCACGCGTAACGCCATCCGTTCTGCCTTCCAGCGTGAGGCCTTCATCGTTTCCAAAGTCATCAAGGCAAAGAAGGACAGCGACGAAGCACAGAAGTTCAGCGACTACTTCGACTGGGAAGAGCCGTTGAAACGCTGTTCCAGTCACCGTCTGCTGGCCATGCGTCGCGGCGAAAACGAGGGTATCCTGCGTGTCAGCATCACCATTGAGGATGACGATGCCATCGAACGCCTACAGCGTCATTATGTCCATGGCAAGGGAGCATGCCAGCAACTGGTTGCCGAGGCCGTTGCTGACGGCTACAAGCGTCTTTTATTGCCTTCCATCGAGACTGAGTTTGCCAACCTGAGCAAAGAGCGGGCCGATGCAGAGGCCATTCGTGTCTTTGCAGAGAACCTACGCCAATTGCTACTTGCAGCGCCTCTCGGCCAGAAACGCGTCATGGGTATCGACCCTGGTTTCCGCACAGGATGCAAGGTCGTATGTCTTGATGCACAGGGAAACCTGTTGCACCATGAGGTCATCTTCCCCCACCCTCCCATCAACCACCGTATGCAAGCCACCGTTCATGTGCAGCAGATGCTCACCGACTACCACATCGAGGCCATCGCCATTGGTAACGGCACCGCCAGTCGTGAGACCAAAGACTTTGTGGAAGAGGTTTCTGAAATAAGCGTATTCGTAGTCTCCGAAGACGGTGCTTCAGTCTATTCTGCCTCGAAGACGGCCCGCGACGAGTTCCCCGACGAGGATGTTACCGTACGTGGTGCTGTCTCCATAGGCCGCCGACTGATGGACCCATTGGCAGAACTGGTGAAGATAGACCCGAAGAGCATCGGTGTAGGACAATACCAGCACGACGTGGACCAGTCGCTACTGAAACACTCACTCGATCATGTGGTGGTCAGCTGTGTCAATTCCGTGGGTGTCAACCTCAATACCGCATCCCAGCACCTGCTGACCTACGTCAGTGGCCTCGGTCCCGTACTGGCTCAGAACATCGTCGATTACCGCAAGGAGAACGGCGCCTTCACCTCACGTGCCCAACTGAAGAAAGTGTCACGCCTCGGTCCTGCAGCCTTCCAGCAGTGTGCCGGATTCCTCCGCATCCCCAATGCCACGAACCCACTCGACAACTCTGCCGTACATCCTGAAAGCTACGCCATCGTGGAACAGATGGCGAAGGACAGCCACTGCACAGTAGCCGACCTGATAAGCAATAAGGAGAAACGAGCCTCCATTGACATCTGCCAGTACGTAACCGACGAAGTAGGCATCCCCACCCTCACAGATATCATGCACGAACTGGAGAAACCCGGACGCGACCCTCGCGAACAGATTGAGGCATTTGAGTTCGACCCTTCCGTACAGACCATCGACGACCTCCACGAGGGCATGATACTGCCAGGCATAGTGACCAACATCACCAATTTCGGTGCCTTTGTTGACATCGGCGTCCATCAGGATGGCCTTGTTCATGTCTCACAACTTGCCGATCGCTACGTCAGCGACCCCACCCAGGTCGTACGCCTGCACCAGCATGTCCAGGTCCGTGTCATTGGCGTCGATTTAAGAAGGAACCGCATCTCCCTATCAATGAAGGGCACCCATTAGACACAACATCCCCACCCCCAACAAAAAAAAGGAGCTGCATAAGCAACTCCTTTTTTATTCAGTTCAGATTAAATTTACTTTACCTGCGCAACGATAGCCTTGAAAGCCTCGGGGTTATTGACAGCGAGGTCAGCGAGCACCTTACGGTTAATCTCGATGCCAGCCTTGTTCAATCCACCCATCAGTGCTGAATAGCTCATACCCTCCAGACGTGCTGCAGCGTTGATACGCTGAATCCACAGGGCACGGAAGTTACGCTTCTTGTTCTTACGATCGCGATAAGCGTATGTAAGACCCTTCTCCCAAGTGTTCTTGGCTACTGTCCAAACATTCTTACGGGCACCGAAGTAACCGCGAGTAAGTTTCAGAATTCTCTTTCTCTTTGCTCTTGAAGCAACGTGATTTACTGATCTTGGCATAGTTTCTTTCCTTTACTTTAAATGTTTGACAATAGGTTTAACGGAGACACAACAGGTCACGAACCTGCTTCATGTTTGTAACGTCCACCAGTGTAGAACCGCAGAGGTTACGCTTTTGTTTCTTGGTCTTCTTCGTGAGAATGTGGCTGTGGTAAGCATGATGTCTCTTAATCTTACCTGTACCGGTGAACGAGAATCTCTTCTTCGCTCCGGAATTCGTCTTAACTTTTGGCATTGTTTTATAATTTAAATTGTTATTAATAAATCGGCGACTACGCATATACCGGGCGCGACGCCTTCTTTTCTTTCTCTTTCGTCTTCGTTTACGTCTTCGTAGCTCAGCGTTTCGTTTTCGCTAACCGCTCAACTCTAAACTTTCAACTCTAAACTCTCAACTCTACTCCTCACTCTCCGTGAGTTTTTTCAGCGCATCAGCACTGATCTTAGCGTTGGCCAGCAGTCCACCATTTGCAGGTGCTTCTGCCTCTTCGATGACACGTTCAGCTTCCTTCGATTCAGCCTCACGTCGCTCATTGTCACGCTTCTGCTGACTTTTCTTGGCGACACCGGCCTTTTTCGGTGCTAAGTAGAGGAACATCTTCTTTCCTTCCAGACTCGGCATGGACTCTACCTTACCATACTCTTCCAGGTCATTGGCGAAGCGGAGCAGCAGAACCTCACCCTGTTCCTTGAACAGAATACTTCTGCCACGGAAGAACACATAGGCACGAACCTTGTTGCCTTCTTCCAGGAACTCCTTGGCATGCTTCAGTTTGAACTGATAGTCATGCTCATCGGTCTGGGGTCCGAACCTGATTTCCTTCACCTCCACCTTAACCTGTTTCGCCTTCATTTCCTTCTGGCGTTTCTTCTGCTGGTAGAGGAACTTCGAATAGTCTATCAAACGACAAACAGGAGGCTGTGCATTCGGTGAAATCTCTACCAGATCAACACCTTGGTCACGTGCCATATCCAGTGCCTGACGGGTTGGGACAACAGTGCTTCCACCGTCTCCCACAATACGTACCTCACGAACGCGAATTTGCTCATTCACGCGGTACTGATTCTTCATGTTGTCGTTCTTCATCAACTATTTTTAGTTCAACAATTTCCTAAACGGCTGCAAAGGTACGAATAAGTGAGCAAAATACAAAATAAATTTCGATTTATTTTTATTTTCGAACGAAAGTACCTTCGACGAAAGTCAGAGGTACGAATAAGTGAGCAAAATACAAAATAAAAAGAAGCCCTGCTATCATGATGATAACAGGGCTTCGCTCTAAAAGAAGGCGGCTTCCTACTCTCCCGCATTGCATTGCAGTACCATCGGCGCAAGCAGGCTTAACTTCTCTGTTCGGAATGGGA